>OLSA01001483.1_pt1 | contig 19302 bp, 13 predicted proteins | sample 1672731 | NCBI WGS metagenome assembly OLSA01 (sample SAMEA3136718, study PRJEB25190) | human gut metagenome | biome: human gut; feature: human-associated habitat; material: faeces | place: Austria | collected 2013
TGACGGTGTTGCCCACGGAGGAGCCGGACACCATGCCGCACAGGGCGGAGCTGATAACAGCCACCTTCGCCGGACCGCCGCTGGACCAGCCAGCCAGACGGTTGGCAAAGCTGATGAAGAAGTTGGCGATGCCGGTGCGCTCCAGGAACGCGCCGAAGATGATGAACAGAACGATGTAGGTATAGCACACGTTGATGGGCGTGCCGATGACGCCGGAGGTGGTGTAGAACAGCTTGTAGATGATGGTTTTCAGCGCGTCATACAGGGTGGCACCGTTCACCGCGCCGGCGTAGCTCAGCTGGTTGATGAACGCGTACACGATCAGCACGCCGGCCACGCACAGAATAGGCAGGCCCACGCAGCGGCGGCACAGCTCCATCAGGATCAGGATACCCACCACGCCGATGATGACGTGGACCGTCTCGATACGGGTGGACAGGCGCACCAGCGTCATGGCGTTCAGCGCGAAGTAGAAGAAGCAGGCCGCGCCCACCACCATCAGCACGATATCGTACCAGGGCAGGTAGTTGACCCTGACGTGGTGCTTGCTGGCGGGGTAGGTCAGGAAGCCGATGATAATGATGCAGCCCACGAACATGGTGAGCCGGATCTCGGGCATGGCCTTGGAAAACAGGGTCATGCCGATGCAGAACAGGCCGAACGCGGCCATGAGGATGCGGATGATCAGCTGGGGCGTACCCTCCCACAGGCGGGTGGCGGATTCACGGTCATATTTACGCATGACCGCGTCCAGATCCGGGGCCTCGTCCGCGGCGGTATTGACGCCGTCGGCCGGACTGGTATCCGGTTTTTTCTTGTCGATGCTCATAGTCGTTTCTCTCCCCGAAAAATACAGAATAGCACGAGGACTACGGCGGGAAGCCCCGCCGTAGCCTCGGTTTTTGTCAATTGTCCGTTAAGGATCAGTCGCCGAAGTACACGTCCTTGGCGATGACGGTCTCGGTGTAATAGTCGGAGGTCTCCAGCAGCTTGGCGATGTGCTCGCTGTCCAGGCTGACCAGGTAGGTATCCTTGGTGGTGGCGAGGTCGGTCACAGCGGTGGTGGGGGCACCGGCCACGATGAAGGCGGCGTCGATCTGGCCGTTCTTCAGGGCGTCGGCGCTGTCGCTGAAGGACTGGTAGGTGGGCTTGATGTCGTCCTCGGTCAGCCCGTAAGCACCCAGGACGTCAATGGCGTTGAAATACACGCCGGAACCGGGAGCGCCGATGGACACGGACTTGCCGGCCAGGTCAGCCACGGTCTTGATGCTGGCGTTGGTGGTGACGATCTGCACCTGCTCCATGTACAGGGCGGCCACAGTGGAGAAGCCCTCCACCTTGCTCTCGAACAGGTTGGTGCCGTTGTAGGCGTAGGCCATCACGTCGGACTGGCAGAAGGCGAAGTCAGCGGTGCCGTCCACCAGCTCCTGCACGTTGGCCTGAGAGCCGTTGCCCACCAGACCCACGACGTTGATGCCGGCGTTGTTGGTGGCGTGCTGGGCGATGACGGAGCCGAAGGCGTAGTAGGTGCCGGACTCGCCGCCGGTGACGAAGCGCAGGTTGCGGGAGTCGGTGTTGCCGGCGCCGTCCTTCACGGATGCGACCTCAAAGCCCTTCTCGGAGAAGTACTTGGCAGCGCCGGGGTGATAGGGCACGGAGGTGATGGAAGCGCCGTACTCCAGACTCAGCTCGCCGTACTTGGCGTGGCTGCTGGTCAGGGACGCGGCGTTGTCGAAGATGTCCGCCACGAACTTGTACACATCGTCGCTGGACACGTCGTCGCGAGCCAGGATCACCGCGCCCACGGCCACGGTGGTGGTGTCGGTATGCTCAGCGGTCACATCGCCGCTGTCGTCCTTCTTGTCGCCGCAGGCGACCAGGCTCAGCGCCATGACCAGCGCCAGAACCAGTGCAAAAAACTTTTTCATGTTCTTTCTCCTTATTGATAGATAAATTGTTTTCCTCTTCCTGAAAAACAGCTTTTTCCGCCGGCCGGTCGGGCACGGCGGTGTTCAACGGTGCCATTATATCGCAGGCGTAAACTTTTTGCAATATCTAAATGCGGAAAATTTCATTTTTCTGCGGAACGATTTTCCCGTCCGTGCGGACATTCCGCTTTTCTTAGTCATCATTTCTTTCGGCAAATCCGTAGTTTTGTCTGTATCATGGTACTTTTTAGCGGTGGTCTATTCATAATGCTAAATTGTTTTATGCAGGAACGCCCCGCAAGAAGTGCATTTTCTGCCGGGCAGTCCTGCAAAATAACAGAGGCGGGGCAAAGCCCCGCCTCTCAGCTTTCTGTCACATTCAACAGCTGCGCCGCAGCAGCTCGCATACCAGTTCATAGGTGCGCTCCGTGGAGGGCACGCTCAGCCGCTCCCGCACGGAGTGTACATCGTGCAGCTCCGGCCCCATGGACACCGCGTCCAGACCGGGGATCTTCTCCATCAGCAATCCGCACTCCAGACCGCCGTGGGTGGCCTCCACCACGCCGTCCTTACCGGTAAGATCCTTATACGCCGCCAGCAGCGTATCCCGGAACTGCGACTCCCTCTTGTACTGCCAGCCGGGGTATACGCCCCGCTCTGCCACAGTGCCGCCCGCCAGCGCCGCCACAGCCCGCACGCGCTGCGCCAGCATCAGCTTCCGGGACGCGATGGACGACCGGATGGAGAACGCGATGTGCAGTCCGTCGCCGCCCAGCTTCACCATGCCCATATTCAGGGATGTCTGCACCAGACCGGGGAAATCCGTGTCCATAGCCTCCACGCCCTGCGGCATGGCCGTCAGCGCCTGCACCAGCGTCATGGTGCGCTCTGCGGACACGGCTTTTGCCGTCTCCGCCGCCGCGCAGGTCAGCGTCACATCGGGGTCGGTGACGGCGTACTCGTTCTTCAGCACCCCCTCAAACTCCCGGATAAACGCTTCGAACGCCCGGCCGCTGCCCTTGGGCAGCGCCACCGCCGCATCGCAGCGGGAGCAGATCACGTTGTCGAACTGCCCGCCGGAGAAGGCCGCCAGCCGCAGGCCGGGGAACTTCTCCAGCGCTGTGGCCAATACCCGTCCCATAAGGCGGTTGCCGCTGCCGCGTCCCAGATGGATGTCCGCACCGGAGTGACCGCCCCGCAAGCCGGCCACGGTGATGCCGAAGCCCTCCATGCCCGCCGCATCGGTCAGCGCTGCGGGCAGCAGGCAATCGGAGCGCATGCCGCCTGCGCAGGACACGGTGAACACGCCCTCCAGCTCGGAGTCCAAATTCAGCAGCTTTTTGCCCTTCAGGTCAGAGCAGTCCAGCGCAAAGGCGCCGTCCATGCCCACCTCCTCGTCCACGGTGAACACCGCCTCGATGGGCGGATGTACCAGCGTATCATCCGACAGGATCGCCAGGATCATGGCCACGGCAATGCAGTTGTCGCCGCCCAGCGACGTCTTGTCCGCCCAGATCCACTCCCCGTCGGTCATCAGGTCAAGTCCCTCGCGGGTCATGTCCTTGGTGCAGTCGTCGGTCTTGGCGCACACCATGTCGATGTGTCCCTGCAGGATGATCGGCTCGGCGCTCTCATGGCCGGGAGATGCCGGCTTCCAGATCACCACGTTGTTGCACGGCTCCTGCCGGTACTTCAGTCCCAGTTCCTTGGCAAAGTCCACGCACAGATCGCTGATGATCTTCGTGTTGCCGCTGCCGTGGGGCACCGAGCACAGCTTTTCAAAATATGCGAACACCTTTTCTGGCTTCAAGCCTTTCAAAACAGCCATTTTGATACTCCTTTCCCATGCGGCCGCGGTCTCCGCGCCGCCCATTCAGTATAGCATATCCGCCTGCCGCCCGCAAGCAAGTCCCTATGTGCCCACAGCCCATGCTTTCGCATGGGCTGTGTATGCAGCACACATTATCAGAAGTCGCCCAGGCCCATATCGTCCTCGGTGTTGGGCGCTTCCTCGTCGTCCTCCTCGGTGGGAGGCGCGGGGATGAATTCCTCCAGATAGGCCTCCTCCGGCAGACCAGCCATATACGCCGGCAGGTTGATGATGATGCCGTCGATGTTATGGGGCAGTGTCATTTGGTACGTTTCTGTTGTCTCGCTGCCGCCCTTCTGCTGCATGACCTCCACGGTCAGCTCCAGCTTGTCGCCGATGACGGTGGTCAAGCAGCGCTCCTTTTCGTACAGCTTGGAGATCTGCTCGCCGTTCACATACACAGTGATCTTATAGGGTGCCTCCACAGACTGGCCGCCCTTGTCCACTGCGCGGTTGTCGAAATAGACGGTGTGGCCGCGGCCGATGCGCAGCATCAGCACGGCGACGAGCACCAGCACCAGGATAAAGGCGATACGGATGAGCCACGAGCGTTTCGTCGTTTTCATGCGGTTCTCCCCTCCTCCTCGGCCTTCTGCTCAATGGCCAGCTGCTGACCCAGCGTGCGGTTCTCCTTGCGCTTCTTGGCCTCGTACATGACCAGTGCCACGGTGATAACGGCGTAGGACACGAACACGCGGAAGTACTCGCCGATCATGGAGTCGCCGGTGATCTTGGTTCCGGCGGCCGGCGCCACGATGAACATGGTATGGAACAGGAGCACACCCAGGAACACGTTGCCGATGGATGCCTTTTCCACGGACGCGCCGCCCACCAGCAGCGCGGCGATGCAGAACATGCCGACGTTGGTATGCGCCGTATAGGTGGGGAAGTTGCCCATGTTCTGCAGGTAGATGATCATGCCGAAGCCCGCGAACACGGTGGACATGACGATGGAGATCAGGCGGGTGCGGTCCACATTGATGCCGGCGTCCCGCGCCACATTCATGTCCTGTCCCACCGCGCGCATGTCCTGTCCCAGCTTCGTGCGGCGGAACCACACGATGAACAGGCAGGCCAATGCGATGATGATCAGCGTCAGCACGGGGATCTTCACGCCGCCCACATAGACGGCCAGCGCGTTATCCACGCTCTGCCGCATCTGCAGAAGGCTGACTGTGTTGCGGATACCAAAGCCGCGGGGCAGCTTCAGTGTGTTGTGGAGGATGGGGATGATGGGCCCCATCATATACAGCACCACCAGCTGGTACACACCGGTCATACAGTAGGCGATAAAGTAGCTGGTGACCATCTCGCGGCCCTTGGCGCGGTTCAGGATGCTGCCGCACATAAGACCCAGCAGAATGGACAGGGGGATGGACAGGATGGCCGCCAGCACCAGACCGGGGATACCCCAGATCTGCCAGTCCGCCACCAGGATCAGCGCGATCTCGCCGGCCATAGCGCCCAGCGTCATGGCAAAGTTCAGACCCATACCGGCCATAATGGGGATCAGCAGGCTCAGGATCAAAAAGGCGTTGCGCCCCAGACGGGTCATAGCCTCGTTGAGTATGTAGCTCACCGGCAGGCCGGACACGGGAATGAGCACGGCGCAGATGATGATAAACAGGACGGGCACTGAGTTTTTGCCCAGGAATTGCTTTACGTCGAATCTCTTACCCTTCATGTCAGCGCCCCCTTTCCGTCTTTCTGGTCAGGGCATAGAGGATCATGCCGTTGGATACCACGATACGGATGACCTCGCTCATATCCATCTGGAAGGCGGCGCTCATCACGGTGGGGGTCATGGTCACCACGCCCTGATACAGGATCGTACCGATAATCACATTGCCGATGGATGCCTTATTCACCGACGCGCCGCCGATAAGGATGGCGGCCACGGCGGGCATGGCCATCCAGAAGGGGCCGTTGTACAGCTGTATGAAGCCGAAGCCCTGCTCATACACCAGAATACCCACAGCACCCAGCCAGGTGGACATGATCACGGAGATAAGCCGCATCTTGTCCACGTTGATGCCCGCTGCGCGGGCAAAGGCGGGGTTGGAGCCCACAGCGGTCATGGCGGTGCCGGTCTTGGTGTGCAGGAACGCCCACATCAGCACGGCCATCAGCACGAAGAACAGCAGCGTACCGGTGGGGATCACCAGATTGATGCCGATGCTGTTCAGGTCGATGGTCAGAATGTTGGCCAGCGCCTTGTCGTAATAGCCCTCCAACGAAATGACGGTACGCAGACCGCTGGCGGAGAAGCCCCACACCATGGTAGGGTGCTTGTACGGCAGCAGCAGCCACATCATGCACATGAAGGACACGGACGAGAAGCCCACATAGGTGGCGATCATCATCTCGCCGCCCTTGATCTTGTTCAGCAGCCAACCATAGCCGCCGCCGAACAGCAGGGCAAAGGGCGTGGCGATGAGGATGGCCATAAGGAAGCTGGCAAAGCCGGTGTAGCCCAGCTCGATGGACAGCGTGGCACCCAGCAGTCCGGACACGATACCCAGCGGCAGGCCGAAGTTCAGGCCGCAGCCGGAGTGTACCATGGGCACCATGGCCAGCACCATCACGGCGTTCCAGCTGAAACGGGTGATGATATTGGTGATCTGTGTGGGGAAATCCAGCCCCACGCAGGGCGCGGCGATGAGCAGCAGCAGCAGGAAGCACGCGATGATCAGACGCGGCAGGCCGAAGCTGTCCAGCAGCTCTCTGAATTTTGACTTGTTTCCAAGTGTGGTCGTATTGCCCATTTCTTCCTCCTTACTTCACCTGACTGACCATGAGCATACCGAACTCCTCGGAGGAATGGTCAGCAGGCAGGATACCGGCGACCCTGCCGCCGGAGACGATGGCGATGCGGTCGCAGATCTGGCGCAGCTCCTCCAGCTCGGAGGAGATCATCACCACCGTGACGCCGGATTCGCGGTTAAATTTCTTCAGCGCCTCCAGCACCAGCGCCTTGGCGCCCACGTCGATGCCGCGGGTAGGCTCGGACACGAAGAGGAAGCGGGGCTCCAGCGCGAACGCCTTGGCCAGACACACCTTCTGCTGGTTGCCGCCGGACAGCTCTCTGGCCTTCTGGCCGGAGCCGGTACACTTGATCTGCAATTCATCGATATACCGGTTCGTCACCGTGTGGATGGCCTTTTCGTCGCGCCATGTGAAGAAACCCATTCTCTTCAGGAACTTGTTCTGCACCTGCATGGCGGGGAACGCCACGTTCCACTCCAGCGACTCATCCAGCAGCAGACCCACGCCGCGCCGATCCTCGGACACGAAGGCCAGCTGGGAGTCCAGGCACTTCCGGGGACTGTTCAGCGCGATGGGCTTGCCGTCGAACTCCACGGTGCCGCCCGCCTCGTACAGGCCCATCACACCGTTGGGAATACCCAGCTTGCCCTGGCCGGCCAGACCGCCGATGCCCAGGATCTCGCCCTCCTTCACGTCCAGATCCACGTTGCGGACGATCTCGCCGGGCATATCCACCCACAGCTTGCGGATGGACAGAATGGTGCGGGCATCGGAGTGGTCGCGGATGTCGTGGGCAGCGCCGCCGGCAGCCACCTCGCGCCCCACCATGTAGTGGGTGATGTCGCGGACGTCCGTCTCGCGGGCGGGCACGTCCTTGACCACATAACCGTCCCGCATGATGACCACCTTATCGCACACCGACAGGATCTCCTGCAGGCGGTGGGTGATGAAGATCACGGCGATGCCCCGGGAGGCCATGCCGCGGATGGAGTCCAGCAGGGCCTGCGCCTCCTGCTCGGTGAGCACGGCGGTGGGTTCGTCCAGGATCAGCAGCTTCAGGTTCTCCTTGCTCAGCTCGCGGGCGATCTCCGTAAACTGCTTGTGCCCCACGGGCATGCTGCTGATGACCATCTTCTGGTCGATAGCCACGCCCATCTTCTCAATGGCTTTTGCGGCGCGGTTATCCATTTCCTTATAGTCGAGAGTGTCCAGGCGCGGGCCGAACACTTCTGAAATGACGCTTTTTTTCTTGGGCTCGCGGTTGAGGAGGATGTTCTCCGTGGCAGTAAAGCCGGGGATCAGCGAGAACTCCTGATGCACCATGCCGATGCCGGCCTTCAGCGCATCAAAGGGGGTGTTGAACTGCACTTTTTCTCCGTCGATCAGGACATCCCCCTCGTAGCCGCCCGTCTCACGGATCACGTCCATGCCAAACAGTATTTTCATCAAGGTGCTCTTTCCGGCGCCGTTTTCGCCCACCAGACCCAGCACCTCGCCCTCTTTCAAGGTGAAGTTGATGTCTGTGAGCACCTGATTGCCGAAAAAGCCCTTTTTGATATTCCGCATCTCAAGCAGCGGAGCATTGTTCTTTTCCATATTCATCCCTACCTATAGCAGCGGGGAGGGAGGATGCCCTCCCTCCCCGCTTTAATGGTTGCTTCAAAAGCCTGTCGTCAGCTGACGGTGAAGTACTTCTCCGGGATCTCCACGTCGGCGTTGCCCATGAAGTGGCCGGGATCACCCATGATATAGGTATCCTGATAGATCAGGAACACGTTTTCAGACTTCGCGCCGGTGGTGGCGTTGGTGTAGCTGGCGCCGTTCCAGGCCGCCTTGGGAGAGTAGACCTGCAGCGCGGCAGCCACATCGTCCATGTCCTTCAGCTCGCTCTTGCCGTCCAGCACGTTCTTGGCGTGCAGAGCAAGACCGGCGGACAGGGTGTAGCCGTAGGAGTAAGCCCAGGTACCGAAGTGATCGGCGCCGCCCTTCTCCACGATGGCGGACTCGACCTTGGTCAGGATCTTCTCGAAATCACCGGCTTCCTCGGTCAGATCAATACCCAGCGCGCCGGGATAGCCCATCAGGGGGGAGGGCAGGTCGGCCTCGATGAAGTAGCCGCCGCACTCCAGCAGGCGCTTCAGCAGAGGCTCGGTGTGCGCATCGTTGGTGCAGAAGTAAGCAGCCTTCTGGCCGTACTTCTCGACCCATGCGGGCACCTGCTCCAGAATGTAGGCCTGAGCGCCGGAAACGCCGACGTCAGAGGTGGGATCGGGAGCCGTCTCCAGGACGAACTTCATGCCGAACTCCTCGCAAGCGGCCTTCATGATGGCCACGCGGCGGCTCATGGTCTCATAGGACATGTGGCGGGGGAAGGAGATATGTACGAAGGTGTCGCAGCCCAGCTCGTGCGCGGTGCGGATGATCAGATAGCCGCGGGACACGAAGTCGTTGTTGGTGACCAGGTCGGCAGCGGAGCTGATCTCGGGCAGATCCTCGTGAGCCTCGCCTGCGATGCAGATGATGTCAGGGCGAGTCTCTTTGATCTTGCGGAAAGCCTCGGTGGTGCCGGGGACAGCCTGGTTGACAATGATGGCCTTCATCAGGGGGTCGGCGGACAGGTTCACGATGGACTGGATGGTGGTCTCAGTCTCCTCGGTGAAGTTGTCGGGATAGATGGCCAGCTGGACCATATCCTCGCCATACTCCTTCTGGAAGGCCTCGGCGCCGCGGCGATCATCCTCGGACTGAGAGACGGAGCCGGTCACGATGCCGATCTTGTAGGGCACGGTGTCGCCCTTCTTTTCGCCGCAGGCGACCAGGGAGAGCGCCATGATGAGAGCCAGCAGCAGAGAAACTACTTTTTTCATGTTTACCTCCTAATTCCTTTACCATAGTTTGTTGTTTCCTCCGCCAGAAGGAAACAGCGAACAGGGCGCGCCCCATTCACTTCTATGCATTCGGGTGCTGCGCACCCATTTGATTTTACCAGATAAGTTCACACTCTGTCAACATATTTGTGTCTCTGAATGGTGTTCAATAGCGCATCTCCTTGTTTTTCATCCACACACTTTCCCACAGTTTTTGACGTATTTGCATCATTTTCATGTATTTTTCATGCGGTTTTCTGTCAGAAGCCTGCTGTTTTGCTATAATAAACTTTTCTTTTGGCGAAATCTGTTTTTTGTCTGACTGCAGCAAAAGAGACAGGCTTCCGCCTGTCTCTCTCGCTTACCTTATAACTTATGGCACTCGTCAGATCTTCTGCTTCTCATCCACGATCTGGCGCAGCTTGGCAGAGAAATCCTCCAGCGTCATGGCGCCCAGGTCCTCGCCCTTGCGGGTACGGACGGAGACGGTGCCGTTCTCCATGTCGCGGTCGCCAACCACCAGCATGAAGGGGATCTTCTCCAGGGTAGCCTCGCGGATCTTCTTGCCGATCTTCTCGTTGCGGCTGTCCACCTCCACGCGGAAGCCCTGCTTGCGCAGCTCCGCGGCCTGCTGCATACAGTAGTCGGCAGCGCGGTCAGTAATAGGCAGGAAGCGTACCTGCTCGGGCATCATCCAGGTGGGCAGCGCACCGGCGTACTCCTCGATCAGGTAGGCCAGCGTCCGCTCATAGCAGCCCAGAGACGTGCGGTGGATGATATAGGGCAGGGCCTTGTTGCCGTTCTCATCGATATAGTACATACCGAAGCGCTCCGCCAGCAGCATATCGATCTGGATGGTGACAAGGGTATCCTCCTTGCCGTACACATTCTTGTACTGGATGTCCAGCTTGGGGCCGTAGAACGCGGCCTCGTCAATGCCCACGGTGTAGTCCACGTTCAGATCCTTCAGGATGCGCTCCATGGCGGCCTGGGCGTGGTCCCACTGCTCCGCCGTGCCCTCGTACTTGTTGTTGGGGTTGGCGGGGTCCCACTGGGAGAAGCGGAACGTGCACTTTTCCAACAGGCCCACGGTGCCCAGGCAGTACTTGGCCAGATCCAGGCACTGCTTGAACTCCTCCTCCAGCTGGTCGGGGCGCAGCACCAGATGTCCCTCGGAGATGGTGAACTGGCGGACGCGGATCAGGCCGTGCATCTCACCGGAGTCCTCGTTGCGGAACAGGGTGGATGTCTCGCCCAGACGCATGGGCAGGTCGCGGTAGCTGCGGCCGCGGTTCAGGAACACCTGATACTGGAACGGGCAGGTCATGGGACGCAGGGCAAAGCACTCCTTCGTCTCATCCGCGGGATCGCCCATGACGAACATGCCGTCCAGATAATGATCCCAGTGACCGGAGATCTTGTACAGCTCACGCTTGGCCATCAAGGGCGTCTTGGTCAACAGATAGCCACGCTGCTGCTCGGTGTCCTCCACCCAGCGCTGCAGCAGCTGGATAACGCGGGCACCCTTGGGCAGCAGGATGGGCAAGCCCTGGCCAATGCAGTCCACAGTGGTGAAATATTCCAGCTCGCGTCCCAGCTTATTGTGGTCGCGCTTCACGGCCTCCTCCCGCTCCTTCAGATAGGCATCCAGCTCGTCCTTGCTGGGGAAGGCCACGCCGTAGATACGCTGCAGGGTCTGGCGGTTGGAGTCGCCGCGCCAGTAAGCGGCGTTGCAGGCGGTAAGCTTGATGCCGTTGCCCTTGATGCGGCCGGTGGAGTCCACGTGGGGACCGGCGCACAGGTCCACGAACTCGCCCTGCTTGTAGAAGGAGATGTGGGCGTCCTCGGGCAGGTCGTTGATCAGCTCCACCTTATAGGGCTCTTCCTTTTCCTCCATGTACTTGACGGCCTCGGCGCGGGGCAGCTCGAAGCGCTCCAGCTTCAGCTTCTCTTTACAGATCTTACGCATTTCAGCCTCGATCTCGCCCAGGTCGTCCTGGGTGAAGGCGAAGGGCGCGTCCAGATCGTAATAAAAGCCGTTGTCGATGCTGGGGCCGATGGCCAGCTTCACCTCCGGGTGCAGGCGCTTGACAGCCTGGGCCAGGATGTGGGAGCAGGTGTGCCAGTAGGTCTTGCGGTACTGTTCGTTTTCAAACGTAAATTCCTTGTTTTCCTTGTTGACTTCGCTCATAGTCTGTTCCTCCTTGTGATCGGGGCTGGATAAATAAAAATCCCCACCCCTGAATGGTATCAGGGGTGAGGTAATAGGCATTACTCCACGGTTCCACCCTGCTTACGGCCTGCGCAGCATTTTTACTGTCCGCTGCGGAAGGCGGGATATCTTTCGTCGAGACAAGGCGCAGGAGCGCAGGAATACGGTCTGTATTTCAAGCTTCTGCAACGCAGTATCGGCGGAAGAGATCCGGCATACGCCGTCGCTTTCGATCGCTGTAACGGGCGATACCCGTCCTGCTCGTCGCAGGCGGCTCGGAAGTGGTACGGGCCGTGTCCTTGGCGGGGTGCTTTCAGCCGGGGGCGCCCCTCTCTTTGGCCGCGGAAAAACAGCTTCTTCTTCGTCACTGCCTTTTTGATGGCAATAAGTATAAACCGTTCGGCGCGGTTTGTCAACGGGTTGTTTCACGGGGGAAGGGCAAGATCAGCCGCGTGAAGCAAAAAGAGACATCCTTTCGGATGTCTCTTTTCTTTTGGTGCGGCGATTTTGCTGCGCGAAAACCAAGGCCGCCAGCGGCGGCCCTTGACATGGCACCCACTCCGGGACAAAAAAGGAGACGGCAAAGGCCGTCTCCTTTTTTGCTTGTACGCGATCAACCGCCGAGGAACCCGCCTATTCTGTCGTTGGGATCCGTTTCCGGTCTGTTATTCGGATCTGTGGTATCATCGTGGTCGCCGTCCGGCATATTGAAGTCGTCGTCCGCCTCGTCGCCAAAGAAGCCGTTCCAGCCGCCCAGCATCATAAAGGCGTCCTCCACCACGATCTCGTCGTGGCCCTCGATCAGCTCACGCTGGTAGTTCAGCACGGAGCCGGTGACGGTGGTCACGTTGCCGTCGCTGTCCGCCATGTTGACGGTGTAGGTGGGGGCGGTGTGCATGGTGCAGACGGCGGTGGGGGCATTATCCGCCGCCACCAGGGCCGTGTAGACGCGGCTGCCGCGAACGTCCAGGGCACAGTTCTCCGATGCCAGCATTCCGCTGTCGGCACAGACGGCCACGCTGGTCAGGCCGGAACAGGAGAAGAAGTCCTTGTCGGGCAGGTCCGCGTGGATGGCGCTCATGACCTTGCGGAAAATGGCGGAGCAGGGGTTGCCGCTGGCCACGATGCGCTGGTTGTGCTCATAGCCGGCCCAGACGGCGCAGCTGTAATAGGGCGTGTAGCCCACGAAGTAACGGTCCTTGTTGCTGTTGGTAGAACCGGTCTTGCCGGCGATGTGCATACCGCTGAACTGTGCCTCGTAGCCGGTACCGTTCAGGGCGGCCTCCTGCAGCAGATGGTTGATGATAGCCGCCGTGGTGTTCTTCATGGCCACGGTGGACTGGGCCTCGTTCTCCAGCACCACGTTGCCGTTGGCGTCCTCCACACGGATGAAGGTGCGGGGCTTGGTGTACACGCCCTCGTTGACGAAGGCGGCGTAGGCCGCGGACATCTCCTCGGTGGTGACGCCCTTTTCAAAGCCGCCCAGGGCCATGTTGCCCACCTGCTGGGAGTCGGTGTAGGTCAGGTTCTCAAAACCCAGCTTGTTCACCAGGAAGTCATAGGAATTGCTGACGCCGTAGGCCAGGTTCGTCCGCACGGCACAGGTATTCAGGGACTGGGCGATGGCGGTGTGCAGCGCCGTCAGGCCCTGATAGCGCCAGTTGGCGTTGCGGGGCCAGACCTCGCCGTTGAGCAGCATGGGATAGTCGTCGATGACCGACGCGCCGTTGATGGTGCCGTCGTCCAGTGCCGGGGCGTAGGTGGACACAGGCTTGATGGCAGAACCGCACTGCCGGGCGTTCACAGCCCAGTTCCAGCCGCGGTCCACCACCTTTTCACCGGCACCGCCGATCATAGCCACCACATAGCCGTTGGTGGGATCCACGATGGTCAGGGCGATCTGCAGCTGATCCTCCACCTGCTCACCGGCGGCGTTGGTATAGCTGCTGGTATAGGGGATATTCTCCAGATTATAGCACACATCCTCCGCGATCTTCTGATACTTGGGATTCTGGGTGGTGTAGATCTTGTAGCCCCTGCTGTAGACCATGTTGATGGCCTGGTCGTAGGCGGAGACCTTCTTGCCCTCGCTGTTGACCTTTTCGGTGATGCCCAGCTTCTCCACCAGTGCCTCGGCCACATCGGTGATCATGGCATCGGTGAACCAGGAGTTGCTGCCCTTGATGGTGGGGGTGCTGTCATCCGCCGGGGAGTCGGTATCGTCGCTGGTATCGGTGGTATCCTCCGTGTCCGGCTCGGTGCCGGTACCGTCGCTGCCCACATACTTGCCGGAGATGGTAAAGCCGTTGGCGAACTGGATATCCTCGGCCACGGCGGCGTCATACTCTTCCTGGTCGATCTTGCCCTGAGAGAGCATCTCGCTGAGGATGGTCAGCTGGCGCTCCCGGTTGTTCTCGCGGGTCCAGGAGCTGATGAAGGGATCGTACATGGAGGGGTTGTTGGTGATGCCCATCATGCTGGCGCACTCGGCCAGCGTCAGCTCGGACACGTCCTTTCCAAAATACACCCGCGCCGCCGTCATCACGCCGGAGCAGCGCTGGCCGAAGTAGACCTCGTTCAGGTAGGCTTCAAGGATCTCGTCCTTCTCGTAGCGCTTTTCCAGCTCCAGTGCACGGTAGATCTCCGTGATCTTGCGCTTGACCGTCACCTGATTGTCGCCGGTGACGTTCTTCACCAACTGCTGGGTGATGGTGGAGCCGCCCTGCACGTTCTTGCCGAACAGGGTGTACAGAATGGCGCGGGTGGTACCCTTCCAGTCCACGCCGTGGTGCTTCTCAAACCGCTTGTCCTCGATGGCGATGGCGGCCTTCTGCAAATACTTGGGAATGTTCTCCAAGTCCACCCAGATGCGGTTCTCGTCCATGTACAGCGTCTGGTACATGACCCACTCCTGGGTGTCGGGGTCCTGGTAATACAGCTCGGTGGAGACCTGGGTCTCGAATTCGTCCAGATAGACCTCCACCTTGCCGCGCATGGCGCTGTTGATGTACGCCATGAAGATACCGGCGAAGATGGACGCCGTAAGCACAAACACCAGCAGCAGCGTGCCGATGATGCGTCCGGCCTTCTTCCAGCCGTTCTTCTGCTTAGGGGTCATGTTCCGCACACGCTCCTGCGCGTCATGCTGCACGCGCCGCGCACCCTCGGCGGCACTGTGCTCTACCCGGCGCGCACCCTCCTTCGCCTCGTTTTCTATGTGCCGGGCGCTCTGCCGGATGCGTCCCCAAAAGCCGGTGGACGACGACCGTCTGCGCTTGTTCTCACTCAAGACAGGGCACCTTCCTTTCTTTATTGATGTTCCTGTGTATTCTTTTCGTTCCGGGGTCAAAATTCACATACCAATCCACTATAAGGAACATTCTACCATACTTGTCAAATGCAAAAAAGAGGATTTTTTGCAGAAATCCGCCCGTTTGGCTGCTCAATTCCCGTTATTTTCCCCCATTCCACCGATTTTCAGTCCGACAGATGGCAGAAACTGCCGAATGCTTCCACTTGCGTTTTCTCCAGCTTTCGGGTATACTATGGATATAAAGACAAAGGAGGACTCTCCCATGAGCGAGGAATTCGGCCCCAACTTCATCACCCTGACCGACGAGGACGGCAACGACATTGAACTGGAATACGTGGACGCGCTGGAGCTGGACGGCCAGACCTACATGGCGTTCTTCCCCGTGGTGGAGGATGATGCCGACGAGGAAGCCGCCGAGGAGTACGGCCTGGTGATCCTGAAGTCCGTTATGGAAAACGGCGAGGAGCTGCTGAGCACCCTGGACAGCGACGAGGAGCTGGATAAAGTCTACGACCTGTTCATGGAGCAGATATTGGCCGACGAGGACGAGTGATCTTTCGACGGGATTTTTCGTCCTGTCGATGGCGAGACGCCGCCGGCTGCGCCGGAAAATGGCTGGATTTTTCGCCAAGACGAGGCGCGGCGGTGCAGCGAAAAAGATACACGCCACTCCTTCGGCAGGATTTTTCGTCCTGCCGATGACGGGACGCCGCCGCTGTACTTTGTGTACAGCAAGGCGGCTCGGCGAAGGCAGGGCGGAAAATTGAGCGATGGGCAGCGGTTCTATTTATCCTGACATTGGTTATACGGGACGTCGGATCGGCAGATGGTTTGCAGGCCTCCCGCCTGCCGTATGCGGGCGGATGCTGGAAGCAGTAAAGTCAGCCGGAGACGACCCACCTGCGAGTTGTGCAGGTTATAACATGGCCGCTGCCTGTCGCTGAGCACAAGACCCCCATTCCGAAACGGAATGGGGGTCTTGTGCTCAGTGAGCGCGGTAAAATGTTCACAAATTCCAGGCGTTTCCCTCTTGCGAAAAGGTGCGGTATACGATATAATGACCGAGTATGTTACCAAACAAGGGCGTATTGCGTCCAAAATCGAGAGGAATGAATTTCAATGAGCGCATCAAGAGAAAAGAAGATCCGGCAGGATCTGGCGGCCCAGGGCGTCACCGACCCCAAGAAGATCCGCGAAGCGGAGGAGAAGGCCAAGGCACGCAAGAACAATATCCTGTACGGCGTGATCGCCGGCGTGTTCGTGATCGTGGCCGCGGTACTGCTGGTGTATAACTCCGGCGTGCTGCAGCGCAGCGCCACCGCCGTGACCATCAACGGTGAGAAATATACCGCCGGGCAGGTGGAGTATTTCTACGCCAACGTGAAGAGCAGTCTGTTGAAGAGCGGCTATGCCAGCTTTTACGGCATCGATACGTCCAAATCCCTGGACCAGCAGGTGGTGAGCGACACCATGAAGACCGCGCTGGGTATCGAGGACGAGGGTGATGTCACATGGGAGCAGTATGTCCGCGACACCGCGGTGAAGCAGCTGGCCATGTACGTGCTGACCGCCCAGGAGGCGGAGGCCAACGGCATGGGCGCCGATGAGCACACTCAGGAGGAGCTGGATGCCACTATGGAGGAGCTCAACGCCGCCGCCAAGCAGAACGGCTACTCCACGAAGACGTATCTGAAGCTGATCTACGGCAAGAACATGACCGTGGATACCTTCAAGGAGATGGTGCAGCTGGTGGACGTGGCCACCCATTACCAGAGCCACTACGCCGAGGAGCTGACCTACACCGTCAGCGACCTGGAGACCTACTATCAGGGCAACAAGAGCAGCTTTGACGTGGCCAGCTATGAGTCCCTGTACTTCAAGGGTACCGCCGACAGCACCAAGGACGACGACGGCAACACCGTGGAGCCCACCGATGAGGAGAACGCCGCCGCCAAGGCCAAGGCCGAGAGCGATGCCGCCGCTGTGCTGGCGCGCGTGCAGGGCGGCGAGGCGCTGGAGGATGTGGCCAAGGATTATGAGTCCGCCAGCTACACCAGCACCGATGCCGGCAGCAACAACGGCAGCGACGTGGCCAACTGGGTATTTGACAGTGCGCGCAAGGCCGGCGACAGCGCCGTTGTGACCAGCGATCCCAACTGCTATGTGGTCGTGTTCCGCAGCGTGGGCCGTCAGGAATACGCCACCAAGGACGTGCGCCACATCCTGTTCAAGGTAGACGAGAGCGCACTGGACAGCGAGGCCGAGACCTATGAGGCCGACCTGCAGGCGGCTAAGGATGCGGCCAAGACCGCAGCCGAGGACGCGCTGGCCCAGTGGAAGGCCGGCGAGGCCACCGAGGACAGCTTCGCGGCCCTGGCCAACGAGCTCAGCACCGATGCCGGCAGCAACACCAACGGCGGTCTGTACACCAAGATCTACAAAAACCAGATGGTCACCGAGTTCAACGACTGGTGCTTCGATGCGAGCCGTCAGTCCGGCGACACCGGCATCGTATACGGTGAGAGCTCCAACTACAAGGGCTATCATGTGATGTACTTTGTGGGCGATGATGTGCCCTACTGGCAGGTACAGGCCGAGAACGCTCTGCGCAACACCGACACTGAGGCCTGGCTGGACGGTCTGCTGGACAGCGCCGATGTGGTGCAGGAGAACGGCATGAAGCACGTGGGCTGATGACCACCCCTTCTTCGAGTCTATGAACGAGCGCTTTCTCAGAACAGAAATGATATTGGGCGCACCCGCTTTGGACAAACTCCGCCGCAGCCATGTGGCGGTGTTTGGTCTGGGCGGTGTGGGCAGCTACGCCGCTGAGTGCCTGGCACGCAGCGGCGTTGGCACGTTGACACTGGTGGACCAGGACACGGTATCCGTATCCAACATCAACCGCCAGCTATGCGCGCTGACCTCCACCGTGGGGCAGTACAAGGCGGAGGTCGCGGCGGCACGTGTGCGGGACATCGACCCGGACACGGTGGTATACCCGATCTGCGCCACCTATGACGCCGCCCATCGGGAGGAATTTTTCTCCCGGAAATTCGACTATATCGTGGACTGCATCGACCTGGTCAGCTGCAAGCTTGACCTGATCCAACAGGCCCGCCTACGGGGCATCCCCATCCTGTCGGCCCTGGGCACCGGCAACAAGCTGGAGCCTGAGCTGCTGCGGGTCACGGATATCTCCAAGACCAGCGGCTGCCCGCTGGCCCGGGTCATGCGGAAGGAGCTGCGGAACCGGGGCATCCTCCACCAGACGGTGGTCTTTTCCCCGGAACAGCCTGCGCCTACCCAGCAGTTGGAGGCTCCCCCGCCGGGACGGCGGAGCGTTCCCGCCAGTAACCCTTGGGTTCCCGCCACTGCCGGACTGCTGATGGGAAGCAAGGTAGTCCGTGACCTTATCGCCCAAAAGGAGGCGTAATGTATGCTGACCGGAACGATCATCAATTCTCTGACTATTCTGGCCGGGTCCGCTGTGGGGCTTGTCCTCCGGGCCGTCACCCGCCGTTCCTCCAAGGAGGTCTCCGCCGACGGTCTCGGCGGTCGGCTCCAGACCATCATCATGCAGGGCATGGCCCTGTGCGTTCTGTATATCGGCGTCAGCGGATGTCTCAAGGGGCAGAACACCCTGACCGCCATCCTCTCCATCGCTCTGGGCGCCATTATCGGAGAGCTGCTGGATCTGGACCGCCGGATGCGGTCCCTGGGGGATTGGGTCCAGACCCGGACCGCCCGGCTGATCCACACGGAGGATGGCGCGCCCAGCATCTCCGACGGGTTTGTCACCGCTTCCCTGCTGTTCTGCGTGGGGGCCATGGCCATCGTAGGCGCTCTGGAAAACGGCCTTACCGGAAGCTATGACACTCTGAAAGCCAAATCTATCATCGACGGTATCAGCTCCATCGTGTTCGCCTCCTCCTTGGGAGTTGGCGTGGCGTTTTCCGCCGGAGCCATTTTTCTCTATCAGGGGGCCATTTCCCTTTTGGCGGGGCTGCTGTCCCCCCTGCTGGGGGACGCCGTAATCGCGGAGATGACCTGTGTCGGCTCTCTGCTGATCGTGGCCCTGAGTCTGAATATGCTGAACGTCACCAAAATCAAGGTCATGAACCTTGTCCCGGCTATCTTTCTGCCGATTTTGCTGTGCTGGTTTATGTAAACCTCGTGCAAAAGGGACGCCATCTTTGCAGATGACGCCCCCCAGCGTGTCGAAAAAGTCTTTTCTCCCCGCTGAGCCAGTTTTCAGAACTTTATAAAAGTTCTGAAAACTAAGGATTTCAATGGCGCAGGACACCCTTCTTGGGTTTCCCGCGCACACCCTTCCTTACCGTCGC
>OLSA01001489.1_pt1 | contig 19261 bp, 14 predicted proteins | sample 1672731 | NCBI WGS metagenome assembly OLSA01 (sample SAMEA3136718, study PRJEB25190) | human gut metagenome | biome: human gut; feature: human-associated habitat; material: faeces | place: Austria | collected 2013
GCAGTTTTCTGCATCGGGATACGGCAGTTCTTATTATTGCCGAACTCAACGATCACGGTATCATCTGTCATATCAATGACAACTCCGTAAAAGCCACTGGAAGTCAGAACTGTGTCGCCTACTGCAACACTTGCTAACAACTCAGCCATCTTCTTCTTCTCTTTGTTCTGTGGACGGATTGCTACGAAATACATCAGACCGATCAGGAATGCAGCGTAGACTACCCAGAATCCAATTTCGTTCATGTTTTTTCCTCCTTGACTGGTCTCCTGACGCCTCGCTCCAGGAAATCCAATTATCTTTTTCTTTTAATTTTCTCCACGCGCCATGCCTTCCAGCTTTTCTGCCTTATAGTCCTCATAACGGTGTGCTTCGATCGCGTCGCGGATCTCTTCCATCATTGTATTATAAAAATACAAATTATGCAAGACACATAATCTCATGCCCAGCATTTCTTTCGCCTTCAGAAGGTGGCGGATATATGCTCTGCTGTAGGAGCGGCAGGCCGGACACTGACAGCCCTCCTCGATCGGGCGATGATCCAGCTCATATTTCTGGTTGAACAGGTTCATCTTGCCATGATTGGTATATACATGACCATGGCGGCCATTTCTGGTCGGATATACACAGTCGAAGAAGTCCACACCTCTTGCCACACCCTCTAAGATGTTGGCCGGAGTACCGACGCCCATCAAATAAGTTGGCTTTTCTTTTGGCAGGTATGGAACCGTCTCGTCTAAGATCCGGTACATCTCTTCATGGGTCTCGCCTACTGCAAGACCACCGACTGCATAGCCATCTAAATCCATAGCGGAAATGGTCTTGGCATGGGCGATACGGATATCTTCAAACACTGCACCCTGATTGATGCCGAACAGAAGCTGTTCTTTATTGACTGTATCCGGCAATGCATTTAATCTTGCCATCTCATTCCTGCACCGCTCCAGCCATCTGGTGGTGCGTGCTACGGAATTCTCCACGTATTTGCGGTCCGCCACGCTGGATGGACACTCATCGAATGCCATGGCGATGGTAGAACCTAAGTTGGACTGGATCTGCATGCTCTCTTCCGGTCCCATGAAGATCTTGCGTCCATCGATGTGAGAGTTAAAGTACACACCCTCTTCTTTGATCTTTCTCATTTTGGCCAGGGAAAATACCTGGAAACCGCCGGAATCGGTTAAGATCGGCCGATCCCAGTTCATGAACTTATGAAGTCCGCCGAACTCCTTGATCAGCTTGTCTCCGGTACGCACATGCAGATGGTAGGTGTTGGACAGCTCCACCTGAGTGCGGATCTCCCGGAGATCATCCGTGGAAACCGCACCCTTGATGGCAGCCACCGTACCCACATTCATAAATACCGGAGTCTGGATCTTGCCGTGAACGGTGGTCATCTCCGCGCGTTTCGCCCGGCCATCCGTTGCTATAATTTTATATTCCATGATTATTTCTCTTTCTTATGGGTAGTCATGACATACCATAATGCGCCTGTGATGCATACGGAGGAATAAGTACCGCATACAATGCCGACGATCAGAGGCAGTGCAAACTCACGAACAGAGCTTACGCCCATGATAAACAGTACGATAACCATGACAACAGTCGTTAAGGAAGTGTTGATGCTTCTGGTAAAGGTCTGGGTGATGCTTAAGTTCACCAGATCTGCCAGACTCTGCTTGTTGGTCTTAATCTTTAAGTTCTCACGGACACGGTCGAAGATAACGATGGTCGCGTTGATGGAATAACCAACGATCGTCAGCATACATGCGATAAAGGTAGATCCCACAGACCATCTTGCAGCTGCATAGAAGGTCAGGACAACCAGTACATCATGAAGCAGTGCTAAAACCGCACTGGTTGCAAAACGGATATCCTTGAACCGGAACCAGATATAGATCAGCATGCAGATCGTCGCGATGATCACTGCCTCGATGGCATCACGCTTCATCTCGTTGCTGACTGCACCGGAAATACTCTCTGCAGTGATCTTATCTTCTTCCACACCAAAGTTTTCTACTAAAGCATCATTTAAAGCCTGTCTCTGGTCAACAGACAGAGTCTTGGTTTTAATGATGACCTCGTTGGTTCCGGTAACTTTCTGGGTCTGAACCTCTGCGTCACCAGTTACCTTGGTCACAACCGGAACGACCTTGCTGGAAATGTCTTCCAGACTCATATCTTCATTAAATGTCACATTGGTGGAAGTACCGCCCTTAAACTCCATACTGTAGTTTAAAACACCATCTCCACCTGCACCATGAACTCCCATCATCACCCATCCTGCAACGATCACAACACAGGAGATGATAAAGCACAGGTTCTTCTTTCCAAGGAAATTGATCGCTTTTTTCTCTTTGCTGACGCCGTAGAATTTCGGATCATCCAGTCCCAGGTTGTACAGAGCGTTTAAGATTCCCTTGGTCACAAACAGAGCTGTGAACATGGACAGAACGATACCAAGTGCCAGAGTAGATGCAAATCCCTTAACGGTACCGGAACCTCTCCAGAACAGGACTACGGCTGCGATCAGAGTGGTCACATTACCATCAATGATGGCAGATAAAGCCTTGGAGAAACCAGTCTTGATCGCTGATTTTACGGTCTTTCCAACACCGATCTCTTCTTTAATACGTGTGAAAATGATAACGTTAGCATCCACGGCCATACCGATGGACAGGATGATACCTGCGATACCAGGTAAAGTCAGGGTAACCTCAAATGCAGACAACAGAACCAGTTCCAGAGCTACATACAGGCACAGCGCCAGTACAGAAGCCAGACCAGGCACTAAGTAAACTGCGATCATAAAAACTGCCACAATGCCAAATCCGATAGCGCCTGCCTTTAAGCTGGTAGCAATGGCCTCCTGGCCCAGCTTTGCACCTACTACATTGGAACGAAGCTCCTCCAGCTCCAGGGACAGAGAACCGATACGGATGGTCGCTGCCAGGTTCTCAGCCTCATCGTAATCCTGCATACCGTCGATGTAGCACTCTCCACCGGTGATCGCAGAGTTTACTGTTGGATAAGAAACCATAGAACCATCATAGATAATGCCGATTCTCTTTCCGATGTTCTTTGCAGTTGCATCTGCGAAGGTTTTTGCTCCCTCCTCCGTAAAGGTCAAGCTTACTACATAGGATTTCTGACCATTTTTCTCCTGGATAGCAGCCTTTGCGCTGGCAACCTGATCTCCAGTCAGAATGGTATTTCCTGACTCATCCACAAATATCAGGGAACCTGGCTTACCAAGCTCTTCCAAAATGGCGTTGGCATCAGAAACACCTGGAATATCAATGTTGATACGGTTAGATCCTTCCTGATAAACCTCAGCCTCTGTGCTGTAGTTCTGGACTCTCTGCTGCAGCTTGTAAATGGTATCAGACATTTCTTCAGAAGATGGATTTTCCTCTACTGCCTGATAAGTGATGCTGACACCACCTGCCAGATCCAGACCCAGCTTGATGTCATCCATGGTATCATAGCCGAAATATCCGAACACACCGATACAGATCAGGGTGATCAGAAGGCCAATGATGCCCTTCCTTTTGTTACTCTTCATGATTTTTCTCCTTTACTCGGCTAATGCCGCTTTAATCATAATCGAACACTCGATTCTCTTCTTCTGCATCTGGCAGCCGATATCATAAGCGTCCGTAATGGAACCATGGAAATTGTAGGAGTTTGCCGCACATCCGCCGCTGCAATAGAATCTTGCAAAGCAGTTTCTGCACTTTTCTTTGGCGTACACGTTGCAGAGCTTGAACTCATCGCGTACCTCGGTATTGGTAATGCCTTCATCTACGTTGCCTAACAGGAATTTCTCCTGACCAACAAACTGATGGCATGGATACAGATCGCCCCATGGGGTAACTGCCAGATACTCCGTTCCTGAGCCGCAACCAGACAGTCTCTTCGCTACACATGGGCCCTGCTGAAGATCCAGCATAAAGTGGAAGAAATTAAAACCCCTTCCTTCTTTCTTTCTCTTGATATATTCAACCGCCAGCTTATCGTACTCTTCCAAGATCTGTGGAACATCCTCTTCCCGGATGGAATATGGCTCTTCTGGAGCAGCCACAACCGGCTCGATGGACATCTGTTTAAATCCCAGATCTGCAAAATGGATCACATCGTTGGAGAAATCCAGATTGTTTCTGGTAAAGGTTCCGCGGACGTAGTAATTCATCTGGTTTCTGCTCTCTGCAAACTTCTGGAATTTCGGAACAATGATATCATAGCTTCCGGCTCCCTTGCGGAATGGACGCATCTTATCATTGACTTCTTTTCTGCCGTCTAAGCTCAATACCACGTTGCTCATCTCACGGTTGCAGAACTCCATGATCTCGTCATTTAACAGAACACCGTTGGTCGTCAATGTGAAACGGAATTTCTTATTATGAGCTGCCTCCTGAGAACGGCCGTACTCCACCAGCTGCTTTACCACATCCCAGTTCATAAGCGGCTCGCCGCCAAAGAAGTCTACCTCCAGGTTCACACGGTTTCCGGAATTGGCGATCAGGAAATCCAGAGCTTTTTTACCAACCTCAAAGCTCATGAGCGCTCTTCTGCCATGGTACTCTCCCTCTTCTGCGAAACAGTAACGGCATGCCAGATTGCAGTCATGGGCAATGTGCAGGCACAAAGCCTTCACAACCGTCTTTCTCTTCTTGAAATCCATAACGAAATCACGGTATACATCTCTGGTAAACAGCTCTTCCGCATCGATCAGTTCCTGGATATCGGACATGGCATCGTCAATGTCCTGAGTACTGTACTTTTTTGCCAGTTCTGTGCGAACCTCTTCTGACATCTCCTGTGGAATCTGCTGAGGCTTCTCCAGTTCTCCCAGTTTTTCTTCCAGCATCGCAATGGCATCATATACCACGTCATCGACCACATGAATTGCTCCGCTGTTTACATCCATTACGATGTCATAACCATTATTTTTGTACTGATGAATCAAAACTTTTCTCCTTATCTAAACTCTGATGCCTGTCCCGACAGACACCTCGCATATTAATATTCTGCACTCCAGGTGCCTTATGTTATCCTGACCAATCCCGTAAGAATTTCTATTATAACATAAAGCACCCCTACAATCCCAAGGATCGTAGGGGTTACCTGTTTGTTATCATCCCCGGCTCGATTAACGGTTTGCGTTCTCGCAGCTCTGGTTACCTACGGTACAGGAAGTCTTGCATGCAGACTGACAGGAAGTCTGGCACTCGCCGCATCCACCCTTCTTCATGCTGCTCTTTAATGTACTGTTTGTTAAAGTTTTTACTTTCTTCATGGTTTTTACCCTCCTGATATTCTATAAACTCACGCAGCGCAGCCAAAATCCCACACTGCCTATAGTTTTCGCAAAAATTATATCATAAGAATCTCTGCTATGCAAGTTTTTTGTACTATCGGCTTTTGCGGACGAATAGATTAAAGCAAATCCACTAAAAGGACTTCTCTATGGAACTTTTTTCTCCTAAAAAACTGCTTCAGGCACTTCTCTGCTCCTATCTTCTGTCCGCTGTTCTGCTGCTTGCCACGGCTTTTTTCCTTTATCGTTTCCGTTTAAAGGAAAGCCAGATCAGACTGGCAGTTGCCGTCATCTACGTGTTATCCGGTGCTCTGGCTGGTTTTTTCTTCGCCCGCACCACCGGAAAACGTCGTTTCTTCTGCGGACTTGCTGCCGGACTTTCTTACTTTCTGATCCTGGCAGCAGTCTCTTCCTTTCTCGGGAAAGGATTCACTGTGTCCATGCCACATCTTCTGACCACCATGGGGATGTGTATCGGAGGCGGCATATTCGGAGCAGTCATCAGCTGACAGCCTTCATTTTTCTGATCTTAAGCCGGTTCTTCCTCTTTCTCCTCTTTCGGAAGAATGATCTTCACCCGGTCGATCCGGTTCTTGTCCACCTTAGTCACCACAAAGCGGATTCCGTCATCGGCAACCTCCTCGCCCTCTTCTGGCAGATGGTCTAACAGTCCGATGATCAGTCCGCCCACAGAATCGTAGTCCTCCGACTCCAGCTCCAGGCCCAGGCGATCGTTTAAGTCATCCAGCTTCATAGCGCCTTCTACGGAATATTCACCCGGTGCAACTTCAATCAGGTTTTTCTCCTCATCCTGATCATACTCATCACGGATCTCTCCAACAATCTCTTCCAGCATATCCTCTAATGTGATGAGGCCGGCTGTCGCACCGTATTCATCCAAAACGATCACGATATTATTGAAGGTTTTCCGCATCTCTATCATCAGTTCAGAAGTCTTCTTATACTCATAAGTATACAAAGGCTCCCGCAAATGATCACGGATCTGGAAATGCTCGTGATCCTCGATCAGAAGCAGATCTTTTACATTAATGATACCGATCACATTGTCCGTGGTATCCTCATAAACCGGAATTCTGGTGTACCGTTCTTCCCGGTATAATTCAATCACCTCATCATAAGTGGCATTGACATCCACAAAGACCATATCAATTCGTGGCACCATGATATCCTTCGCCAGGGAATCGCCAAAATCAAACACATTGTTGATCATTTTGCGTTCCTCGCTCTCGATGACTCCCTCTTCATGTCCCACATCCACAATGGTACGCAGTTCATCTTCCGTGATCACATCATGCTTGGCATTGGGATCCACATGCATCAGGGTCAGAACGCCTAATGACATTTTGTTGACCACAAAGATCACCGGAGTCAATGCTCTCATGAAAGTATATATAATTTTCGCATTCTTTAAAGAAATCTTTTCCGCGGAAATCGTAGACAAAGTCTTTGGCGTGATCTCGCCAAACACCAGGATTAGCAAAGTCAGGATACCTGTAGCAATTCCTACTGCCTTGCTTCCCAACAACTTGATCGTTAACGTTGTCATAAGCGATGATGCAGAGAGGTTGACCAGGTTATTTCCAATGAGAATTGCGCTGAGCATCTTCCCCTGTTCCTCGATCACTTTAGTCAAGATAATGGCCCGCTGATCTCCGGACTCTGCAAGGGAACGCACACGGATCTTATTCACCGTAGTAAGTGCAGTCTCAGACGATGAGAAAAATGCAGATAAACTTAATAATACAACTAACACAAGCAACTGTATGACGTCACTCGAATCCAAAAAAAATCACTCCTTTACGCATAATTTTAGTTGTGATTGTACATGATAATCGGATATTTGTCAATTCAGAACTGCGGAACCATTCCCTTATTTATGAACCATTATCTTATTTTTTACAAAACAGTTCCCGCAAAAGCAGGATCAGGCTTCCTGCAAACACAAAAATATCTCCTAAATTAAATACCACGTCTTTTAATTTTTTCCACTGGATGCTGAAATAATCCACCACATATCCACGGAACAGCCGGTCATACAGATTGCTCAGTCCACCACCGATCACCATAGAAAGGCCGATCTTTTCCACAAACTGTCCTTTTTTAGGAAGAATCCAGCATAAAATACCTGCTGCTGCAGACACCACTGCCAGCGGGATCATTTTCACCAGCTCCTTTTTTTCTTTTAATGCCCCAAAAGGGAATCCTTCGTTATGGTTCCGGTAAAGCAGGATCCAGCCTCTGCTTCCCTCCAGTTCTTTGGGAAACTGCTCCTGATCCATCTCATCAATGGTATCCTTCAGTCCAAGGTCCAAAAGCACTACTGCTGCGATCAGAAACAAAAAAATCATATTTATTTCCTCCTTTTTCATAGGATAATACAAAATCTATGGAGCGTATCTGTTGGTTTTCCCTCAGATACAATAAAATTTCTATGGTTTCATGCAACCAGGCCGTCAATTCTGAAAATTACGCTGATTTTATCTACCGCTATGGCAATATCTCCCTGGAGCTGATCCGGCAGCAGACCGGAACCGACTGCATCAGCTATGTGGACGAAGAATATGTGATCCTCCATGCGCCTTTGGATCAGGTACTTCCCATCACTCTGGCGCGGTATTCTTATTCGTCCATTCCGGCCCTTTATACCCTCTTAGACTCCACCAATATGGAGCAATCCGGTATTCTTCCGGTCATGCGGCAGCCAGGTCTCAACACCGGTGGTGAAGGAGTACTTCTTGGGATCATCGACACCGGGATTGACTACCGGAATCCGCTTTTCCGCAATACTGACGGCACCACCCGGATCTTAGGAATCTGGGATCAAACTGCCACCGGTTCCTTTTCTATGGAAAGCTCCCGCGGCGCTTCTTATGAATTTCTTTATGGAAAGGAATACCGGAAAGAACAGATCGATGAAGCCTTAGCTTCCACAGATCCTCTGTCCCTGGTTCCTGTCACCGATGACTCCGGCCACGGAACCTTCCTTGCAGGGATTGCCGCTGGTGGAACTGAGGAAGATACGGATTTTACCGGGGCTGCGCCTTCCTGTTCCCTTGGCATCGTCAAACTCCATCCGGCCAAGCAGTATCTGCGGGACTATTACCAGATTCCGGCATCCGCCACCGCTTACCAGTCTAATGATATCATGACCGCCGTCACTTACCTGCGTTTTCTGTCATACCGTCACCAGATGCCTCTGGTGATCTGTCTGAGTCTTGGCACCAACCAGGGAAGCCACGACGGGACTTCGCCTTTAAGTCAGACATTAAACCATCTAAACACGCTGCGCGGCGTCTGTTCCGTCTGTGCCGCCGGCAATGAAGTGGGCTTCCGTCATCACTGCAGCGGCGTGGCAGCAGAGGACAGCTCCCACTACACGGAGATCGAACTGCGGACCGGGGAAGGAGAATCCGGCTTTCAGCTGGAATTATGGGCTTCATTTCCCGAGGTTTATACGATTGGTCTGGTATCTCCCACCGGTCAGGCCACCGGACGGATCCCTTATGGCTCTGACAACCACACCACCATCCGGTTTCCGCTGGAACAGACGGATGTGACCGTCTCCTATCTTCCTGCCTCCGTCACCCAGAATACCAATCTGGTAGTCCTGCGGTTCCAGACTCCTGCCGCCGGGATCTGGAAGATCCAGGTGTACCCGTCCAGAACGCTCTCCGGGATCTTTCATCTATGGCTTCCTGCCCAGGGACTGGTCTCACCGGACACTTTTTTCTTAAATTCTGACCCGTCCACCACCATCACCGATCCCGGAAATGCTGCATTTCCTATCACCGCTGCGGCCTGCGATCACACCAATGGCAGTCTCTACATCCACTCCAGCCGTGGTTACACCCGTGATGGACGGATCAAGCCGGATCTGGCCGCCCCTGGAGTAGACGTCTACGGTCCTGGAATTTCTTCCGTTCCAGGCGATTTCCCCTACACCCGTATGACTGGCTCCAGTATTGCCGCCGCCCACGTGGCCGGAGCCGCTGCCTGTCTGTACTCCTGGGGATATGTAAAGGGCAATGAGCCTTCTATCAACAGCCGCTCCATCAAAGCATACCTGACGCTTGGCGCAGACCGGATCGCCGCTTACCGCTATCCGAACCCGGAATGGGGGTATGGAATGTTAAATCTTTATCAAAGCTTTCTGGCCATGCGGGAGTAAAAAATACCGGCTATCCACGCATCTCGATCCGTGGCCCGCCATGCTTTTCCAGATAATTTCTGGTGATCACTACCGTTCCGATGCCTGGATCCTTCGGCACCTCATACATAATATCCAGCATAAACTCTTCCATGATAGCACGGAGAGCTCTGGCTCCTGTATCACGCTTCAGGGCTTCTTCTGCGATCCATTCCAGAGCCTCATCCTCAAACACCAGCTTCACTTCATCTAACTCCAGCAGCTTCTTATACTGCTTCAAGATCGCATTTTTCGGCTTTTTCAGAATATCCACCAGCGCCTCTCTGGTCAGCTTCTGAAATGTCACCACCACTGGAAGACGGCCTAAAAACTCCGGAATCATGCCGAAAGTCCGCAGATCCTGATTGGTCACATGGCTTAAAATATTGGGGTCCTGATCATACTGGTCCTTTAACTCCGCCTGGAAACCGATGGAAGCCTTCTTTGTCAGCCGCTCCCGGACAATATCCTCAAGATCCGGGAACGCGCCGCCGCAGATAAAGAGAATATTTCTCGTATTGACTGTTGTGAGCGGAACCATCGCGTTTTTGCTGTTCGCACCGACCGGAACCTCCACGTCTGCTCCCTCCAACAGCTTCAGCATGCCCTGCTGCACCGATTCCCCGGAAACATCCCGGGAAGTCGTGTTGTGCTTGCGTGCGATTTTATCGATCTCATCGATAAAGATGATGCCCTGCTCCGCCTTATCCACATCGTTGTCCGCTGCAGCGAGAAGCTTGCTCACAACGCTTTCGATGTCGTCACCAATATACCCCGCCTCTGTCAGGGAGGTTGCATCCGCAATCGCCAGCGGAACGTCCAGAAGCTTCGCCAGCGTCTTTACCAGATAGGTCTTACCACTGCCGGTAGGTCCGATCATCAGGATATTGGACTTTTCGATTTCAATCTCATCCATTGTGCCGGTGGCAACCCTCTTATAATGGTTGTAAACCGCTACGGAAATGACTTTTTTGGCATATTCCTGACCGATCACATACTGATCAAGCTGCTCTTTAATCTTATGTGGTGCGGGAATGGACTTTAAATCGATCAACGGCTTTGTGCCGGTTCCTTTTTTCTTGATCTTCTGTTTCTGCGGCATCCCGTCGTTCATGAAATCCGCAAGATTGATGAAGCTGATGTTCGGGAATCCTCTTCTATTGCCCGAGGATTCGTCGGAGTCATTCTTGGAATCGTCATCCGCATCGGATGCCTCCAGAATGTCAGCGGCAGTGTTGTCGGATGCGTTGTTTCCATCCTGTGCGTCAGTTGTTTCTGCGTCGCTTTTTTCGTTTCCGCCGCCTGCAGATTTCTGTCCTGACGTTCCATTCGACTTTGTCGGATCTCCATACGGATTGAACGGATTATTCAACATGTTCATGAACACCGGATTATTCATCATCTGCTGATAATCGAACTGACTTACCGCATCCATCGTCTTGTGCATACAGTCGTCGCAGATACAGATGTTATTCGGCAGGTGGAACATTCTTCCCGCCTTGCTTTCCGGTCTGCGGCAAATATAACAAATATCTTCAAATTCTTTTTCATCCATAGTCGGTTACCTCATCTTCCGCTTTCTGCTATCAAAAGTATAATGCAGGATCGTTCCTGAGACAAGTAAACTTTCTCTAAACAACTGTCTCCTGTACAGAAATGGCTACTGTTCACACGCGCTATTCGCAAAACCGGGATGACTGCAGCTCTCGCCCAGCCATCCCGGTTCCGTTCTTTATCTCTGTTTGCTTTCCTGTGCAGCCTTGCTCGCCGCATTGATCTGGTCATAGGAAGAAAGCGTGACTGTCACGTTTTTCTGCTGATAACCGTTTGCTGAATTTACCATAATCGTAATTTCAACGCTCTCCCCAGCTTTATAATACTGCATCTGCTTCGTCAGCTCTTCCTGATTCTGAACGGTTACGCCGTCAAACGCCACCACAATGTTGCCGCGCACCAATCCGGCAGTTTCTGCACCGGTTCCGGAATAAACCTGCGCCACAAAAATTCCCTGCGGCATACTGAAGTTCTCGGACAAATCGCTCGTCACATTGATGCAGGAAATTCCAAGATATCCGCGCTCTTCCTCGGAATATTTCGTCCGCGTCTGGCGTTCCATCAGATCTTCAATAATCGGTCTTGCCGTCGAAATCGGAATCGCGTAACCCATTCCCTCGATTGACGAGCCGCCGATCTTATTGGAGTTAATTCCAATCACCTCGCCCCGCATATTCAGCAGTGCTCCGCCGGAGTTACCGGGGTTGATCGCTGCATCCGTCTGAATCAGGGAAGTTCCTTCTTCGGAATTGCTGCTATCTATCTTACGGTTCAGTGCACTGATAACGCCTGTCGTCACAGACTGTCCATAGCCCAGTGCATTACCGATCGCAATGGCCGGTTCACCGATTTTCAGGCTGTCCGAATCTCCCATCCTTGCAATGCAGATTTCCTGTTTTGTGCTGTTCGCAATGGTATCCAGTTTTACTGCAACGACTGCAAGGTCTGCGGAAGCATCGGTACCCTTTACCTGCGCTTCTACGGTTTCCCCGTCGATAAACTGAACATACAGCTGCTCTGTGCTGTCCACTACGTGATTGTTGGTAACGATCAAAAGCTCCTGCTCGTTTTCTCCAATGATAATCCCGGAACCGCTTGCCGTCTCATCCTGGGAATAAGTCTGTCCCCAGAAATCCTGTACCGTCTGTGTAAAATTATTCGTAATCGAAACGCACGCCGGCATTACCGCTTCTACGACCTGCGTTACATCCGTTACAACTGCAGATGCGCTCTGCTGCTGTGCAATTTCCGATGCTGCAGCAACCTGTCCGTCTCCCGTTGTTGTATCCTCTGTCAGGGACGAATCTCCGGACAGTCCTGCTTCAGAGCGTTCGGGACTGTCTGTTGCTGCATGGTTTCCGTCATCTTCCTGATTTTTTGCATCATCTCCTGCATCCGGAGCCACCTCCAAAACGCCGACCGACGCGGAATCCAGCTGATTTGCCGATCGGATCGAATAAACTCCGATCAAGCCGATTCCAATGCAGACGCAAACAAAAATGACGACAAGTGCGCTAACAGCAATCCATTTGCCCGCAGAATCTCTTTTTTTGGGCGCAGGCGTCTGCTGTACGCCTGGCTGATAGCCATATTTCTGTTTTGAATCATCGCCCCGGTATCTGTCGTTATAATAATTTTGATATTCGTAACGGCTGCGCGAGGGCTGCGCGCCCTGGTCAGCGTCCGATGCGCTGTTGAATGTGTCCTGCGTGTTGTCGGATGCGTTCTGTGCGTTATCCGCCGCACCCGTGCTTCCGCTGCTATATGCCGATGTGTCATCGGACACGCCACTGTATGCCGACATATCCGACGCATCCGTTTTCTGTGCACTGTCCGTGTATTCCTGCCCACCGCTCTCCGGCGCTGTGCCGTCCAAATGCTCCTGTCCGGTTGTTTCTTCCGGGTCGTATCCGTAACCCATGTTGTGACCTCTTTTCTCATTCGCTGCCGTATCCGGTGCGTCTGCTTGCTCTGCAGACAGTATACCGAATAGTTGTGTCCATTCTGTGAAAAAAGCCGCTTCCGGAGTTTTTCGGAAACGACTTTTTATGTCTTATTCTTTCTCCTGCTTCCAGTAGCCTTTCTGCAAACTGCAGAAGCGAACCAGCCCAGGCGGAAGATTCTGGTATTTTTTACCGAAACGGTAGCCCAGCCATTTCATGCCGCTCTGCCAGATCAGCTTCGGCAGAAGCCACGGTGCGGTTTTTGCAAGATAAACGGCGGTCTTTTTGACCAGCTTCATGCCCTCGCCCTCCGGCGGCACACCGTCAAACACAGCCGGGTACTGCACATGGGATACACCGAGGTCAAAGTTTCTTGTAAACTGCTGCCAGCCGGAATAATTGTGGGAATGAATCACCTTCGCATCCGCTGCATAGGCGATCGCATAGCCCGCCTGAATCACTCCGGCAGCATAAATCATATCCTCGTTAAAAATCGTATGATTCACAAATCCGCCGAGCTGTTCAAAAATATCGCGCTTATAGGCGGCGCAGACATTCGAGCAAAAATACGTTTTGATTCCGAGCCTCAAAAGATCCGCCTTTGTTTTGACCGACGGCTGCTCCGGGTAATTGAACTGCCTCGTATAGCGTTCCATTCGGCTGCAATTTTCTTCCGGAAGTTGTCTTGCATAGGCGGCTGCGATTTTTTCATCGGAAAACAAGGCCTTGCACAGCTCCTGCGTCAGATACGCATCCGCCGGAAGTGCATCCTGCGTCATGCAGACAAACACCTCCGCATCCGAATTGGAAACAGCGAGGTTCCGTGTTTTTCCATGATCGAACTCATCCTGAGAGATATGGAATAGCATCGCTTTTGGATGCTCTTTTAAAAATGTGTCGCAATCCATCAGCGCTTCAAACGCTTTTTTTTCGGTATTTACAATTACAATCCGGTTCACCGCAAGCACCTGCTTCTCCAGCTGCTCCATCAGCGCCAGAAAACGTTCCTTCGGGTGAAATGTCGGAATAATAACATCTACTTTTACAGAATCCATATTTTACTTTTTCATATACTGGCTGGTGTCTGCCTGTACCTTCTGGCTGTACTGTTTTACCTGATCGGAAGGTTCGTACTCGGTTACGTCGAACAGCAGCTCATGCAGCTTGACAACGTTTGTTTCCAGATCCAGCGGGATAACACAGGAACCCTTCTTGCCAATTGTGCCGGTTGTACGACTATCTTCAAATGGCACACCGTCCTGTGCTACGATCTGATAGTTTGCAACGTCGGACAGGATGGAAGCCATTTCCGTCACATCCAGGTTGGTGTATACATTTTCCATCACCTTGTTCAGGATCGATACCAGAGTAGTCGGACTCATGGTCTTTGCCTTATCCATACATGCCATCAGCACTTTCCGCTGACGCTCTGCACGGCCGAAGTCATCGCCGACATAGCGGATACGGCAATATGCGGTTGCCTGCAGACCGTTCAGCGTCTGCATACCGGAATGCGTAACCTTTACGATGTTCTCGTTCAGCGCATCATTTTCATTTTCTACGAACATGCTTCGCTGATAGTTGTTCAGATGGTCGATTTCGTTATCGTGCACGTCAATGTCTATGCCGCCCAGCTCGTCAATGGTCTCGATCAGCGCATCAAAGCCCACTGTCACATATTCTGTGATATCCAGGTCAAAGTTCATATTCAGCATGTTGATCGCCTGCTCCGGACCGCCCTGCGCATATGCCGCATTCGCTTTATTGTAGCTGTCCGTTCCGAGATTTAAGTAGGTATCGCGGTAAACGGAAACCAGCTTGACGTCTCCGGTGTCCTGATTGATAGATGCGATCATGACTGTGTCGGAACGGGAGCCCTTGCCCAGCTTGCCCTTTCTGGAATCCACACCAAACAGTGCGATATTACGGTAGCCTTTCATTTCCTTATTATTTTCTACCTGCGGGTTTACCACAATATCTTCTTCATTGATCTTGATCTTGTCAATCTTCGTTACCATATTGACGCCGACAATCGCAATCAGTAAAACGATCAACGCTACGATTTCCACTGCAAAGAAGATGATTCTTCTTCTCTGTTTTGCCTTACGCTTCTTCGCAGACATCTTCTTTCTGCTGCTGGAACTGCCACTTCTCTGCGGTGCTCTCTTAGAGCTATTTGTACCTGTTGACATGTTTTCCTCTCCTTGTGTTTTTTTCACGCATCCAAATCAATACGCGTTCTCGTTGATAAATCCTCTAAAAATAGTTAAAAACATGATTTTGAAATCAAAGCTCATGCTCCAGTTTTCAATATAATAAATATCATACTCAATTCGTTTGCGAATCGACGTATCTCCCCGGTAGCCGTTGATCTGCGCCCAGCCGGTCAGCCCCGGACGAACCTGGTGCTTGATCATATAGCGCGGAATCTCTTCCTTAAACTTCTCAACATACTGCGGGCGCTCCGGTCTGGGACCTACCAGACTCATATCCCCGATCAGGATATTAAACAGCTGCGGCAGCTCATCAATGCTGGTCTTGCGCAGAATCCGCCCCACCTTTGTGACGCGGGGATCGTTTTTCGTCGTCCAGCCCTTCTTTTCTTCCGTGGTGTCCTGAACATACATTGTACGGAATTTGTACATTTTAAACGCATGATTGTGCTGTCCGATTCTTTCCTGACTGAAAATAATCGGTCCCTTACTCGTCGCACGGATCAAAATTGCTACGATCAAAAGAAGCGGCGACGTCACTATCAATCCGCAAAGCGAACCGAAAATATCCACAGCGCGCTTTGCAACCGCATTTAATGTGTTGCTCAGCGGGACATAACGGATGTTGATGACCGGCAGTCCGCCAAGATCCTCCGTATAAGGCTTGCCCGGAATCAGGCTGTTATAGTCCGGAATAAACTTCGTATGCACGCCGGATTTTTCACAGAGATTGACAATCTCTTCCAGACGGTCGTAGTCCTGCAGCGCAAGGGTCACAGCGATCTCATCCAGTTTGTTTTCCGGCAGGATAAAGGGCAGGTTATCGATGGAACCAAGCACCTTGACTCCCTTGTAAACCGCTCCCCTCGGCACATTATCGTCCAGAATGCCCCGCACCATATAGCCCCACTGGGGATTGGCGATAATCCGGTCGATATAGGCTTCCGCCGCACGAGAATACCCCACCAGCAAAATGTGTTTCAAATTATAACCGCGTTTGCGCATCAGATGCAGGATTCTACGGATCAGCGCACGCACCAGAATTCCCGAAATCGTATTGATGATAGCAAATAATGCCAGCATGCCGCGGGAAAAATGCTGCAGCTCGCGGTCGATGGAGTTGGCAAGGTATAACCCTGCAAGAAACAGGACAATTCCGATCAGATTCGCCCTGATAATATTCAGTATTTCATTTTCCGGGCGTTGTACACGCTTCGGCGTATACAATTTGTTCCAGTAATAAAGGATCAGATAACCGGGCACAACAAAATAAAGGGCGGAAAAATATATGCCCATGTCCAGTACACCTATTTCTTTATCTGCAAAGCGGCTCCCGAACATCAGCCACCAGGCCAACAGATAGGAAGCTGCTGTAACCACGGCATCTACAACAACATGAAGCCGGTTCAAATAACGTTGATTATCCTTTATCATTACGGCTCGTCCCCATATTCAAAATGTAGTATACAATACCTTCCAGCAAAGCACAAGGATTTTTACGAATCGCGCAGGCAAACCGTAACACTTGTGTACGCCCACAGTCACCGCTTACACACGCCGAAACAGGTTGACCCACAGCTGTAACTGCAAACTGCAATAATGCAGCAAATTTCGTCCTGCAAAGGGGACCTTATGCGCGCGTCCCGCTTTCGAAGCAGACAGACAGATTCCCGCCCGGATTCCTTTTGCGTAAGTCGCCCCAAATCCTTTTTTCATAAAAAACAGCTGTTTCATCAAAAATCCCGCCAGCAAAAACGGCAGATTCAGGATCAGCTGCAGCAGCGGCATATTTTTATAGATCAGATAAATATTGTTTCTCGAAGAATGCGTCACCTTAAACGCATTGTACCGCGAACCGGTAGAACCGCTCCCCGCATGATAGACGACTGCAGCCGGCTCTGTGACATTTTTCAGCCCGAAAATCTGCGCCCGGTATCCGATATCCACATCTTCCAGGTATGCAAAATGAAGCTCGTCAAACCCTCCGATCTGCTCCAAATGTGCCTTGCGGTAGAGCGCCGCCCCTGCACAATTGGAAAAAACGCGCTTTGGCGCTGTGTAATTGGAAGAAGGCCTTCCCTTGCCAATCGCATACGCCCAGCCAAATGCCGAGTACAGATCCCCCGCCGTATCGACAAGCTCCGGTTCCTTCATCGAAAGCATCTTCGCCCCGACTGAAAAAATCTTCTCATCCGCTTCCATTGCCCTTTCCAGACGTTCCAGACAGAAGCGATCGGTTTTTGTGTCGTTATTTAAAAGAAAAACATACGGTGTAGCAGCAGCTTCAATTCCGGTATTGACTGCCGTACAAAAACCCTTATTTTCCGAAAAACAGATCAGCTTCACCTGCGGAAAATGCTCCTGTATCCACGAAACACTTCCGTCCGTCGACCCGTTATCCACAACGATCACGGCGATTTCCACTGTACTCTGAAGCAGGCTGTCCAAACAGTCCTGCAGAAAATGTTTTCCGTTATAGTTCGGTATTACCACGGTCGTTTTCATCCACCGATTTTGCTCCTCATGTTTCCTGTGTTTGCCGTCCGCGCGAGGGAGAGCCTCAGAGCGCGGATCGCCTGCCTACGCAGCAACAAAGCCGCCTGCCGCGGTGCGCTCTATCTGCGGCCTACGCCTGCGGATCCCATAAAATCCCATACCCTGCCGCTGTCGCTTCTTTACAAAATTCCATACTCTTTTGAAGGATCTTTGTTTCCTGCGCTGCCGTCGGAAGCCCCTGGCAGGCTTCTTTTAATTCCGCTATCGTCTGCGCGTAACGCTCCTTTAATGCGCTGCAAACCTCCATGCTGCGCAGGTCTGCTGTCGGTGCGCTCTGCTGCAGTACTGCACGGTGCATCGGTCCGGAATATCCCTTCCGAAGCCCTGCATACCGCATCGAACCGTCGTTTTCATACAGTCCGCTCACCAGGAAGCCTTTCGGATGCCGGATGCCAAAAATATCCCTGCCGCCCGGCAGAGGCTTTGCCCAAATCCCGATTTCCGGGCGCTGGCAAAATACACTGTCTTCATAGTCTTCCCGATAAAAGCCAAGATGTTTCAGCCCGCTCACTGTCGCCTTCCAGCCTTTTCGAAGACAATAATCTTCCAGCGCACGCTGCCCCGCCTCGTAAGCGTAGCGCTTGCTCTGCGGGTTCGACGCCGTAGACGCTTCATGGCAGCGCCAGTGGTACAGCACCTTCGGCACATGCACAAACTGTCCGCCTGCCGCATACGCCCGCAGCATCAGATCGTAATCCTGCGCCCCGTCAAATCCGCTGCGCAGCTTTAGTTCTTTCAAAAATGCCGTTTCGATCACCGTAAAATGACAGATATAATTGTTGGTCAAAAGCAATTCCCCGTCAAAATCCGGCTTGAAATTCGGCTCATAGAAGCGGCTCGCCGCTCCGTCGCATTTATCTTCATCGGAAAACAGCACAAGCTTTTGTTTTCCGCGCTTTTTTTCTTTTTCCAGACAATCCGCCATCTCCCAGAGCGCATTCGCAGTCAGCAGATCGTCGTGATCCAGCAAACCGACTGCGTCTCCCGCTGCAAGCTCAATTCCTGCGTTCGTATTGGCGGAAATTCCTTTGTTTTCGGAAAGGGTGCAGAGCATGATGCTCTGATCCTTCCATTCTGCAAGATTTGATGCATCTGCCGCTTTCCGCAGGCAGATTCCGTTCTTTTTTGCCCAGTCCTGTACAGACTCTGCTGTGTCGCCCGCATCCGCTACGATCAGCTCCCAGTGCGGATACGACTGCCTCGACACGCTATTAAGCATCGCCTCCAGATGCTCTTTTTTCGTCCGATAGGTCGGAACGACGACACTGATGCGCAAGGAAGCAGAATGCTCCCGTTGGAACGAAAGTGTCTTTTCGTCCGGCTCCTGCCAGGTATAGACCTCCTGTTCCTGCCCAATCCGCTCCAACACCGCCCACACGGCATTTCTGATTCCGTTTTTCTGCAGATAATACCAGGTTTTTTTCAGATTGGATAGGGAAAAAACAGACATCCGTCGAACTCCTTTTCC
>OLSA01001502.1_pt1 | contig 19204 bp, 17 predicted proteins | sample 1672731 | NCBI WGS metagenome assembly OLSA01 (sample SAMEA3136718, study PRJEB25190) | human gut metagenome | biome: human gut; feature: human-associated habitat; material: faeces | place: Austria | collected 2013
CTTTAGGAGAACGTCCAGTGTAGATACCTGTCATAACGTTAACTGCACCAAGCTCTGTCTCCTTACCAACCTCGTAACCCTCAAGGCCGGCTTTTGTCTCTTCCTCGAATAATGTCTCGTAAGAAGGATTGTGAACGATCTCTGTTGTTCCGGTAATGCCATACTTTGTTAAATCAACATTTGCCATTTGAATAAACCTCTTTTCTATAAATTATGGATTTACATCCATTTCTTTTGTTAGTATATATGTTTGTTAAAAAAAAATCAATATCTACTTTTCAATTTACACTAATTTCACACTTTTTCGACATGTATAATATATTTCTCACTCATCAGCCTTTCGCATATCTGGTGAGGAACTGCCTGGTACGCTCCTCCTTCGGATGGTCAATCACCTCATGCGGGTCGCCATGCTCAACAATCACACCACCGTCCATGAAGATCACCTGATCTGCTACATCGCGCGCAAAGGCCATCTCATGTGTAACAATAATCATTGTGGTATTCTGCTGCGCAAGGGAACGGATGACCTTAAGTACCTCTCCGGTAAGCTCCGGGTCAAGAGCCGATGTAGGCTCATCAAAGCAGAGTATATCAGGCTTAAGTGCCAGTGCCCTTGCTATAGCTACACGCTGCTGCTGTCCACCTGAAAGCTGATGCGGATAATGGTTCATCCTCTCAGCAAGCCCCATTCTGTCCAGAAGCTCCTTTCCATGCTCATCAATACGTGTAAGGATTGCTTTTTTATCCTTTTTAAACTCAGCTGTCTCCTGTGCCAGAAGGCGCTCTGCCAGAGTGACATTCTCAAGTGCCGTGTACTGCGGAAAAAGATTAAACTGCTGAAACACCATACCAAAATGCAGCCTCTTTTTGCGAAGCTCGGCGTCTTTATCCTTGCCCGCTTCGGAAGCATCAAAAAGAGTCTCACCATTTACAATAATCTGGCCACTGTCAGGCCTCTCAAGGAAATTGAGACACCGTAACAGTGTAGTCTTTCCTGAGCCTGATGAACCGATTATCGCAAGAGCATTGCCCTCCTCCATGGAAAAGCTGACATCCTTAAGCACATTAGTCCTTCCAAAATGTTTTTCTATATTTCTAACCTCTAAAATTGCCATGTCTTCCTCCTACCTGAAATAATCCAGCTTTTTCTCGATATAATTAAATAAAAGTGTAAGGATTCCGACAAATACGAGATAAAATACACCTGTATAAAACAGCGGCCATGTAAGTCCGTCAGACTTCATAAACGCCGCTCCCGCAAAGGTAAGCTCGTATGCCGCAATAATTCTGGCAAGAGAAGTATCCTTTACAAGAGTGATTATCTCATTTGACATAGGCGGAACAACACGCTTGATCATCTGAAGCAGAGTGATTTTAAAGAAAATCTGCTGCTTTGTCATGCCTAATACCTGTCCTGCCTCTCTCTGACCGGCCGGAACACCCTCTATGCCACCTCTGAATATAACAGAGAAATAACATGCATAGTTGATGACAAACGCTACAACCGTCGCTGTAATACGTCCGGTCTCGTCACCACTCCATATAGCCTGATGAAGCCACAAGCCCGGTCCGTAGAATATAATGATAAGCTGAAGCATAAGCGGTGTGCCGCGGATAACCCATACAAACACATTCATGACAGCCTTGACAGGCTTAAACCTGCTCAAAAGCCCAAATGCAAATATAAGCCCCAGTGGCAGTGAAAATATAAGTGTCAGTATAAATATTTCAAATGTGGTCCACAGACCACTCATTAGTGCTTGTGTAACATTCCAGAACATTTTATTTCTCCCGCTCAACAACTACCTGTGCATTGTTACAGTATGCATTTGTGCATTCCATAGACTTTGTAACCTCATCTGTGAGTGTCATGCCATTCCAGACAACGTCAATCTTCTTTGAATCAAGCTCCATAACCTTGTTGTCCCAGTCGATAACTACAAATTCAACATCCACACCGAGCTTCTCACCTACAAGTCTAGCCATATCTGCATCAAAGCCAATCCATTTGTCATCCTTATCCTTGTAATCCATAGGCTCAAACTCTGTGATACCGACAATCATCTTGCCCTGTGACTTGATATAATCCACATCACTGTCGCTGTCAGACTGCTTGAACTCGCAAGGCTCCTGCTCAAGAAGTGAATCCTGTACTCCGTATTTCTTTGCAATCTCCTGCGCGCTGCCGTCAGCATATGAATCTGCGAGTACACTGTTGATATATGAAGCAAGATCAGAACCCTTACGGCATCCGACACCATACTTCTCTGATGTAAGCTCTGTTGTATGTACTAAATCAGGGTAGCTTGTGCCCTCTCCAATCATGGCTCCTGCCATTAAAAGGTCTATGATTGCCGCATCAGATGTACCTGATTTAACCTCCATAAGCGCATCAGCCTGTGATGAAACCGAATTGTAATTAAAGCCCTTTTCCTTTGCCACAGCCTCTCCTGCTGAGCCTGCCTCAACTGCGTAGGTCATGCCGTCGCCCTTTTCGCTTTTTTGTGTTCCTGCACCCTTGCTGCCACCACAGGCAGTCATTGAAAGTGCTAAAGTTGCTGTCAAAAGAAGTGCTAATCCTCTTCTCATACTCATTTCCTCCATATGTTAAATAATCATTGTAATTATTCAAAATCATCCAATAACTACAACCTTTTAACATATTAGCAAATTATCACGCTAAAGTAAAGAGGAATTATCCACCAAATCAACAGTTATGTTCTTCCATTTTATACAAGCCCCAGACTTTTAATTATATAAAGCCAGAGTGTCAGCGTAAACGCACTGAGCAGTGTCGTGAGCATTATCGTGGTCGATGAAATAACGCCCTCATGCCCCATGTTCCTTGCCATCACAAAGCAGCTCACTGTAGTTGCTGAGCCAAGCATCACAAGAATTGCAATAAGCTCACTGTCCCTGAACCCGAAGGCTACCGCAATAGGAAGAAATACAGCCACAAAGCCCACAAGCTTGATAAATGTGGCTGCAAATGCAGGCTTCGCCTTTGCTGATGCTTTTTTCAAATCAAAGGTGGCACCCATGGCCATAAGTCCCATAGGCGTTGCCATATTGCCAATGCTCGTCACAGCCTTTGCCGGTATTCCCGCAAACGGCAGGCCTATAGCCGACCACAGAAGTCCTGCAACAATTCCTAAAATAATAGGATTGGTCACTATTCCCTTAAATGTCTTTTTGAGCACTGCCTTGTCTATGCCATTTTGCCCCGGCTTAAAAAATGAAAGCACTATAACAGCCATTACGTTGTAAAGCGGTACGCTTCCTATAATCATGACTGGTGCCATGCCTGCGTTTCCATAAATGTTCTGGATAAAAGCTATTCCAAGCAGTGCCGCACTGCTTCTGTATGAGGCCTGTATAAACTCGCCCCGTATGGATTTATCCCTCCACAGACAGGAAACAAGTGTTGATATTGTGATGCTTATCAGCGTAACCACAAAGCAGAATACTATAAATTTAATGTTCCAAACCCTTGAAAAATCAACTGCCGCAAGATCACTAAACAGTAAAAAAGGTAAAGGTATCTTAAACACAAACTTATTCATCCTGTTTGCAAAGTCTTCGTCCAAAATCCCCACCTTGCGAAGAAAAAGTCCAAACACCATCATCAGAAAAATAGGTCCTGTGGCATTTAGACAAAACATTAAATTTTCCATCTCAAATTAAGCCTCCGTCATATCAGTAATCTGTAGTTTGTAATTATACTATTTTATACATTCCAGCTATCACAATAAGCTTTGAACTTAGATATGTCAACCTTTTATTGCACTGTAGATTATTTTAAAAAATTATGGTACACTTATCGCATATTTTATTTAGGAAGGAATTAAACGGTTTGAAAATTCTTATTTTATCCTGTGACACCGGCGAGGGACACAACAGTGCCGGTAAAGCTATAAAAGAAGCGGCAGAGCATAAAGGACATTCTGTGACAATGATAGATATGTTTCTCTTATCGGGTAAAGGAACATCGCACGCAGTATCAGGAGCATATATAGGCATTGTAAAGCATATTCCGTTTTTCTTCGGACTACTCTATAAGGTTGGCATGCTGATATCGAGTGATAAACGTAAATCCCCTGTCTATTTTGCCAATGCCCTGCTTTGTAAAAAGCTATCAGCATACATTGAATCAAACGGCTTTGATGCTGTCGTCACACCTCATCTGTACCCTGCTGAGACCCTGAGCTGCATGAAGCGAAAAAATCTGCTTCATATCCCTGCCGTCGCTGTGGGAACCGACTACACCTGTATCCCATTCTGGGAAGAGACAAATATGGATTATTATGTTATTCCACACGATGATCTGACCGATGAATTTGCAAAACGTGGTATTCCTGAAAACAAGCTGCTGCCATTAGGCATCCCGGTACGACAGGCCTTCTGTACAAGGACTGCTAAAGCTGCTGCAAGAACAAGATTACATCTGCCATCCGATGTGCCTATCTTTCTTGTGATGAGTGGCAGCATGGGTTTTGGCAAGCTTGCTGTCTTTGCCGCAGAGCTTGCAATAAGATGCCATAATAATGAGCATATTGTAATCATTTGCGGCAACAATACTAAAATACAACGCATACTGCAAAATGAGTTTAAGTTCAACAAACGTGTACACGTAATAGGCTACACCAATCAGGTTTCACTTTTCATGGATGCCTGTGATGTAATCTATACAAAGCCCGGCGGCCTCACATCAACTGAGGCACTTGTAAAAAATATACCGATTGTACACACTGCTCCAATCCCCGGATGCGAGGCAGCAAATGTTGCATTTTTCAAAAAACGTCATCTGTCTGTCTCATCAAAGCGTCTGTCAAAGCAGATTGAGCTTGGGAAAATAATGATAGAAAATAAAGAGCTAAATGCAGAAATGATACGTGCACAGCGTCGTGAGCGAAAGCCCTATGCTGCCATACAGATTGTTGGTCTGCTTGAAGAACTGACTCACACTGATACAACTGACTGACTATAAAACCATGTAACTATAAAACTATAAGGAAATTATCATGCCATATTTTTTATTTACACTCTTAGGCTTCGTACTCGGAAGCACTCTCTTTGCTTACTGGATACCAAAACTATTAAAAAACATTGATATCTGCACACTTCCCGATGACCACAATCCGGGTGTGAGCAACGCATTCATGTATGGTGGCTTTTTATGCGGAATACTATCACTCATATGTGAGCTTGCAAAGGGATTTATCCCGGTGTATCTTGGTCAGAAATGCTTAGATATAAACTCACTTCTGTTTGTACCTGTTTTAGTTGCACCTGTCTTTGGACATGCATTTCCTTTTTTACAAAAACAAAAAGGCGGTAAAGCTATTACCGTCTCCTTCGGAGTCCTTTTGGGCCTGTTTCCGGAATTGCATCCGGCTGTCTAGCATTTTTCTTTATATTCTTTTCAGTTGTAGTAATAATAAATCCACATTCGCTCAGATCTATTCTGACATTTGGTTTTTTTGCATTCAATGTCCTTTTGACTATAAAAACAGCCTCAATCCAGATTGGCTGCTTCATAATAGCAGGGATTGTGATATACAGACACCTGATAAAGCACAATAACGGACCGGTAAGGATAAGTATACTGCATCAGCGGTAATTATGGTATCTGCTTTTACTCATTGATTTTGCTTCTTACATAACTGTTTATTTTCATACATATAGGAATCAGCCCTATCAAATAATATTTGTAATGTACTCTCCTTACAATCCTCCGATATCGCCCATCCGCAAGCGTAATCAATGGGAACAGGCTGTATTATTTATACAATCGTTGCATATACTGTCGGATGGATAGGAGGAACAAGTTCTATCCTTCACGGAATTATTGCAGCCATATTTCAAATAGCTTTGGCATTTATAATTTGGGGAGGCTTCATGCTTCACTATCGCAATGATGTCAGAAAAATGAATGAAAAAATCAAGGAATTATAGACTTATTCATGGAATTTAAATCCAAAGGAAGAGAGGGCTCATTGTCCCTCTCTCTTCTCAATCAACTGCCTGTAAAATAAATAATTTCTTGTAAAAATAATTCCCGCTGATGCCAGTGCCAGACCCAGCCCGGAATAAAAAATGCCGGCAATCAGCAGCAACGTTTTTTTTCTTTACACAAAATTTATCTTTCATCTGCGTTCTCCCTATACTCTCTTAAATACTCCATTTACATAATTCGTTTCCCATCATATGATTATCTTAAGCTATTTCTTTTTTCATTGCCTTGTAGCCAATTAATACTGTCCACACATATGCACAGGTTTTTGGAATCATCAGCATGCCGATCATCGGAATTACATCAGCCAGCAGTACAACCGGAATATAAAATGCAAAGCTCAGGACGATTGTCAGCCACATCCAACGAAAAGAGCTATCATTATTTTCTTTTGCACTTTTATAGAATAAAACTATGATAATTAATCCCATCAGTGCAAACGGAATATTTCGGTAAATTCCCCATGAAAGCGGAGAATCTGCACTGAGCCAGGCATTCTGAGGCATCATACACAGAACAATTCTTATTCCTGCAAGACCATAAATAGCCGCTGTAGCTGCTTTATAGCCTTTAATCTGATAACGCTCACGCCATATATGATAGAGAACGACATAAAAAATAGTCATAGTGACAGAGGTTATCCACTTGCCTAACCCAAGCTGTACAGTAAAGTTCTCAAGACCTGTTGTACAAAGCGATATTGCACGAGGAATCAGATGGAATGCATCTCCACTTCCCAAAATAACTGCCATAATTCCAAACATGGTAAACTGACGGTTCCCTTTGCTTTTTCGAATCATTAAAATTCCGATTGTGATTACCGAAAACAAATATACGGTATCAAATAAAGTTTCTACAATTGCCTGCATAATAAAAATCCTTTCTACTTAGATATATCTTTAAACGTATAAGTGAACATTGTTCATTTTGTTTCAAAAATTTTCCCACACTCTAATGTGGGAGAATTTTAATATAATGTTTTGTTAATCAACATCAAAATCGAAGACGGATTATAATCCTGACGAATCATTGATACCAATATTAAAGAAAATAATATATCTGCAAACTGTTTTTCCGTGAATTGTTCATCAAATACATCTGGACGAATCTTAGGATCATTCTTTAATATATCGCACAATCCATTAAGAATATGCCCCCATGTCTGCAGCATTTTCTTCTTTCCATCCGTTTTTTCATCCTTCATAAATCCAAGCGAATGCAGAGAAAAGAAGCCCGGAAATTGCTCATTTCCATATTCCAGTCTTTTATAAATCCATGAGATACAGGCAGCAACATCGTTAAATGCCTGCTCATCCTCAGGGTTAAAAAAGATTTCACGCCAAATACTCTCAATTGTATCCCCAAGCAAATCGGCCTTGGATTCATAGTAATTGTAGATTGTCCCCGCCGAAACAGAACATCGGGATGCAACAGCTCGTATGCTTACAGCAGTCCATCCGTTTTCTTTGATTAGTTCTCTGCTTGCAGCTAATATGTCTTCTTTTGAAGTTGCAAGATGGTTCACGAATTCACTCCTCTTCAATATAGTGGCATTAGTTATTTTGTTAAATGAACATTGTTCATGTTGAAAATATACACTGTTCATTTTATTTTGTCAATAACTTTTTTAGGAAGCCCTGATACATTTATTTGACTTCAATAAAAATGGTGTATGCCATACTCACTAAGTATAACATACACCATTAATATTTAATTATTTTCTATATTTATCATCACCTGATAACCATCATCCGTCCATACTTTAAGAACAGCCGGCTCTTTCGATTTGACATCCTTCCATCGAACTACTGCCAGAGCGCTTCCATCAAATGTTGTTACTGAATCAGAAAAATAGTCCTCCTCACTAGAAGGATTAGCTGTACCAAATCCTTCCAGCACACCATTTCCTACAACACTAGCATGAAGCAGTCTTTTTTCAGCTTCCTGTGAATTAATTGTGCCATTATCATCTACAAGCCATATCTTGATATATGCTATATTCCTCTCATTCTCAGTTACACGACACACTTTTAGCTTTGTTACTGATTTTGCTGTAGAAAGCTCATATTCACCCAGTTTCCTATCTTTCTGATATGCAACTGCCTTTAAAGTTCCCGGTTCATATGGCACTTCATAAGATGCTGTAAAATGATTTTCTCTTCCTGCCGGTTTTCTTCCAAGCGATTTATCATTCAGAAAAAGCTCTACTTCATCACCTGATGAATAAACATCCACATTTGCCGTTGTCCCTTCAAATCCCTTCCATGTCCAGCTACTGATGTTATCCTTAAACATCCATGCAGTTTTACCAGCTGTCTGTCCTGCGTGTTCAAGTCTCTCGACCGCAATATATGGTTTATCTGTCAGACCATACACTATTTCCCTAAAATAGCTGATTGGTCTTCGATTTCCAATCAAATCAATATCCCCGATATATCCCAGTCTCTCAGGATAAATACTTGTGAAATTTGCATTTCCATCATAATGGAATATTCCTACACCAGCCTCGCCTATATAGTCGTAACCGGTCCATGTAAAGTCTCCAATTACGTGTGGATAAGTTTCAACAAGCTTCCAGAGATTTTCTATGTCAGCCGGATATGTTTCCGTACCGAGGACCGTTTTAGCAGGATGTAGTTCATGCTCCAGCTCATATCTTCCACTTAAATAGTTGAGTCCTGTTATATCGCAGCTTTGCGAACATTCTTCAAGTGCTTCTGAAACAAGCGGATGCTTTGCAAAAAACTCTCCTTTTTCACCTGACATCAGACTCATAAAACTGTTTAATGCATTGCTTCCTCCTCCGCTTCCACTTCCATGTGAATCCATTCCAAATTTTTCTGCAACATCCCTCATAATAAAGCCAAGACGCCTGCCTGCACAGTTTAATCCATTCAATGCATTCGTTGTATATCTGGTATTATCGAGCTCATGGAATTTATTGCATAGCATTCTGTTTATCCAGGCTCCCTGCTTAGTTCCTGCTTCCTGTATCTCATTTCCAACTGAATAAATAATAACCGATGGATGATTATAGTCTTTTTCAACCATATGATTAATCCACTGATTATATTCATCTTCAAAAATATCGGAGAAATCATATGTATTTTTTTCCTTGTCCCACATATCCGTCAGCTCGTCCATAACCAGAATTCCAATATGATCACACGCATCAAGCATTGCTCTGCTCATTGGGTGATGTGCACTTCTTATAGCATTAAAGCCCGCTTCCTTCAATCTCTTGCAACGGTACCATTCTGCCTCCTTAAATGTCTCAGCACCTATCACGCCATTATCATGATGTATACAGGTTCCTCGCAGCTTAACTGTCTCACCATTTATCTGCAATCCATGTACAGGATCTAGCGCCAATACACGTATTCCAAAATTAGAAACTGCTTCATCACATATTTTATCATCAAACTTTGTCGTTATATGACACTCATATAACGCCGGCTGTTTTGGACTCCATTTCTTCGGATGTTCAATCGGTATTTGTACACGCACTGTCTGCATTTGCTCTGAGCGAAATACTACTCTTTGCGTATCCGATGCAGTTTTCTGCCCATCTTTTTTTATTTCAATCAGACATTCTGCCTCTAATCCATGTCCAATAATGTTTTTCAACTGCGCACACACCTCTATAACCGCCATGTCATCATTCACTGACAATGTTGTAATACGCAGCTTATCATGTGAAATATATACATCTTTTCCGGTCCACAGATTGACATCTCTGTAAATTCCTGAGCCTGAATACCATCTGCTGTTAGGCTGTTTACTGTTATCGACATCTATTCTTATAATATTCTCATGCTCATAGCTTATCCATGGCTTTAAGTCAACCGAAAAACCCATATATCCATTACGATTCACTGCCGCTAGCGATCCATTAATCCAGACTCTTGCAATTCCATAAATTCCTTCAAATTCCAGAAATACATCCTGCTTTTTCCACTCATATTGAGCCATAAATTTTTTTTCGTATGTATACACACCTCCTGGATAAAATCCACTCTGTGCTCCTGAAGGACAGTCCTTATCTCTTTTTTCACGAATCATTGCATCGTGAGGGAGTGTAACAGCAACTGCATTACTGTTCCCATAAAAGGCTTTTAATCTGTCAGCCTGATCAGCTTTTTCAAATGTCCAGTCCTTATTAAAATTATGACACTGCATACTTCATTCCTCTTTCAATCTGTTAGTCTGCTTGTTCTGCTCTTTCCATGTCAATTCTCTTATTTTCCTTTTCCACCTTCATTAGACCAAGAAGAATGGTAATTACAACACCAAGAATTACAGGGATTGTGATATACATACTGAAAATCATATTTGTAGCTGCTGCGGTCTGAGTTGCAGCTTTTCCGGCATATCCTGCTGCATGCAATAGCCAGCCTACAGCCGCAGTACCAATTCCACCACCAACTTTTACTCCAAGTGATGAACAGCTAAACATCATTCCATCAATATGTACCCCTTTCGTACGATAGGTATATCCGCTGATTTCAGCAATCAGGGCATTTAATGTTCCCGACATTGTTCCGGCAAATGTTCCCTTAAGGAACATAAAAAGTAACATCATCGGTAAATTCTTTTGCATCGCAAAAATAATTAGAAATATTCCTAAGATATCACTGATTACATATCCCCAGAAATTAACCTTTTGCATGCTTCCGGTCTTCTTTACAAGAATCGGAGTAAAAATAAGTGCAATTATTACAGGGAACATCTTCATCATTGAGAACAGTCCAAGTAATGAACCATTTCCAAGTACATGTTTCATAAAATAAATAGCTGAGCCTGTTGTAAGATTACTCATGAAATAATAAACAATATAAATTGCAACAATTAAAATATAGTATTTGTTACTTATAAGTAACTTCAAAGACTCAACAAAACCTATTTTGTCATTCTTCGGTTTTTGTGTATCCTCAACTGCTGCACTACCTTCTTCCGGTAACTCCTTAACACACAGGCAGCTTATAGTGTTGACACCAAGTCCGATTACACCACATATAACAGCAACCATACGCCATCCTGCAGCTCCACCGCCAAAGGCATCAACTGCACCTGTTACTGCAAATCCCATTACAATATTTGTAGCAACTGCAAACATGAAACGTATTGATCCAAGCTGAACCCTTTCATTCTTGTTTCTGGTAATAAGGGCTGATAATGCTGAATATGCTATTCCGTTTGCTGTATAAAAGATAGCATGGAGTGCTGTATAAAATGCGAAGAAATACGCATATTGTGCAGTTTCACTCATTCCACCCGGAATTGAAAACAACAGCACCAGACAAAGTGATACGCCTATCTGTGCATACAGCATCCATGGTCTTGCCTTTCCAAGCTTTGACTTAGTGCGATCGATTAAATTTCCAAATATCACATCTGAAATTCCATCAAGAAATTTCGATACCAGCATTAATGTTCCAATAATTCCTGTGTTAAGCCCCATTGTATCAGATAAATATAAAAGTACAAAGCTTGATACAAGTCCATAGCTGGTATTTGAAGCCAGGTCTCCTGCTCCATACGCTATCTTCTGATACCATTTCAGGTATTTCTTTTCTGTTTCCTGCATAATAAATGCAACCTCCTTTTTCCTGTTAACAATAATAGTTTGTATTGTATTTTTCATAAACGCTTATGTTTTGTATACTGTTACTTTAATAAATTATTGCTTACAATTCTATAACATATGTGATAAAATATCAGTTAGTTTTTATCATATTCGTGGATAAGGAGAAAAATATACCATTATGACCTCATCATATACTGTCAAAAACATCATAGAACAGGATAATATAAACAGTACAATCAATTCATACATCAAAATACTTACACCAATACAGTTCACACTCGAAACATGTAACAGAGCTAACGATGACAAATATCTAAATTTTTTAATGACTTCACCACGTGAAAATACATTTTACAGCTTTAAAACAGAAAAGGAAATCAATCATTTTAATATGAGACCTCCACATATTCATGATTTTTACGAGCTTCTTATTGTATTGGATGGCGAAATCCATCAGCTGATTGAAAAGACTGATTTTGTGTTCCACAGTGGAAGCTGTTGTCTTATGAACCACAATATAGTACACAAAGAAATTTTTTCTTCCGATGCAACTCTTTTGTTTATCGGAATGTCAAAAGAGCTTGTCCAACAGCTTTCAGAAGATGAACCAAAAGTTTATTTTCCGGATATAGAAAGACCCGGCCATAACCCTATTCTTAGATTTCTTTCAGATAATCTCGATAATCCTGATACAAAGGAATATCTTGATTTTATGCCATCGCTAAACAACAAAGACTGGCACCATACTCTCCACGCCATAACTGACAATATACTTCGTGCCATTATGTATCCAAAGCTTGGTTCTACTTATGTCATCAAAGGAATGCTTTTAGAATTGTTTGATTATCTGTCCAATCCAGAACACTTTCATTTCACGCCCGTCCATGTAGAAGCAGATAATGATTTTCTTCTTTTCACACACATAAGTCACATTTTAGAGGACACCAATGGACGCATTACACGTTCAGAGCTTGAACAATTATTAAATTACAGTGGAAATTATTTAAACTCTATAGTTAAGAAATATACAAATTCATGCCTATTCGATTACAGTCAGACTTTCTGTATGAAAAGAGCGGCTGCTCTCCTGCTTGAAACGACCGCTTCTATATCTGAAATTATGGATGAACTGCATTTTACGAATACAACACATTTTTATAAGTGCTTCAAAGAACATTATCATATGACACCGAAGCAATATAGGATTTCAATGAAAATAAAACTTGTGCCATAGTTGCAAAATGTTCCAAATAAAGAAAAATGCCTGAGCTGTTAGGCTCAGGCTTAACTTTTCTTTTCAAACAAAAGATATGTGATAAATCTATCAAGATTCTCCTCCGCATCCCTCATTAAAACAATCTTATAATCCATACTTCAACCTCATATCAGAAACCACAAGATCTGCATCTCTGAACATCCTCTGTTCTCTGGACTTTTCCAATTTTGCAAGCATTTCTGCCTCCGTCATAGGTGCATCTGATTTACTCTTTAACTCATCTTCTACTCTGACCTGAATTGTACTAGCCATGTTCCGCACCTCATTTCCATCTATTTTTCTTCATTATAATGCTAAATCATTTCTATTTCAATACATATGTATTGTATATACACCAGCCCGAAATCGAAAGACTATACAAGAAAAAAGCTGTAAAGTGGTGTGAATAATTTGACTCCAATAAAAATGGTGTATGCCATACTTACTAAGTAATGCATACACCATTAAATTACATTAGAAATTACTTAAACTCAATAATGGAATGTTCTATCATTTTTGTAATTTATTTCTATACTCGCTTGGTGTCAATCTATATTTTTCTTTAAAAACACGATTAAAGGTTCTAAGACTTCCAAAACCACTGTCCATCGAGATTTCTGTCAGGGTATCATCTGTAGTTTCAATTCTCTGACAGGCATACCCCAGACGCGCCTCATTCACATATTGATTAAAACTGCTATGGAATGTCTTTGAAAACAATCTGGATAATGAAAATTTGCTCACGCCAAGGTCATGTGCCATTCCATCAAGCGATATACTCTTATTAAAATTGGCAGAAATATATGATACGGTACGGTATATTATATCATCGCTGCCAATTTTGCTCTTTTCCACCAATTTCATCATCGGAATACATCTTGCAAGTATAATCTGCAAATAAGCTTGAACAACCCATATATCATTCTGCCCGGTATCTATTATGGATTCCACTGCTCTGTACACTTCATCCGGAATAACATCACTTTTTACAACAGGATATTGTGGAGCCTTATTCCGCAGTACATTTTCAAATCTACCAAAAATCATTTGTGGAGCATTAATAAAAACCGCCTCATTGACTTCTGATGAAAACACCTGATAATGATGTATAACATCAGGAAATACTACTCCTATATCACCTGTTTCCATGTGATACAGCTCCTGTCCTACACCAAGCTCTAATGTTCCTTTCGTAACGCATACAATTTCCATTGCATTATGCAGATGTGGTGACTGGTGCCGTGGCTTCCGCTTTACTGCAATAATCTCTTCATTTGTGTTTTCATACGTTAAATGCACTCAGATCATCTCTCCCATATTATACGATAATTATTCAATTCCTTTTTCTCTTCTAAGCTTTTCATTTGCAGCTTCTACATTCATCTTTGAAAGAAGAATTGTAATAAGAATCTCAAATACAAATGGTAACCATAAATACATTACCTGAAGCATAGTAATTGCAGATGTCGGCTGAGTCGCATTTGTACCTACATAACCACTGATTTCAAGCAGCCATCCTACAATAGCTGTTCCAATTCCACCACCAATTTTGATTCCAAGTGATGTGCATGAATACATAGTTCCATCTACTCTCTTTCCCTGAGTCAGGTAAGTATACTCAGAGCACTCGGCAATTACTGCATTCATGTCTCCCTGCCAAGGTCCCTGTCCTAATGCTGCAACTGCAGTAAACAGCATCATCAGTGGAACGCTTCCCATGTATCCTGCTACAATCACAAGTGCTCTTGCTATCGTAGCCAGAATATATCCACGTTTATTAAGCTTATACATTCCTTTCCACTTTCCAACAAGAGTTGGTGTGAAAATAAGTGCTATTATAAGAGGAATATTTACAGCCCACGCAAATACACCAAACAGATTTTTATTCTTAAGAACCCATGTACAATAATAAATACCTGCACCAATCATAGCACTGTATAACTGCTGCAAAATATAAGTTCCACAAATCATCATATAGTACTTATTCTTAACAAGTAGCTTAAATGCCTGAACAAGACCATACTTCTTTTCTTCATCGTTCTCTATTCCGGAGTTAAGCTCCTCTTCCGGAAGCTCCTTAACCGACAATCCTGAAATCGTATTTACTACAAGGCCTATCAAAGCATAAATAATAGCTACGAATCTCCATGCAGCAGCACCTCCACCGCATACATCAACAAATGCAACTGTTATAGACTGAATTATAAGACTTGTTGAAAAGGCAAAAATAAAACGGTAAGAACCCATCTGTACACGCTCTTTGCTGTTCTTTGTTACCAGCGAAGTAAGTGCAGAATATGCAATATTATTTGCTGTATAAAATACACCATTCAATAATGTATAGGCTATAAAGAACCATGCATACTGAGCAGTCCTGCCCCAGCTTGTAGGAATTGCAAAAACTGCTACAAGTGTCAAAGCACAACCTATATAGCCATAAATCATCCAAGGTCTTGCTTTTCCGAGCTTTGTATGTGTTTTATCAATAAGTGACCCAAAGAAAACATCTGTAAAACCATCAAATAATTTAGATGCTGCGATTAATGTTCCAACGATTCCTGATGCAAGTCCTATAGTATCTGTAAGATATACCATAACAAAGGATGTCAGGAATGCATATACTACATTTCCTGCAATATCACCGGAACCATAACCAATTTTGTTGTACCACTTTAAGTACGTCTTTTCTTCCATGAAAAACCTCCAATTAATTACTTTGTTTTATCTTTAACAGCTATACTAATTTTATATATTTGTGCAAATTTTGTCTATAAACATAATAGGCTGTAATATGCACAAAATGATACACCTTTTTTAAAACAGGTGTTTTTATGATAAAGCACACTCAAATCCTCATAAAATCGTGAAACTATCATACTTAAAAACCTCCTTAATAGTTGTCCTACTCTATATAAATATTACATTCTAAATCAACCTTTTGTCCATAAATATAAATAGACAAAACATGCATAAAATGGTACAATACAAGCGGAGGTGTATAATGTATATTAACACGGGATATTTGAATCATTCACATAAAGATTTTAAAGATAAAAGCCGCCCTCTGATTGTAGGAAGCTGCGGAACCTATCGCCTGTCACAGCATCCTAAGATGCCTACATACAGGCCCAGAGGAAGACTGGATTACCAGATTATATACATATCATCCGGTCTTGTTCATTTCCACTTTGACAATCCTGAAAATGAGACAATCATTCCAGCAGGACATATAGTGTTATTTCGCCCAAAAGAGCTTCAAAAATATGAATTTTATGGTAAGGATAAGACTCAGATATATTGGCTTCACTTTACCGGAAGCGACGTAAAAAACACTTTAAGAAAATACGGATTTACAGACAATAAAAGAGTCTTTAATGTTGGAACGTCTCTTGAATATGAACAGGTTTTCAAAAGGATTATTACAGAGCTTCAAAGATGTCAGGACAATTATGAGGAAATGCTCATGCTTTTGCTACGACACCTTTTGATTATATTTAACCGTAAAATAACAACTGAGCATGTAATCAGAAATGAATTCCTTGACAGCCAGATGGATACAGCCATTACATATTTCAATACAAACTACAACCGCTCTATTAACGTGGAGGAATATGCTTCATCAATTGGTATGAGCATAAGCTGGTTTATCAGGAGCTTTCGTAAATATACCGGTAATACACCAGTACAATTTCTCACAGCACTAAGGATGACAAACGCACAGGTGCTGCTTGAAACGACATCCTACTCTATAAACGAGATTGCAGGCATTGTCGGATACAATAATCCACTATACTTCAGTCGATTGTTCCATAAACAAAAAGGATGTTCTCCTTCTGAATACAGAGCCAGAAATACATAATAAAAAGACAAAAGCAGGAGCAAATGCTCCTGCTTTATCCGGCTTAAGCAAAAACCTAAACCACTTCTACCAAAATCATATTGTTCCATCCGCAATATTATAATGCTAATTTTATCACTGTACTTTTCGTTTTAATTAATGACTAACAGATTGTAAAAGAATAATCCTTATCAGTCTCCGCACTGATACGATAATCCTCTTCCACATCAGTTCCCCAGCTGTCGATACCTCCAACACCTCTTACTGCGCCATATATGCATAAAACAGTTCTTCTTGCCGGTGGCAGTTCTTCATGGTGAAGAGCGTTTTCAATCTCAGATGCGGTATAAGGCAGACAAGAAAATGCAAATTTTTCATCATTCTTTTCAATGCGCAGTGTCTGTGATGAGCTATCTGTCCTGCTGTTATCAAGAGCCGTATGTCTTGTAATTTCAAGCCACTCTGTATCCATTCTCATACCACATTCCTGCGGAACAAGATATTGTGTAAGACTCAGATCACCGATCTCATAGACGCCTTCTTGTGCACCTGCTTTTCTGTCAGGATATGTTTCCCCGGAAAGTCCCTTATATAAATATTTGTCAGCCAATGTTGGCATAATAAATCTCATTCCAAATACAGGAAATTCAGGGAGCCCCTGTACTCCATTATAATGTACATCCACGCGAATCTTTCCGGACGCATCAACGCTATAGCTCACAAGAACAGTTGTCGCCGGAGTTGTTATGGTCTCGTATGTATATTTTACAATAATTTCATCAGCATAAACATCACCGCCATAGCTGTTATTATCAGGTGCATATGGTTTTTGCTCCTTGCCATCCATGATCACCTGTATTCCCTTACAGTCAATAAACATATCTGCCGAAAGCCAGCTTCCGCTTTTAATATGGAACTTGCTTCCCCTGTCATTATCTGTCAACGCTCTCCAGAAAGTAGGCTTTGGGCAACGATACAGCCACTCATATCCATTTTTAACGATAGATTCCAGTCCACCCTGTGCATAAGAGAAAATATAATCAAAGCCTTCACCATGTACACCTAATGTATAGTCACCATAGACCACTCTTAATTTATCTGTATAAGCCATAGTAATACCTCACTTCCTGCATTGCCGGTTTTTCTTTCCTGTCAGCAAATACAATTCCATTTGCTGAGAATTCATAGTCTGCCGGTTTATCATCAAAATCTCCGCCATAGCGTAAAACATCTTTTCCTGTAACGGAATCTTTTACCATAATTGCCTGGTCAATAAAATCCCATATAAATCCGCCATGATACCTATCATATTTGTCAATCAGCTTCATATAAGAACCAAGTCCTCCCATGGAATTTCCCATATCATGCATGAATTCGCATAAAATATACGGTTTTTTCGGACTGTTATTCAAGTATTCCTCTACATCCTCCGGTTTTGCATACATTCTGGTCTCAAAATCAGAAATAGTATCCTCATATGCCCTATTATAATAAGCGCTTTCATAATGAACTAATCTTCCATCCTTCTTTTCGGCAAAATAAACGTTCATTGCCTCAATGTCGTCTCCTGCATAGGATTCATTTCCTAATGACCAGAAAAGGATGGATGTATGGTTTTTAAAAGTTTCGAAATTGTTTTTTGCACGCTCAAGCACTGCATCTTTCCACTGTGGAATAGATCCCGGTACATTGCATGACGGTTCGATTGCCCCAAGTTTTTGGAATGAGCCATGGCTCTCCAGATTTGTTTCTGCCATCACATAAATACCTGCATCGTCGCACATATAGTACCATGGTATCTGGTCAGGATAGTGACAGGTACGCACAGAATTAATATTGTTTCTTAACATACATGATATATCTGCCTTCATGTCTTCTATACCAATGCATCTTCCTGTTCTTGCATTCCACTCATGACGGTTTACTCCCGTGATAACAAGACGTTTTCCATTCAAATAGACTACTTTATCTATAATCTCTATTCTTCTGAAACCGATATCATAAGGAATTACCTCGGCCAGTGAACCATCCTCTGCTTTAAGCTCAACATAAGCATGGTATAAATATGGATTATGATTATCCCACAGCCTGACACTTTCCAAGTCAACACAAATCGTGCCTTCCAAATGGTTGTTTTCTTTATTTAACTGTAATGACTTCTCAACTAATATATTTTCTTCTCTGTCTTTTAAAATAAAGCCAGCAGTTACATTCTGACTGTCAGTAGCAGATACCTTCATGCTGACAGATACGCTTCCGCTTTCATTATCTTGATTTAACACAGGTTTGAACCATACATCCTCCAGATGAACATCCGGAATTGCCTTCAAAGTAACATTTCTGAAAATTCCAAAAAATCTGAAAAAGTCCTGATCCTCTAAAAATGCCGCCGTGCTCATCTTATGTACCTGCACTGCCAGAACATTTCCCTTTTCCTTAATATATGGTGTCAGATCAAACTCAGAAGGTGTGAAGCTGTCCTCTGCATAACCTATAAACTGACCATTA
>OLSA01001520.1_pt1 | contig 19053 bp, 7 predicted proteins | sample 1672731 | NCBI WGS metagenome assembly OLSA01 (sample SAMEA3136718, study PRJEB25190) | human gut metagenome | biome: human gut; feature: human-associated habitat; material: faeces | place: Austria | collected 2013
CAACTATGGAGGTGCCAACTGCAAGATCCGCCTGATTCGGCCGAAGAGTGCGACTTTTTCGAAGTAACTTCCGCCTTTGCGGGCGGAATTGAATCAACCTCCGCCTGCCGCTCGGGTTTCATCGCTCTGGCGGCAGGTTTTGTTTCTGCCGTTTTCGCATCGTGAAAAACAGGTCATCAGCAAATTGCCCCCAATTTTGATATCAAAATTTTTGTGATTGACAAATGCTTTTTCGTGCATTATAATAAAGACTGAATATTTTTATGTCCCTTTGCCCGGCGGCAATCGGGCAAATACCAAATCGCAGATTGGGACGCGGTGCGCCGCAGTTTTCCTTAAAGGCATACCTCTGTTTTTTGCAGTCGGAGCATGCCGAAAGAGAGCCGTGCAGGGTGAAAGGCGGCAAGGGACTTCGGATGCATTATCACCCATGAGAGCGAAGGGGAAACCGCAATAAGAGGCGGGTTTGCTCAACTCATGCCGAATATGTTCGGCAATGCGGGATTATCCTTCGACGCAGCCCCCGCGTTAAAGGGCAGGAGTGCAAAGGCACGGTTTTTGTTATGCCTTTGAATCCGGGTGGTACCGCGGTTTCGATCGTCCCGTTTTTCGGGGCGGTTTTTTATTTTTAAAAATTTTCTTAAAAGAAAAGGAGTGTTTGAACAATGTACAAAAAAGTTTCCGCCTCGCTCGACTTTGTTCCGAGAGAGAAAGAGGTTCTGGAATTCTGGAAGGCAAACGGCATCTTCGAGAAATCCGTTGAACAGTCCAAGGGCAAACCTGCTTACACTTTCTATGACGGACCGCCCACAGCTAACGGCAGGCCGCATATCGGGCATGTTTTGACCCGCTCCATGAAGGATATCATTCCCCGCTACCGCACGATGAAAGGCTTTGACGTGCTGCGCAAAGCGGGTTGGGATACGCACGGACTTCCCGTTGAACTTGAAGTGGAAAAGCTGCTCGGACTGGACGGCAAGGAGCAGATCGAGAGTTACGGCGTGCTTCCTTTTATTGACAAATGCAAGGAGTCGGTTTGGAAATATAAAGGCGAATGGGAACAGATGAGCGATGCCGTCGGTTATTGGGCGGACATGGAGCATCCCTATGTTACCTATACCGATGATTACATTGAATCCGTTTGGTGGGCATTGAAGACAATCGACGAAAAAGGGCTGCTCTATAAAGGCCACAAAATCGTTCCCTATTGCCCGCGCTGCGGAACCGCACTGTCAAGCCACGAGGTTGCACAGGGGTATAAGGACGTTAAGGAAGTTTCCATCTTTGTGACCTTCCCCGTCATTCCCGATGCGGAACACAGCTTTGTTGACGGCAGCGAAAGCTTTATTGCATGGACAACAACACCGTGGACGCTGCCCAGCAATGTCGGTCTTTGCGTCAATGCCGACGAAGACTATGTAACAGTTCTTTGCGGCGAAAAAAAATACATTCTTGCGGCTGAGCTTGTTGAAAATGTTCTCGGCGAGGACACAACCGAGCTTGCACGCTTCAAAGGTTCGCAGCTTGTCGGCATTCACTACAAACCGCTGTTTGATTTCCCCGTCAACCACAAAGGCAGGGATGCATGGCGCATTGTTTCGGACGATTACGTAACCCTTACCGACGGTGCGGGCATAGTTCACCTTGCCCCCGCATTCGGCGAAGACGACGCACGCGTCGGCCGGAAATGGGAGCTTCCGTTTGTTCAGCTTGTTGACGCCCGCGGAAGGCTCACCGGCGGCACCCCGTGGGACGGCACTTTCGTTAAGGAAGCCGATAAGCCCATCATTGCCGACCTTAAAGCACGCGAAAGGCTGCTTAGGGAACTTCCCTATGAACACAGTTACCCCTTCTGCTGGCGCTGTGACACTCCGCTCATCTACTACGCAAGGGAAAGCTGGTTTGTGAAGACCACTGCCGTGCGCGACAGATTGATTGAAAACAATAAAAAGATAAACTGGATTCCCGAATCCATCGGCGAAGGCCGCATGGGTAATTTCCTTGAAAACGTTATCGACTGGGGCATCAGCAGGGAGCGCTATTGGGGAACTCCCCTGCCCGTGTGGATGTGCCCTGATTGCGGACATTACCATGTCATGGGCAGCCGTGCGGAACTGCGCAAATATGCTCCGGACACACCAGAGGATATCGAGCTGCACAAGCCCATGCTCGACCCGATAACCTTCAAGTGCGAAAAATGCGGCGGAACGATGCACCGCGAGCCCGTTGTTATCGACTGCTGGTTCGACAGCGGCTCAATGCCTTTTGCACAGTGGCACTATCCGTTTGAAAACAAAGAGGAATTCGAACGCCGCTTCCCCGCGGATTATATCAGCGAAGCCGTTGACCAAACCCGCGGTTGGTTCTATACGCTGAGCGCACTTTCAACCATCCTTTTTGACAAGCCCGCATTCAAGAACTGCATCGTGTTGGGACTTGTTTGCGACAAGGACGGCAAAAAGATGAGCAAGCACGTCGGCAATGTTGTTGCGCCTGCGGACGTTTTAACAAAACAGGGCGCGGATGCGGTGCGTTGGTATTTCTACACCGCCTCCAGTCCGTGGCTGCCCAGCCGTTTCAGCGGCGACGCCGTGAGCGAGATGCAGCGCAAATATATGGGTACGCTGTGGAACACATATGCGTTCTACGTTTTGTACGCAGATATTGATGAATTTGACCCCACGAAGCATGAGCTCGTTCGCGAAAACCTTTCCGTAATGGATAAATGGCTGCTTTCACGCCTTAACACGCTCATTCGAACAGTGGATAACTATCTTGAAAACCTCCGCATTACCGAAACGGGGCGCGAATTGAACCGCTTTGTTGACGACCTTTCCAATTGGTACGTTCGCCGCGGCAGGGAACGTTATTGGGGCAAGGAAATGACTGTGGATAAAGAAGCGGCGTATATGACCCTGTTCACAGTGCTTGAAACGCTTTCCCGCCTCACCGCACCGTTCACTCCGTTCATGGCGGAAGCAATTTATCAAAACATCGTCCGCACGGTGAACAACCTTGCACCGGAGAGCGTACACCTTTGCGCATTCCCGATTTGCGACGAAAGTTTCATCGACGCGGAACTTGAACGCAGCATGGACGAAATTCTGAAAGTTGTCACACTCGGAAGGTCGGCACGCAATCTTGCGAACATCAAGAACCGCCAGCCTCTTTCGGAGCTGTTTGTTCAGGGTGTTGATGAACTGCCGGCTCGGTATACCGAGATTATCGAGGATGAATTGAACGTGAAAGCCGTTCGCTTTGTTAAGGATGCTTCCTCATTCATAACCTATCGCGTAAAGCCCCAGCTGAAGCTTCTCGGGCCGCGTTACGGAAAGATTCTTCCCAAAATCAATCAGTATTTGCAGGGAGACGGCATAGGCAATGCGGTTGTTGCTGCCCATGCAGAGGGACGCGCTTATGAATTTGAGCTTGAAACGCTCACCGTCTCGCTGAATCCCGAAGATGTGCTTGTTGACACCGTCAAAAAGGAAGGCTTTGCCTCAGTCGGCGATAACGGCGTGACCGTTGTGCTTAACACCGCACTCACGGATGAACTGATTGAAGAAGGCTATGTCCGCGAAATCATCAGCAAGATTCAGACCATGCGCAAAGAAGCCGATTTTGTTGTTACCGACAGGATTATAATCAGCGTCGAATGCGGCGAAAACCTGCTTGCGGTGTTGGATCGCAATTCGGACGAAATCCGCAGAACGACTCTTGCCGATGAACTCACTTTCGGCATTCCCTGCGGTTATGTGAAAGAGTGGGATATAAACGACGAGAAGGTCGCTCTCGGTGTTAAAAAAGCATAAGGCAATCGCTTATGCGTGCCTGCGCGCTTCACGAAATCATTGGACAATGTTTACCTGAATACATGCACGGAGCGGAACAACCGAGTCGGCCCTCCGCTCCGTCCGCCTGTATTATTTCATCAAGGAGGAAAGGCAGATGCAATTAAAATTAAAACCCGGCTTTATTCGCTTGAACACGCTCGCGCTTGCGGCGGCACTCGCACTTGCCTGCACGCTTGCACTGCTTTTCTGCGGCTGTCAGTCGAAAGCGGAAAGGAAAAAGCTTGCCGAAGAAGGTCTCTTATACTATAAGAATCTTGATTTTAACAACGCAAAACGCTGCTTCCTCACCTGCGGTGATTCGTATAAATACACAGAGTATCTTGAATCAATTGCCGAATATGAAAAGCTTTATGCTCAGGCGGTTGAATTGGTTTCTGCCGGCAAGCCGAACGAGGCGCGTGCGATATTTATCGGAATTACCGGATACCTCAACAGTGCTGACTTTGTTGAATATATTGATTCGCTCAAAGTTCATTATGACAGCGGCGTAAAGCTTTATGAAAGCGGCCGCTACCTCGAAGCATATTCAAGTTTTGCGGATGCGTGCGGCTATGAATCAAGTGCGGCATACCTTCAGAACATTGAAGATCTTTTGAAAGTCTACAATGAGGCCGTTGAGCTTATGAACGTCGGCAATTACGAAGATGCTGTTTTGCTTTTTCAATCGCTGAACACGGAATTTGAAAATTCTGACGACCTTATCGAAACCTGCCGAAGTCGGCTTGCGGTAAGTCCCGTTCTGCTGAACAGCTTCATCAAAGCTTATAACTCAGAGTATTCTTCCGAGGGCATACGCATTGAGGCGGGCAGCACGGGTGAACCGGGCTCGCAATTTTCGCTCCGCGACACAAGAGGGATACTTTTTACGGGACTCACGGACGAGTTCGGAAGGATAACCTATATTACCTGCCGATTTGAACCCGAAGTTCTTGAATCTCTTGAACCCGGCAGCGTGTCAACAGTTGCGGCGCATTTTATCCACGCGCTGAACACGCATACATGCAGCCTCGATTCCGTAACAGCCGATATTTCATCTTATCTTAACGCGGGCGAAAACGGCAGGCTCTACGGCTGCATGAATGTATCAAGCCTTTCCGAAAGCAGCGGCGCATTCGTCATATCGGCAGGATACGAAAAATGACCCGCCCCGTTCACGCTTTTTTTCGCTTGGCGTATGTTCAATTTCATTCGTTAAAAGGCTTGAACTTTTTTGAGAAAGCTGATATACTTAGATTCATGCCGAACAGCGTGAGTTCAATGCGCATTCATGCTGTGCCGATTTGTTTTTTCGGAAACGATACGGCAATTAACAAAACAAACCCGAAAGGAATACCGTTATGAAAAAAGTCAATCGAATGATCGCAATCATGCTGTCCGTTCTTTTGCTTGCTGCCGCATTTTGCATGACAGCATGCAAGGACGACAAAAAAAACCCCGACACTCCCACGACCACCACGAAACCGAATCCGGGCAATGACACACGCAAAAACCCCAACGTCACAACCGACCCCCGCACTCTCGTTGTTGAAACGAACTGGGGACTTGCTGCGGATACCGTTGTTATGACGCTCAATTTCAAGGGCAGCGAATACAAACTCACCGCAGGTGAACTCTATGCTCTCGGTGCCGAAAATGTTTCCGCACTCGACCAGACCAACGCACTCGTCAGGGGAGGCTCCATTAACGTCTTCAACGGAGTGAATCTCAAGGCCGTTCTCGATTCCGTCGGTGTTGATGTTTCCGATGCCGAAACCACCAACATATATTCGCTTGTACTCACCCAAGCCGGCGGCACCGAGCAGGATCTTTCCGACAAAATCTCCGCGCTGAGCCTTTTCGATTGCACGCTTGCATTTGCAAACAACGGAAAACCCATCGGTTCACCTTTCTCATGCTTTACGGTGCGCAAAGCGAAGCGACTCGCCTCGCGCATCGCCGGATCCGCACCATCCGAAGCGAATCCCGTATCGCCCTTTTGCGATGTTACGATTTTACGCGAATCATACGATGCCCGACGGCTGCTTGGCGTCACCCTGCCCTACTTTCCTGCTAAACACGAGAGCTTGTCCTCTCGTAGCTCCATCCGATGATCCTTCCCGCTATTTGGCGTGTCGACCCCTCGCAAGACGGCGCATGCGCCCGAAGGCTACTACCGAAATGCCCGCCCCAAGTGCTGTTGCCACCAAAAGGACGACCACCCACCAACCCTGCGGATCGCCCGTCTGCGGAAGATGGATTAGCGTTTGGAACCAACTGGAACCGCCTCTGCCATTGGCCGCACTCGCGCCATCCGTCGCGGGGAGAATAGCCTGCTTCTCGCGATCGTAACCGCAAACCGAGCACACCTCGTGACGACGCCCATCATCGGCCATCACCTCGCGGAACTCATGAGCCCCCGCAGCCGCCTTGACGTTGCAGACAGTGCACTCGCGCCAGTGCCCCGCCGCATCGGCCTTCCAACCGCCGAACACGTGCCCCACCGACGGGATGGGCGTCGCATATCTCGTTGCGCCGCAATGCTTGCAATGATTCGATTTCAGACCGTCCTCAACGCAGGTAACGGGCTTGTCTACCGTGAAATTCGCCTCCCACTCGTGGGGAAGAACATCGAGCGGCCGTCTTTCAACGGCGTCACACGTAGTGCAGGTGCGCTTTTCGGTTCCTTGCTGAACGCAGGTCGAAGGAGTTTCGACAGCCCAGTCGCCCCAAACATGCTCCTGATACCCCCATGCCGCGTACACCGTTACATCGGCATCGACAAGCTCCACGCTATTAACATAGGCGTGGGAGGCCGCTCCATCGCGAGCCATGCCCTCATCGGCAGAGGTGGGCGCCGCCTCATGATCGAAGATGCCGTCGACACGACTGAGCGTCCAGCCGAGGAACACCACTTCCTTGCCGTTCAGGCCGCTGTGAGTGGGCCGAGCACTGCCGAGAGATACCGTGTCGCCGGCAAGATGAAGCCCCTCATCAACGGGAAGCCCCTTAACTGTACCATTTTCCTGAGCGTTTCCGTCGTAGATGATCTTGTATGACGTTTCGGAGAAATCAGGTACTCCGCTATTGTTGCGGTCCTGTGCCCATACGGCATAGAGAGTAAGGTCTTCCGTTCCCATGATAATTTTGCCCGAGACCAGCGCCTTCTTTGCTTCATCTCGCTGCTCCGCTGTAAAGGCATCTTCGTGCTTAGCCCGACTCCAACCTGCGAAGATTTCTGTGATGCCGTCGGGATTTCTGGGCTGCCGGCTGAAGCCCGTATCCGACGTCAACGGAACCGGCGTGCCCTTCCTGATGTCGGTCTGGCCTGCCGGGGCAGAGCCAACGCCGCCATTCAAATCGTAGGAAAGCGAGTAGGTCTCCAATACGTCGGCGACATTGTTCCTGTTGTCGTCATAGCCCCAAGCGGCATAGACGGTTTTATCGGCATCGTCGAACGCAACGCTCGTTACCAAGGTCGGCTCGTCATCGCTGCGGCTCAGGATCTTGGCGGGCCGCTCCGTCCAACCAAGGAAAGCGATGCTCTTGCCGTCGGCAGAGTGATAGATTGGCGTAGCGGTGCTGAGCGTGACGGTTTCACTCGTCAGATGGATTTCGCTATCGCTGGGCAAGCCTTCGATCGACCCTCCCGACTGCGCGTTGCCGTCATAATTGATCTTGTACTGCGGCTCTTGATAGTCCGCCACGTGGTTGCCGTTGCGGTCGGCAGCCCAAACGGCATACAACGTTCTGTCCGCCGTATCGAAAATGACGCTCGTGCCTGTGATGAGAGCCTGCTTGAGCTCCTCCTTCTGGGCCGCCGTGAAGGCATCCTCGTGTTCCGTGGCGCTCCATCCGACGAAAAGCTCATTGGCGTTGCGACGGAAACCTGCCTCCGTGGTCAGCTTGACTTCACTGCCTTTCGCGATATTGCTCACTTGCGCTGGAGGCGTTCCGCTGCCTCCGTTAAGATCGTAGATGAGAGAGTACGTTTCCAGCGCATCGGCCACGCCATCGTCGTCTTCGTCATAGCCCCAGGCAGCGTAGACTGTCTTGTCAGCAGCTCCAAAGGTGACTTCGGTAACCGTAGCCGGCGCCTCATCGGCACGGCCGAAAATTGAATTCGTTTGCGTTTCGGTCCAACCGATGAAAACCACTTTCTTGCCATCTACATCGCTATGCGTGGGCTTGGCGTCGCTCAAGGTCACCTTGTCGGAGGGGATGTGCGCTCCGCTGATCGTGGGCATCGCGCCAACCGTGTCACCGTCTCTAGCGTTGGCTTCATAGGTCAGCTGATATTCTTCTGTGTAGTCAGCTACTTTGTTCCCGTTGCGATCGGCGGCCCAGACGGCGTAGACGTTGGTATTGCCATCTGCATCGGCGTACTTGCTCGTATCTTTAGCGTCATCCGCAGAAACGTCGGCGCCTGGCTTTGACAGCATCGTCACCTCTGTCACGATGCTGTCTTTCAAGTCATCGTGATCCGCCTTGGTTTTTATCACACGGTCAAGGATCGGCGTAGTGCTCCAGCCGACAAAGATGTTGGTACCGTAAGTAAAGGTATGGTTTTTTACCTCAGCGGCAGCACTCGATGCGTCGTCATCATGCCCCAGGCTTTTACCGGAAACCGCACCGTTGGTGGAGAGCTGTTCCTTTGCCCCTATCACATGATGGTGGGGACAGATGATGTCGGTATAGTCACCATTGTTGCCGTGATAACGGACATGGACGGCATCGTCGTTGTAATCCGGATTGCTGTTACCATTGGCATCCATCGCATAGACGGCATAAAGGTGGACGTCATGATCGGGCATGTCATGCTGATCCGTAGAGATGATCTTGCCGATGGTTTCTTGAGTCGCATCCTCCTGAAGAACGTCCGCGATTTTCTCCAGGCTCCAGCCGACAAAGATCGTCTTCTCTCCCTTGTTCAGACTGCTGGTGCCCGTATAATTTGGCGAAACCTTCTCGCCTTCAACATGCTGCGTGGTTTCCGGAGCACCCGCTCCGGTTCCGCCGTTCAAGTCATAGGTCACCGAGTAGAGCTTCTTCACCTCGGCAGCAAAGGTCTTGTCATCCGCATTGATTACCTGCTCCTTCAACTGGTCAGTGGTATACGTGGTGGCTTCGTCTGTCCAGTTCCCCGTGAATCTCCAGCCACTCGAGGCCGTAACCGTCGGAATGCCCTCCTTCAGCGCATCGTTGTGCCACACCTTGGTTGAAGAGGCGCTCAGCGTTGCGTTTTCTGCACTAAAGGAAACAGTATGGGGTTGCTGAAGACCAATCGCCAGATCGGCGGTGCCTTTGCCTGTTCCTTTTTCAAGCGTCACCGTGGCCGTAGCGGTCGTCTCGTCATCACCCAGACCAAACGCCCCTCCACTTTCTGGTAGAGAAAACTTCAGCGGATTATCGCCGTTGGCATCGCTGCTGCCGGGGTTGGCAACAATCACATGGTAGGTATCTGCCCGCCGGCCCGTGAATTTAAACACACCCGTTTCGGTAATTGTCTCGTGGCTTTCGGTGTCGTCGGCGCCAACTCCATTCTGATGAGGTGCACTTACTTTAATCTTACCGGTATAGAGATCATCCGCGTCTTCCGTATAGACGCCATCGAAGTCTTTATCAATAAAGACCTTCCCTTCAATAACGCCCGTCTGGAACTCAACTTGAATGCGTGACAAGGGGTTGTGCCCCTGATTGAGCGTGCTGCCCACGGAATAGGGAGACACGCCGCAAGGCCCAAAGTTGACCACGCTGCCCACAAGATCGGCGCTGCTGTCAAACTTTGGACTCAGACGCAGGTTAACTTTTAGATCCGCATCCTCCGGAATGCTTTCGGTATCACTCGTAGCCGCGATGCGAATCATTTTCACATCGCCCCAATTGGTAATTTTTTCTGCCGTAACATAGTTATCATTCGTAACAGTACTATAGTGAAAAGAATCTCCAGGGGCTGCGCTTGCATCAACCTTGGTGCTGTACGTTACCTGAATATGATTGCGGACTGCAGATGCACCGCTGAGCGTCGGTTCTCCCGTCAGCATCATGTCAAAGTCAAATGCCTTATCTTGCATATGACTATCCCAGAAATCCCCCTCTTTGGGCACCGGAATAAAGTAATAAAAGGCCTGCGCGTCGTCCTTGGAAAAAACTCGTCCAGTTTCATTCTTGAGGGTAAAAAGCATGTCCACAACATGATCCGCATCTTTGAGATAGACCTTGTCGCCCTTTTCCTCGAAGTTTGAGTAGTCGCCTGCGTCATAGTCTGGTTCCGTGTTTGACTTGTCCAGCATTCTTGCGCCGAAGGTGAAGGTCAAGCCCAGCCGGGCCGCCACCACCGAGAGCTTCGCGCCCTTTGCGTTGACGTTGAAGGTGCTGTACCGCACCCTATCATCCATAACCTGATATTGGGCCAGGGTGCCGTTGTTGGATGTGGAGGTCAGGGATGCGCTCTTGAACCGTACGCAGTCCCGCATATCCAAGGTCATGGCATCGGCGTCCTTGGCGATCTCCATATCAAAGGAAATCCCGATCTGGTACTGCCCCAGCCCGTCGGTGAACCAGCCAACCTTTGCGGGGTTATCCGCGTCCATAAAGGTGATCTTGTACAGCTTATAGCCGGTTTCGGCAGCAGATGTTACCTCCACAAAGCTGTATGAGTCTTTGGCAATCTCGGTCCTTTGGGGACTCGTTACCGTCTCCGTAACCGCGTCGAGGAGGAAAACCTTATCCGCCATTCTTCCAACCTCTTGGTATAGCTTGAGGTTTTTGACCGTGATCTTTTCCGGCAGACGGATATAGATTTCCTGATCCGTTGTAATATTGTTGGAAGAATAAGGATAAGCGGACGAGCTGAGCAGACCGTTGAAGGTAATGGTCTCTCCCGCTGTTGCGGAGGTCTTGCTCAGGATCGGCACCCGCTCCAAGGAATTCTCCTCGTACGCCTGCTCCATGGCCAAGGGGATCTCGCCCCTTGTGTTTGTGACCTTTACGGTATAGTTGCCCGATTTGGCCGTGCTATCACCTGAACCGGTATCGTACATTTTCATGGAAGCAAAGTTGGAATACGTAGCCTCGTCTGCGGTCAGCAGCTTGCCGAAGGTGGTAGCATATCCCGACGTGGGATCCTGATCACGGGAGGACACATAGCCCACGTAGTCCTTCTCATAGCTGCCTACGTTGGCCTTGATCTTGGTGAAATACTCGCCCTTGCCAAGTCCTGCCATCTGGGTGGTAAAGGCGACAAAGCCGCCGCTGCTGATGAGGGTGCCGTTGTACTTTTGTTCGGTTGGGTTCGTTGTCGTCGTGTACCAGACTTCCACAACATTGCCCGTGGTTGCAGGAATCTTCTGGGCGGTGACGCCGATTTTATCATTGTTTCCATAGGTGAATTCCACCGTCTTATTGGCGCTCACGGCGCCGCCCTGGTTGACCACATGGAACTGTCCCAGATAATAGATAATATTGGAATCGCTTGCGTAATTATTATAGATTGGCTGATTGTTGGCTTTTCCATTCACGCTCATGCTCTCTCCTGCTTGAGCAGTGAAGCTGAGCGTAGTGCAGTCGCCATTATAGAGATACCACGTACTGTCATCCTGCCAGGTGATCGTTCCGCCCACTGCGGAGGCATCGCCAGTAGTGGGCGTCTTCCCCTCGTAGCATCCGGGGGCTGTCTTACCGGTGTTGAGAATCGAATCGCTGCCCCACCTGACGGCATTTGTAGTTGTGATGTCACAATCGGACGTCCACTTAAAATAGGGGGTAAAGTAATCCTGCGCATACTCCAGGTACAAGTTTTCCCAGGTCAGTTTAACAGTGTGATTGGCATCGTCTACCGTCTTTGTGAAGTTAAAGCCGTCCTTATAGCTATCGTCACCACCCTTGTGGTTTTCCGGATCCAGCAGGTTGAGCCTGGTAGACTCTCCCGCAGGATCCCAGGTGATATGATCGAGTTTCGCATAAATATTGTTGCCATTTTCTGTGTAGTATGGCAAGGCAATGGTGAGCTCCAGCTTCTTAAAGAACTGGGGCATATCGATGTAGTCCTTGTCCGGGTTTATCCAGATTTGCCGCAGGGCAAAGGGCTGATTCGCCGCCGTGGGTACACCAGTCTTCACGCCAATCCGGGACAGTCTGGGGCCGGTCTGGATCGCTCTGTTGTCACTAGGCGTATCATTGTATTTGCCCGTAATCTTTGGAGTGGCAGAGATTGTCTGATATGTTCGATCGCCTGTGTAGACTTCGATTTTGAGCGAATCCTTAAGCTCCTGCTCCTTTGTTCTGTTCCAGAGAACGGTGTCCGGGGCCAGAACGATATTAAAGCTGTTCTTTTCCGCCGTATTTTTGAGAGAATAGGTGATGGTGCCATTTGTGGGGTGGTAGCCGCCGTAGTTGTTCACACTGTGCAGCTGGTCAATGCTTTCAGGCGTTACGCTCTCCGCCATGTCACCCCGCTCGGGGATGGGGTACTCCACCACGGTCAGCCCGTCGGGCACGGTGATCTCCACCTTTTTATTCGCCAGATTCAACTCGCTTTCCACCTCAATGTGCAGGGTGAATTGCTTGTTGAAGTCGACGGAGAAGGAGCTATCATTTGCCAAATTTTGATCGAGTACACCTTCTACCTTAATCAGGGCAGTCGTAATTCGCATTCCCTCAACCGCTCTCTGACCTCCAGATCGGGCGGCTAGGAGATTGGCACCCCGGCTCGCAATCTCCTTCAGGGCGGCATCGCTCCCACCTTCGGCAGCCACCTGCCAGAGCGCGTCGTCCTCAGCAGGAACAAGGCTGGAAGGCGCGGCGCTCAACGAGGCGGTATCCTGCAGGACGTCCACCACATCGAACCCGTCCGAACCCCCAGTAGCCGCAAGGGCGCTCGACACACCGCAAACACCCGCCAGCAACAAGCCCGCCGCCAGGGCCACCGTCCGATTCCTCAGCTGCTCTTTGCGCCTTTGGCGGCGCTTTTCCATCAAGCTTTCCTTGCCATGATATTCGAAACGAGAAACCATAAGACCGTTCCTTCTCGCACGTATTTCGCTCTCTCAAAAACCCTTCGATTTTATCAAGAACAGATTCGGCATAAGTGGAGGTTAAGCCTGATAAAACACTCATATTGGTTTCAAAACGGACACAAAAATGAATCCCTTTTCCAGGGGCTCGAAAGCCGTCTCATGCCGCGGCCTCTTTCTTGACAAAAAAACTTCCAACGGATAGGCTCGGCCCCAGGTTTGCTACATTGTCTTCCACGAGCAAATTGCAGAGCCCGAGACCAAACCCGCAGGAAGCATATCCAGCGGGCCAGAAAATGCCCGTCTAACAAAAACGGATACTTGGGCTTTTCTCGACCAAAAGACATGGTTTGCTTATTTCAAGGGAGGGGATCGTGCAAATCAATCTGAAGGCCCATAGGGTCAACCGGAAACAGGCAGCGCAGATAGCCCTACTCGATGCCATCATCTGGCTCTGGCTGCATCAAATTAATTACGACAGCCTTTTCACCGTATCCTTTATCGACTCTGTTGCAACGCCCGCCATACCAGGCCCACTCATCGGCATCGCCTTGGTCATAGGCATAGGCCGGGCGCGATGGGATCGCATCCCCAAAGCCATTCGCATCGGCGGCGCCCTTGCGGCCACGTTCACGACCCTCGGCTTGGCCCTAGAGCCCCACATGCCCATCTCCAGTGCCACACTGCATGCGACGCTCATTCTTTCCTTGACCGTGGCTTGCACTTTCGCCGCATTGCTTCGACTGGAGACCTTGGCGAAATGCGATGACTTTTCCACGCTATCGGTGGCGCTGTCCGGCTCGCTGCTGCTTTTCTACCTGTTAAACCTGGGGCTCTTGCTCGTGCCGCGAGCCGTATACGACGCTTGCATCATAGCCGCACCCCTCGTCATGCTCGCAGGCGCAAACAACCCCGCACCAAGTTCCACACGCCTGGGGCCTCTGCCCAAGAAGGTACGCCTGTCCTCGCCTATCGTCGTACCGTGCCTCGTCGGTCTCGCAACCGGTTTGGTGGTGGCACTCGGCACGGTATCCATGGCCACCTCCCCCTCGGAGCTGTTCACTCGCCCCGCACCGCTGTTCCTCATCTCGCAGCTGCTCTTCCTGCTGCTCGGCATTATCACGGCGTTCGGCCTCGATTTGCGGAAGGCCACCTACTTCGCCCTCATTAACCTATGCTGGGGCCTCGGCATTGCGATCGGGCTGATCGGCCGTGAGCATTTCATCCCGCTGCCAGACCCTATTCTCGTTGATCTGTCTTCCTTCGTGTGCCTTCTCACCCTTGTGGGGTTCTTCGCCTTCTCGGGGATATGGGTGAACACTCTGGGACGCGCGGCAAGCATGAGTCGCGAATCGGCCGTAGAGGACGTAGCTCGAAAGGCAGGCCTCACCAAAAGGGAGACCGAAGTGGCGTCCCTTCTCCTAGAGGGACGAAGCCTGCGCATTGTGCAGCAAGAGCTGTTCATCTCGGAGGGCACGGCCCGCACCCACGCGAAGCGCATCTACGCGAAACTCGGCATCCACTCCAAACAGGAGCTTATCGACTACTTCAAGCAGAACCTCCCTCATTAGCAAAAGGAATGCTCCCCATTAAAGCGCCTTCCTTCCGTTGATAAAGGAGGCGGCTTCGCCGAAGCGAAGCCGCCAAAGGGAAGGGTATGGGCTGGCAGCGTAGGGAGGGATCCGCTGCCAGCAGAAGTTGGCTTAAGCCTTGGCGGCCAGGACGTGGTTCACGGCCACCCAGCTCATGACGGCGCCCGAACCCAGGCTGATGCCGCCGTGCACGTACGTTCCACCCGATACGCCGGAGGAGCAGTTGCCCACGGCGTACAGGTGCTCGATGGGCTCGCCGTTCACGTTCACGACCTGAGCGTTCTCGTTAATGGTGAGACCGCCGGCGGTGCCGCAGGTGCCGGGCACATACACGGCGCCGTAGAACGGGCCCGTGGCCAGCGGCGCGAGCACCGGGTTCGCCAGATCGGTTCGGCTACCGGCCATAACGCCGGTGGTGTTGATGTCCAGGTGCTTCTCGCCGCGATGGTACACCGGGTCAACGCCCTTGGCAGCGTTCTCGTTGAAGGTCGCAATCTCGGCAGCGAGGCCAGCCGCGTCGATACCCAGCTTCTCGGCGAGCTCTTCCAGAGTGTCGGCCTTCACGAAATGCGCCGGCACCTCCGACGGGTCGGAAGCTTCTCCGCCGTAGGTCTCGTTGAAGTAGCTGTCCTCGCCATCGCCCACGGCGCCTACCGTGTGGCCGGGAAGCGAGTAGGTAGCCCAGCAGGCAGCATCGCAAATGAAGTAGGCGGGGATGTTCACATGGCCCGGCTCGCCCGTGTCATAGTAGGCGAACGCCTGGTTGAACAGGTCGTAGGGACATCTGATCCCACATCTGAGCAGCCGAGAGCGAACCGCTGGCGTCGGCGGCGCCGAGGCTGCCGCGACCCATGGGAATCCAGCCATCCATGGGCTCGTAGTAATCGCCGAATAGCGGCGAGGCTGCGAACTTCCAGCCCATCTCCTCAGAAATCCAGTCGATGAAGGTGCTGCCGTTATCGATGAACGAGTTGAGCACAGCCTGATCGACGCGACCGTCGGTGGCGTTGGTGAAGTACTTGACCACCTCTTCCTTGCTGTCGGTGATGCCGGCGTCGGTGGCGGCGTAGGTCAGCGGCACAGCCAGGCCGCCGCCCGAGGTAGCGGCAGTGCCGCCCCACATGGTTCCCTTCTCGACAAGGCACACCGATTCGGCGCCCTTGGCCGCGGCGACCAGAGCCGCGAACGCACCGGTGCCCGAGCCGATGACGAGCACGTCTACTTCCTTATCCCAAGCAACATCGGCGCCGGCGCTCGCCTTCGCGCTCGCGCCCTTTTCCGCGCCCGTCGAGGGGGCACAACCCGTCAGTGCAGCAGCACCTCCCAGCGCCAGACCAGAGAGAGCAGCCGTCTTCAAGAAGTCGCGACGACCCATTCCCTTGATTTCTCCCATTACTTCCTCCTTTCGGCGAACCAGCGTCCCTGCCGGTTCGGTTACCCCTGCATCGTAAGGACATTGGCGCCTCGCCGTCAGTCTCACGAAAGCGGCGATATGTCCTAAAGCACTCATCCGAAAGGTATGATTTTAGGGAAAATGGCCGATCAGAACCAAAAATGAGAAACGCAGCGACAGCCTATCCCGTCACTCGCTACTCTGCCGCCAGCTTATAGCCAACGCGCCAGACAGTGAGCAGATATCGCGGCTCGCTGGGATTGTTCTCAATCTTTTCGCGGATCTTGCGCATGAACACCGTGATGGAGTTCTCATCCACCTCCGCCGTCTCGCCCCACAGGTGCTCGTAGATGCGGCGTCGCGTGAACACCTCTCCGGGGCTTTCGGCCAAAAGCGCAAGTATTTCAAATTCCTTAGCCGTCAGAGGAACTGTCTCGCCGTGCAAATGCACTTCGTAGCGATCGAAGAACACTTCCAGATCTCCTATGCGGCACGGTTCGCGGCGCGCCAGCTCGCTGGCATCGGTTGAATTTTTGCGCGCATGTTCGATGTCGCCGCGGTGACGCCGCACGTGAGCGTCGATGCGCAGCAGCAGCTCATCGGCGATGAAGGGCTTGGTCACGTAGTCATCGGCACCGGCCTTGAAACCCGTGCTCTTGTCTACGATGTCGTTTTTCGCCGTGAGAAAGATAACGGGAATGCGACGTCCCTCCTCGCGCATTTGCTGGCAGACGTCGAAGCCATTCATGCCGGGCATCATCACGTCGAGAAGCAACAGATCGGGGTGCTCGTCATCCAACAGCCGAAGCCCCTCTCGCCCGCCAAGAGCCCCGCAGAACTCGTAGCCCGCTTCTTCTACGACGGCTCGAAGACTTTCGTGAATGCCCGGATCGTCGTCGATAAGCATCACTTTGATGGGTCGATTCATGATTGTTCCCCCTTCGGAAGGTCTTCGCCACTAGGCCCGCTACCAGATTTCTCGTCCTTCTCTGCCGTTTCTCGCGAAACCGGGCCAGACACAGGGATGCGCACGACAAAGGAAGCTCCCTGGCCCAGCTCGCTTTCCACGCTCACAGAGCCCCCGTGCATCTCGGCGTACTCGCGCACGATGGCGAGTCCCAATCCCGTACCGTTGTAGCGCCGGGTGGATGAGGAATCCACCTGCACGAACTTCTCGAAGATACGTTCCTGATCTGCGGCATCTATGCCGATGCCGCTATCAGCCACCGTAAGCCATACCTCATCGACAGCGTCTTTTGAGCTGGCAGGGTGGAAAGCGGCCCCAAGATGCACGGTACCCCCGTCAGGCGTAAATTTCACCGCGTTGCCGCACAAATTCTGTAGCACGTGGACGAGCTTGTCGAAATCGCCCTGCACGAGCGGCACGTCCGGAGCCACCTCGTTCGTGAACTCCAAATGCTCCTTAGCCGCCAGGGGCCCTACCGTGGCGCGCACGATGCCCACCACATCGCCGACGTCCACCACTTCCAGACTCAGCTTCACGCGACCGGCATCAAGACGACTCATCTCCAGGATGTCGTTGATCATCAGCATGAGCGCCTGGGAGTTAGCTTCGATGCCCGCCAAGGCCTTAGCCTCGTTCTCGTCAGCTCCTGCACGATGCTTGCTCAGCAGATCGGCAAAGGCCACGATGGAAGTGAGCGGCGTGCGCAGCTCATGGCTCACCATAGAGAGGAAGTCGCTCTTGTACTGATTCTCATCCACCAGCTGAGCGTTGACCGCTTCCAGCTGGCGGCGCTGCTGCTCGAGCACCTCGTTAGCCTGCTGCAGCTGAGCCGTCCGATCAGCCACCTCGTCTTCAAGTCCTGCGTAAACATCAGCAAGCTCGTGGGCCATGTCGTTGAAGGCCGTCGTGAGCGAACTCATTTCTTGGGACGATTCGCTATAGCTGAGACGCACATCAAGATTGCCTTCTGACACCTCGTCCACACCGGAACGAATTTTGCCCAAAGGCCGTGTGACCAAATAGGTCAGCGCCACATACACCACGACCAAGCACACCGCCAGCATGACGGCGAAGAACAGGACATCTTGAGCAATGGAATCGCGCTCATTGGCCTGGTACACGTCGAGCGGCATAATGATGCTGATGGCGCCACCGATATCCCCCATTTTCCACCCCTCTTTGGGAGTGCCGGTCACGTCCAGCTCCCCAGCCGGTTCGCCATGGCACTGCAGGCAGGCCTCATCTATGGTCATGGGAGCCACATATCGAAAGACTTGGTGTCCCTCATAGTCGGTAAAGCCGTAGTAGTCGGCACGACTTGCATCGTCGTGGAACGCGGAGAGCGCGGCCGCCTCGTAGCCATCGGGCTCACCAGCTTTATTGCGCGGATTGAAATTCACGAACCGCGTCGTGTAATCGGAATGCATCGTGAAAGACTGACCGATGATGCGACCAGCAATGGCGCAGTGAAGCCCTTGGTACACGCCATCTTCCGTGAAGGCCACTTGGGCCAGGCGGTCTTGATTGGCCACCATGAATTCCCAGACGGCATCCATTTGCTGAGCGAGGGCGCGCGCCTGCTCCCGCAACTCGTTTTCCATTTGGGCATGCTTGTTTGCGGAAGTCCAAACCAAGTTCGCACCGAGCGACACCGCCAGCAGCACGGCGATCAGGCAGAGAAATTTGGTTTTCAGCTTCACTTTCGCCCCCCTTCCACCTTCGACCAGTGTAGCGCGGAAAGCCGGACCGTACGACGGGAGGGAGGTCGCACGGCCCGGCTCGGCGGAAAGGTGGCTACAGAACGAGCTGCTTCAGCTCGCCGGCAAAGGCCGCCTGACGGGCATCGATAACCACCGAGGGATCGGTGGTGGGCTCGGGCAGCACCGAGATCTGGTTCACCCCGTCAGGATGAGCAGCGCGCAATTCCTCGATAGGCCCGAAATCGAGTGCGCGCATGGGGCAAGCCGCCACGCAAGCCGGCTTCTCCCCTGCCGAGCGAAGATCGATGCATCCGTCGCAACGATGCACGACGTTCAACTCCTCGATGAGCACCGGGTGTCCATAGGGGCAAGCCTTCACGCAGTAGCCGCAGCCGATGCACGCTTCATCGTCATGCTGCACCGTGCCGTCTTCCTCGTCGATGTACATGGCCTGGTTGGGGCACACCTCCACGCAGGCGGGGTTCTCGCAGTGGTTGCAGGTCAGCGAGTAATGGAACGCCCGGGCGTTGGGATAGGTCCCCGTTTCGAAGGTGCTC
>OLSA01001530.1_pt1 | contig 18969 bp, 9 predicted proteins | sample 1672731 | NCBI WGS metagenome assembly OLSA01 (sample SAMEA3136718, study PRJEB25190) | human gut metagenome | biome: human gut; feature: human-associated habitat; material: faeces | place: Austria | collected 2013
TCAGCTACGAATTGCTGATTTTCAATGCACTGTTCACTTTCATCGGTCTCTGTCTATTGATTAAGAAAGATAAAAAGAACAATTAACTTAATACATCATCTATGAATGTAAGACGTCAGTTTTTACTTAGTCTGCTTGCCGCCTCCCTCTTCCCCCACGCGGGAGGCGCGCAAGGACTTCCGACGGATGTCCGTCAGGCAATCGGGAAATTCCTGGATACCACCGCACGAAAAGAAGTTTCCGTAGGACGTATCAGCATCGACTCAGTGGCTGTGGAAGGAAATACACTGCAACTGTTTGCCAACATGAACTGTGCCTATATTCCTTTCCGTGAGGACAATGTGGCCGAAATCTACCAAGGCGTAAGCGCCCTGCTGCCGGCGGAGTTTGCCAAATACAAGCTGCAAATCCGTACCAACAAGCGCAGTATCGAAGAACTGGTTCCCCAAGCCCTGCGCAGTAAAAAAGACAAAAAGACGAAGACATTCAGCCCCGTCGCTTCCAAGCCTCTGGTTACCGAAGTTTCCTCCCCCTACACCCCCACCAACGGCTTGCATAACCGGCATATCGCCCTATGGCAAAGCCACGGCTGGTACTACGAATCAAAACTCGACCGCTGGGAATGGCAGCGTGCGCGTATCTTCCAGACAGTGGAAGACCTCTACACCCAGAGCTACGTATTGCCCTTCCTCGTACCGATGTTGGAAAATGCCGGTGCCAATGTGCTGCTTCCCCGCGAACGCGATTGCCAGACGGCAGAAGTCATCGTAGACAATGACGGTTGCCTGACCGGCCGTTCCGTCTATACAGAAAATTCCGGTGACAAGCTCTGGAGCCAGGGAGCAGGACAAGGCTTCGCCCACCTGCGCCCCCAATACATAGACTTTGAGAATCCTTTCAAGGAAGGCACCTACCGCGCCATAGAAACCATCAAGAAAGGAAACGCAAGCACCGCCGAATGGATTCCCGAAATCCCTTCGACCGGACAATACGCCGTATACGTCTCTTACCAAACCTTGCCAAACAGCGCGGACGATGCCCTTTACACCGTCTATCACAAAGGCGGCACCACGCAGTTCAAGGTAAACCAGCAAATGGGAGGCGGCACCTGGATTTACCTCGGCACCTTCGGCTTCAATGCCGGCCGGAACAATGAATGCAAAGTCGTTCTGAACAACCTTTCCTCCAAAGTAGGAAGAATCATCACTGCCGACGCCGTGAAGATAGGCGGCGGCATGGGGAACATAGCCCGGGGAGAAGTCAGCGGTTATCCCCGTTTCTGCGAAGCCGCCCGCTACTGGCTGCAATGGGCAGGCATACCGGACAGCGTATATTCAGAAAGCAACGGCAAGAATGACTATACCGACGACTATAAATGCCGTGGTATCTGGGTGAACTACCTTTCCGGAGGCTCTGCCGTGAACCCGACGGAAAAAGGGCTGAACATCCCTGTCAACATGGCCTTTGCCTTCCACTCCGATGCAGGAACTACACTGAACGATTCCATCATCGGGACACTCGGCATCTACTATACCAACGCCTACAATGAGAAATTCGCCAACGGAGCATCCCGCTACTTGAGCCACGACCTGACAGACTTGATTCAGTCCAACATCGTGCGTGACGTGCGTACCCTCTACGAACCTCAATGGACACGCCGTGGCAAATGGAACCAATCTTACTATGAGGCCCGTGTACCCCGCGTACCTACCATGCTACTCGAACTACTTTCCCATCAAAACTTTGCAGACATGCGCTACGGACTGGACCCGCGTTTCCGTTTCACCGTAAGCCGCGCCATCTACAAAGGTATGCTTCAGTTCCTCTGCTCACAATACCACATGGATTATGTAGTGCAACCGTTACCGGTAGACCACATGGCCTTGCGCATGACCAGCGAGAACGAAGTGGAACTGACCTGGCAACCCGTAGCGGATGCGTTGGAACCAACTGCCGTAGCAGAGAAATACATTGTTTATACCCGTATCGGCGACGGGGATTTCGACAACGGAGTATTGGTGGACGGCAACAGTTACCGAACCACGCTCCCCGCCGGCATGGTATGCAGTTACAAGGTAACCGCTGTCAACAAGGGCGGTGAAAGTTTCCCTTCCGAAATTCTTTCCGCCGGACGGGCGTTCAATTCCAAAGGTACCGTATTGGTGATAAACGGATTCGACCGCATCAGTGCCCCTGCCGACTTTACGGCCCCCGCCGACACCCTCCTTGCCGGATTTCTGGATGAGCAGGACCACGGGGTCCCCTATATCCATGACATCAGCTACATTGGCAAGATGAAGGAATACCGCCGTTCCATTCCCTGGATGGACGACGACGCCTCCGGTTTCGGCGACAGTTATGGAAATTACGAGACCCAAGTCATCGCAGGAAATACGTTCGATTATCCTGCCATACATGGTGCCGCTATCCTGAAAGCGGGATATTCGTTTGTATCGGTTAGTAATGAAAGTCTCTCCCCCGTAGGAAAGGGAGAGAAGAATATTCCGGTGGATATGAGGGAGTATAGGTATGTGGACTTGATACTTGGGAAGCAATGCCAGACCAAGATGGGACGGGGAGGCGTAAAACCGTTGGAGTTCAAGACTTTCAGCAAACCGATGCAGGAGGCTATTGCGGCTTATTGTAAGCAAGGTGGAAATATCTTTGTTTCGGGCGCTTTTGTAGGAACGGATTTATGGGACAACCGCCTTGCAACCGCCGACGAAGCCGACAAGAAATTTGCGATGGAAGTACTGAAATATAAGTGGCGTGTGGGACAAGCGGCTACAATGGGTAAGGTGAAAAGCGTAGCTTCTCCGTTCCCCGCCCTTTCAGGAAACTATACCTATCACAATGAGCTGAATGCCGATTCGTATGTGGTGGAATCACCGGACGCCATTGAACCGGCAACCAAAGATGCACACACCGTGATGCGGTATTCTGAAAACAACCTGAGTGCCGGTGTGGCCTACCAAGGCGACTACAAGACTGTTGTATTGGGATTCCCTTTTGAATCCATACGTACTGATTCTGAAAGAGAGGCATTCATGAATGCTGTACTGACATTCTTCAATGACAACAAGTAATATCAACCAATCATCATCTATGAACAGAAGACTGTTAATAATCGTCCTGATGGCTTGCCTGCTCCCCCTGGGGATGCAGGCACAGCAAGGGACATTCCGTTTTGCCCAACTGACGGACATTCATCTGACCCCGAACAATCCGAATCCCACAGAGGACCTGCTGCGTTCCGTGGCACAGATTAATGCCACCGACAGTATCGACTTTGTCCTGGTGACGGGCGACCTGACCGAAGAAGGCGACCGTACTACCATGGAAAAAGTGAAATCGTGCCTTGACTTGCTGAAGGTCCCCTACCACGTAGTCCTAGGCAACCATGAAACGAAATGGAGCGACTCCGGCTGTACCGCTTTCGGAGAAATCTTTGGCGGCGAACGCTTCGAGTTCGAGCATAAGGGATTCCTTTTCCTCGGCTTCAACTCCGGTCCGCTGATGCGTATGGCCTACGGGCATGTAGTGCCGCAAGATATCCGTTGGATGACGGAGGAAATGGAGAAAAATGGCAAAGACAAACCGGTGATACTTGTCACCCACTACCCGCTAATGGAAGGTGATGTGGACAATTGGTATGAGGTGACGGATGCCGTCCGCCCCTACAACGTGCGCTTGTTTATCGGCGGACACTACCACAGCAACCGGGATTTACGTTACGACGGCATTCCGGGCGTACTGATGCGCAGCAACCTGTGCGACAAAGAAGGGAAACCGGGTTACGGCATCTATGAAGTAACCGGGGATTCCATCCGGGTATACACGCAACGTATCGGCGAGCCCAAGAAGCAGTGGACAGCATTCTCGCTGACCGGACAGTATTACGACCGCAACGGAAAGGCAGAGAAATATCCTGACTTCTCGGTCAACAAGGAGTATCCGCAAGTAAAGGAGCAATGGATGGTGCAGACGGGCGCAGGCATTTACTGCTCTCCCGCCGTAGAAAAAGATAAAGTGTTCGTAGGAGACGATATGGGACAGCTGACAGCCTACGCCCTGAAAAACGGTAAAAAGCTATGGAGCTTTGAATCCGGCAAGCGCATTGTCGGTACTCCGGCCGTAAGCGAGGGTATCGTTGTATTCGGGTCTGCTGACCGTCACATCTACGGATTGAACGCCAAAGACGGCAGCCTGCTCTGGACGGTAGAAGCCGCCGAACCGGTGCTCGGAGCCGTGACCATCGCAGACGGCAGAGCATACATCGGTGCCAGTGACGCCACTTTCCGTGCCATAGACATCCATACGGGAAAAGTAATCTGGGCCTACACCAGCGTGAAGGGCTACATCGAGACCAAGCCGTTGGTGACGGAAGACAAAGTTATCTTCGGCGCATGGGACAATACACTGTATGCCCTGAGCAAGGCAAACGGGCATGAACTATGGAAATGGACGGGCGGACTGACCCGTATGCACTTCTCTCCAGCCGCCGTATGGCCGGTAGCCACCGACGGCAAAGTATTCATTACCGACCCGCAACGCGCCATGACCGCCATAGACATCCATACGGGCAATACCGTGTGGCGCACCTTCCAGTCCATGGTGCGCGAGACCATCGGACTTTCCGAAGACGGTGAACGTATCTATAGCAAAACGATGAACGACAGCATTGTTTGCTATGCAGCTCAAGGAGATACTCCGCGGGAGTTGTGGGCAACCAATGTAGGTTTCGGTTATGAGCATGCCCCCTCCATGCAAGTGGAAAAAGAGGGGGTAATGTTTGGCAGTACCAAAGAAGGACTTATCTTCGCACTGGAAGGAAAAACAGGCAAAGTACTGTGGAAACATAAAATAGGAAATTCACTCATCAGTACCGTAGTTCCGTTGAACGGCCACGAAGTTCTATTCACGGCAACCAGCGGGGAAGTGGGACTTCTGAGAATTAAAAATTGAGAATTAAAAATTAAAAGATATATCATGAATAAAATCAGTTGCTTTCTTCCCTACGCAGGAAAAGAACAAGTAGAAAAAACAGTGAATAGCCTACAGGCGACAGGACTTATAGAAGAAATCCGGTTAATCACGACCGATGCCACTCTGGAATCGCTCCCGGACTGCGAAATATTGTTTGTTGACATGCCCTACAGCAGTGCAACTCTCAAAGCTATTGCTAATGCAGCCAAGGGAGAATACACATTGCTTTATACCAAAGAGACTACGCTCGAAATGGGTATGTTTGCACTGGAACGTATGATACACATCCTTGAAGATTCAAGCGCCGGTATGGTATATGCCGACCACTACCAAATAGCAGACGGCAAGCAGAGCAACGCTCCGGTAATCGACTACCAATTCGGTTCCTTGAGGGATGACTTCAACTTTGGCTCCCTGCTCCTTTTCAACACCGAAAAACTAAAGGAAGCCGCCGGACACATGAAGTCTGACTACAACTTCGCCGGACTTTACGACCTGCGCTTGAAATTGAGCCAACATTCAAACTTGGTACATATCAACGAATACTTATACAGCGAGGTGGAAAACGATACCCGCAAGAGCGGCGAAAAGATTTTCGACTATGTAGACCCCAAAAACCGTGACCGCCAGATTGAGATGGAGCAGGCATGTACCGAACATCTGAAAGAAATCGGGGGATATCTGGCACCGGAGTTCAAGAAGATTGAGTTCTCTGCCGGTAACTTTGAGTATGAAGCTTCGGTCATCATTCCGGTGCGCAACCGTATCCGTACCATCCGTGACGCCATCAAATCTGTATTGATGCAGAAGACAGACTTTAAATATAATCTTATCATCATCGACAACCATTCCACAGACGGCACTACGGAGGCCATCGATGAATTCAAGGATGACGAACGCGTCATCCATATCATCCCCGAACGTACCGACCTCGGCATCGGCGGTTGCTGGAATATGGGGGTACACCACCCCAAGTGCGGCAAGTTTGCCGTGCAGCTGGACAGCGATGACGTATACAAAGACGAAAATACACTCGCCATCATGGTCCGCGCCTTCTACGAGCAGAACTGCGCCATGGTGGTAGGCACCTATATGATGACGGACTTCAACATGAACATGATTGCTCCGGGCATCATCGACCACAAGGAATGGACTCCGGCAAACGGACGCAACAACGCCCTCCGCATCAACGGTCTGGGTGCCCCGCGCGCCTTCTATACCCCGGTGCTGCGCGAAGTGAAAGTACCCAATACCAGCTATGGCGAAGACTATGCACTGGGACTGAACTTCTCCCGCCAATACCAGATAGGACGTGTGTACGACGTGGTCTACCTCTGCCGCCGTTGGGACGACAATTCCGACGCCTCACTGGATATTGTAAAAATGAACGGACACAACCTTTACAAAGACCGTATCCGTACTTGGGAACTCCAAGCACGCATAGCAATGAACAAGAAAAAGTGATTGCACACCGTAAATCATCAAATAACAGACAAGCTCATGAATCAAACGATACACAATCTTCTAACCGGACAACTGGCATCCTGGGAGACGGCACGCAACAATTATGCTGCCCTCTCCGGTGTGCGGGTGAAAGAGCTGAATGTAAACGGCATACCCTATAAGGTACAGTTCAACCCGGCACGCATCGTTTCCTCCGGTGCCAAGGTGGATGCCAAGTCCATTCAGGAACGAAAATGCTTTCTGTGCCCGGCAAACCTGCCACCGGTACAGAAAGGTATCCCATTTGGCGGGCACTACCATATTCTGGTGAATCCGTTCCCCATTTTCCCTCGCCACCTGACGATACCGGAACTGGCGCATACTCCCCAACGCATCGCTTCCCGCTTCACCGATATGCTGGAGCTGGCCGAGGCGCTGACGGAATATACCATTTTCTACAACGGTCCCCGATGTGGCGCCTCCGCCCCCGACCATGCTCATTTCCAGGCAGGAAACAAAGGGTTCATGCCTATTGAAAAGGACTGGCGCGGACAGACTGCCGGGAAAATAGCCGATTATAGGAAAGCAGCACTGTGGTATCTTGACGACGCTCCCCGTGCCACACTTGTGATTGAATCCACCTCCAAAGAGGACGCGGCAGACTTGTTCGACATCATTTACCGTTCTCTGGACGTGAAACCCGAAGAAGACGAGCCGATGATGAACGTACTGGTCCTATACGAGGCCGACCGTTGGGTGGTCTTTGTCTTCCCGCGCGAGAAACACCGCCCCGCCTGCTATACTGCCGAAGGAGAAGCCAATCTGTTGAGCAGCCCGGCATCCGTCGACTTGGGAGGTGTCTTTATCACCCCCGTAGAAAAGGATTTCTTGAAAATCACTGCGGAAGACGTGGCGCAGATATTAAGTGAAGTATGCCTCTCTGCCACAGATTTCCACAAGGTACGGCAGCGTATCAGGGAAAAAATATGACTTCTGAAATCCAAGAACTCTAATTTTAAAGAAATACCATTATGAAAGAGCCCAAAGTACAAGTAGGCATTCTGTTTGAACCGCAGATAGAATTCGTTTTGCTGAATCCGTATCGCATGGACGGAACGGAAGTCAGCGGCAAGCAGGTAGTGACCTACGACGAAGGCAAGATTCTCTGGAATGGACGCCGGTATGACGAACTGCTGTTTGAACCGCAACACGAGCAGACCGATGCCTTCGAACTATTGGACGTTACCATCGGCATCAATTTCCATTGGGAGCGCAAGGAAGACCAGCGTTTTCTGGGTGCTCTCAAAATCATCGTTGAGAATGGAAAGCTCACCGGCATCAACGTCATCCATGTAGAAGATTATCTGACCAGCGTCATCTCCTCCGAGATGAGTGCCACCGCTTCTCTGGAGCTGCTCAAGGCACACGCTGTCATCTCCCGAAGCTGGCTACTGGCACAAATACAAAAGAATAAGGAAATCACCGAAGCCCAAGCTAACTACTCGGCCTTTACGCAGACCGACGAAGAGCTGATTCGCTGGTACGACCGAGAAGACCACACACGTTTCGATGTATGCGCCGACGACCATTGTCAACGCTACCAGGGCATTACACGTGCCTCTACCGATATTGTGAAACAAGCCATCTCCGCTACCCGCGGCCAGGTACTGACATCTGATGGTAAGATTTGCGACGCCCGTTTCTCCAAATGCTGCGGCGGTGCTTTCGAGGAGTTCCAATACTGCTGGGAAGACATCAAATACCCCTATCTTGCCCAACAACGAGACAGCAAAACGCACGCCACACTGCCCGATTTGACGCAGGAAGTCGAAGCGGACCGCTGGATTCGTACCTCCCCCGAAGCATTCTGCAACACCACCGACAAGAAAATCCTCTCGCAGGTACTCAATAACTATGACCAGGAGACTACGGACTTCTATCGCTGGAAAGTGGAATATACCCAGGAAGAGCTTTCAGCCCTCATTCTGAAACGTTCAGGCATTGACTACGGACAAATCATCGACCTTATCCCCATAGCCCGCGGAACCAGCGGACGCCTCTGGAAACTGAAGATTGTGGGAACCAAACGCACACTCACCATCGGCAAGGAACTGGAAATCCGCCGCACGCTCTCCACTTCACACCTCTACAGCTCTGCCTTCGTGGTAGACAAAGAGGAGTTGTCCGCCGAAGGCATTCCCGGACGCTTCATCCTCACCGGTGCCGGTTGGGGGCATGGTGTGGGACTTTGCCAAATAGGTGCAGCCGTGATGGGCGAGCAAGGGTATAAGTATGATGCAATACTGCTGCACTACTATATAGGTGCCAGCATTGACAAGCTGTATGAATAATCGAATAGAACACAATAAATCAATATCATGAACCATACAAAAAACATATCGCCATGGGCATGGGTACCCACCTTGTACTTTGCACAAGGCATTCCATATTTTATCGTAAACAACATCTCCGTGATGATGTTTACTAAAATGGGCGTACCGAACGGAGAAATGGCCTTGTTCACAAGCCTGCTCTATCTGCCATGGACTATCAAACCCTTCTGGAGCCCGTTTGTCGACATCATCAAGACCAAAAGATGGTGGACCCTTTCCATGCAGATTCTGATGTCTGTGGCATTCATCCTGCTGACGCTGTCCATTCCACGGCCGGACGAGGCGACTATGGCGGCCGGAACAACCCCCATCAGCATGTTCAGCATCACGCTGATGCTGTTCATCATCACGGCTTTTGCCTCTGCCACACACGACATTGCCGCCGACGGCTTCTACATGCTGGCACTGAAACAGAGTGACCAGGCAGCCTTCGTTGGCATCCGAAGCACGTTTTACCGGCTCGCCTCTATCTTCGGACAAGGCGTGCTCGTAGCCATTGCCGGCGCCATCGAACTGAGAACCGAAAACATTCCGCTGTCATGGACCATCACGATGCTGGTTACAGCCGTTCTGTTCAGCCTGGTGACGTTCTATCACCTCTTTGCAGTCCCCAAACCCACCTCAGATAAGTCAACACTGGCTGCCGATGCCGCCACTGCAGGAGCCATATTCAGAGAATTCGGACGAACATTCGCCACCTATTTCACCAAACCGGGCGCATTGCTGGCCATCGTGTTCATGTTGCTGTACCGCCTGCCTGAAGCATTCCTCATCAAAATGTGTATGCCTTTCCTGGTTGCCTCCAAAGAATCGGGAGGTCTGGAACTATCGACAGCAGAAGTAGGTATCGTATACGGCACCATCGGAGTCATATTCCTCACCCTGGGCGGTATCCTCGGAGGATTGTTCGCATCACGCATTGGCTTGAAAAAATCCATCTGGTGGATGGCAGGATGCATGACTCTGCCATGCCTGACGTTTGTCTATCTTGCCATTGCCCAGCCCGACAATCTGTTTGCCATCTCCACCGCCATCGCCATCGAGCAATTCGGCTACGGCTTCGGTTTCACGGCCTACATGCTCTACATGATGTACTTCTCCGAAGGTGAATTCAAAACATCCCACTATGCCATCTGTACCGCATTCATGGCACTAAGCATGATGATACCAGGTATGTTTGCGGGATATATCCAGGAGGCTATCGGATATACGGACTTCTTCTGGTTGGTAATGATATGCTGTTTCGCCACGGTTGTTGTCACCATTTTTGCAGACAGAAGGATAGACCCGGAATATGGAAAAAAATGATTAATGGTTAATGATTAATGTTTTGTGAGTAATATTTAGTGATTGGTTATGAAGAGGACTATTATTATATCCTTGCTCTGCCTCCTTTGCGGAGGTGCGATGCAAGCACAGAAGATCAGAATAAAGACCGGTATCGAGGTACTGAAAGAACAGAATTTCCGATGCCTGGAAGGTAAGCGTGTAGGATTGATTACCAACCCGACGGGGGTGGACAACCGGATGAGGTCCACCATTGACATCCTGCACGAGGCGCCCAACGTGAACCTTGTGGCACTCTACGGCCCCGAACACGGCGTGCGCGGCGATGTGCACGCAGGCGACCATGTGACGGACATCAAAGACGCGACTACCGGACTGCCCGTCTATTCGCTTTACGGAAAGACCCGCAAGGCCACGCCGGACATGCTGAAAGATGTGGATGTATTGGTGTATGATATCCAAGACATCGGTTGCCGTTCCTTTACCTACATCAGCACCATGGGACTGGCCATGGAAGCCGCTGCCGAAAACGGCAAGGAATTCATTGTGCTGGACCGGCCCAATCCCGTAGGCGGATTGAAGATTGAAGGCAACTTGGTTGAAGATGATTGCATTTCTTTTGTAAGCCAGTTTAAAATTCCGTACCTTTACGCCCTCACTTGCGGTGAGCTGGCACTGATGCTCAATGGCGAGAAGATGTTGAAGGATGGGGAACAATGTAATCTCCACATAGTGAAGATGAAAGGCTGGAAACGCAAGATGGATTATACCCAAACCGGACTGCAATGGGTTCCCTCCTCTCCACACATTCCACATCCTCATTCTGCATTCTTCTACCCCGTCAGCGGCATTCTGGGCGAACTAGGATATATGTCTATCGGCGTGGGGTATACCATTCCGTTCCAGATGTTTGCCGCACCATGGATGGAAGCGGAAAAGCTGGCCGGAAACCTGAACCGTCTGAACGTACCGGGGGTCATCTTCAGACCGATGTACCTAAAGCCGTTCTATAGTGTAGGCAAAGGCGAGTTGCTGCAAGGTGTGCAAGTGCACATCATGGATTTCGGCAAAGCACCGTTGAGCGACCTGCAATTCCTGGTCATGCAGGAAGTCGCCGCCCTCTATCCTGACCGTGCCGTGTTTGACCATGCCGACAAGGGACGTTTCAACATGTTCGACAAAGTAAGCGGTTCGCGGCAGATACGCGAGCGCTTCTCGAAACGGAACCGTTGGGAGGACATACGCGACTACTGGTATAAAGATGCCGAAGACTTCCGTAAGTTGTCGAAAAAGTATTATTTATATAAATAAATTTACAGATAAATAAGGAAGGGAAAAGAGCCTGATACGGAGACTATTTCAGTCGTATACAGAACCACATTCAGTCGTATACTTAAATATATTCAGTATACGACTGAATGTACCCCCTCGTAAGACACGTTTACAGAGCACTTTGAAGCGAAGTGATGCAATAAAAAAAGTGAACATGAAAGAGCATAGTTACATGGCTTTCCTGCAGGAAGCAAAACAATTCATTCCGCAGGAAAGGATTTACACCGACGAACTTCGCCGGCTGGCTTGGGGTACGGATGCCGGTTTTTACCGACTGATTCCCCAGATTGTAATCCGTTCGAAAGACGAAGATGAAGTTTCACAACTGTTGAAACTGGCGAGCCGCCACGGGCTGCCCGTCACCTTCCGAGCGGCAGGGACCAGTTTGTCGGGTCAAGCCATTAGCGACTCCATCCTCATCGTAGCCGGTAAGAATTGGGAAAAATACAGCATATCCGCCGACTACGAACAGATAACCCTCCAACCGGGCATCATCGGACAACGTGTGAACGAACTGTTGGCTCCCTACGGCCGTAAGTTTGCACCGGATCCCGCCTCGGTGAAAAGCGCCATGGTAGGCGGTATTGTCATGAACAATGCTTCCGGCATGAACTGCGGTACGCACGCCAATAGCGACAAGGTGCTTGTTTCCGCCCGTATCATCCTAATGGATGGTACCCTGCTGGATACCGGAAATCCCGTCAGCCGCGCCTCCTTCGAAGTGAGTCACCGTGACTTCATTCGCCGCATCTGCGAACTGCGCGATGAAATACGTACCAACGAAAAACTGGCCGAACGCATCCGATACAAATATTCCATCAAAAATGTAACCGGGCTCAATCTGCTGCCCTTCATCCGTTTCGACGACCCATTCGAAATCATTGCCCACCTCATGGTAGGTTCCGAAGGTACACTGGCGTTCCTTTCGGAAGTGACGATGAAGACTGAATATGATTATCCCTACAAGGCCAGCGCTATGCTCTACTTCAAGACCATCAAAGAAGCGAGCCGCGCTGTGGTAGCCATGAAGAAGCTGGTCGACGAAACCGGCGAATGGACAGTAAAAGGGGCTGAAATGCTAGACTATAAGAGCCTTTCTTCCGTCAATGACCCCGTATTCCTAAAATACAAAGGCAAAGTTGCCTCCTCTGCCCTCCCCGGCGTGGAGCCCGGCGACGAAACCGGGTTGACAGCAGTGCTGACCGAAACCAAAGCCCGTACCCCGGAAGAACTGCAACAGAACATATCTGCCATTGAAGCTTGCCTGCAAGCCTTCACCACCTATATTCCGGTACGCTTCACCGACCGTCCGGAGGAATATTCCAAATACTGGGCCATCCGTTCCGGCATCTTCCCCTCTGTGGGAGGTACGCGCCAGCCGGGAACCACTTGCCTCATCGAAGACATCGCCTTCCACATTGAAGACCTTCCGGAGGCAACGGCAGAACTGCAACAGCTCATAGCCCGCCACGGATATAATGACGCCTGCATCTACGGCCATGCTCTCGAAGGCAACTACCACTTCATCATCAACCAGTCCTTCAGTACCCAAGCGGAAGTGAAACGCTACGAAGACTTGATGAATGACATCAAGACCTTGGTAGTAGATAAATATGACGGTTCCCTAAAAGCCGAGCATGGCACGGGCCGGAATATGGCTCCCTTTGTCCGCCATGAATGGGGAGATGACGCCTACAAAGCCATGAAAGCCGTCAAAGAGCTGTTTGACCCACAAGGATTGCTAAACCCCGGTGTCATTTTCAATGATGACCCGCAATGCCATATCAAGAACTTCAAGCCGCTGCCTTTATTAGTGATGAGTGACAAGAGACAAGCTACGTCACTCGTAGCTGACAAATGCATCGAGTGCGGTTTCTGCGAAGTCAACTGTCTCTCCTGCGGCTTTACCCTTTCCTCGCGCCAGCGTATCGTGTTGCAGCGCGAAATATCCCGGCTGAAACAAAGCGGCGAGGACCCGACACGCCTTGCACTGCTCGAAAAACAATACCGCTATCCCGGCAACCAGACTTGTGCCGGAGACGGCCTCTGCTCCATGTCGTGCCCGATGGGTATCAATACGGGCGACCTTACCCATATAATCCGCCAGGAAGCATTACCCAAAGGCAGTCTGGGATACAAAGCCGGAGACTTTGTCGCCAATCATTTCGCTGGTGTCAAGAGTGCACTGCGTCCCGTATTGTCCTTAGCCAACTTCGGACATTCACTATTAGGGACAAAGGCGATGAGCGGCATTACCAAGGGGCTGCACAATGCATTAGGCATACCTCTATGGACGCCGGCTATGCCGAAAAGTTATCAGTTACAAGCTACGGAGTTACAAGCTACAAGCACTATGCAGCATAATAGCGCAGCACTTGTAGCTCGTAGCTCTGTAACTCGTAACTACAAAGTCGTCTACTTCCCCAGCTGCATCAACCAGACTATGGGTCTGGCAAAGAAGTCTCCCGTAGAGCAGCCATTGGTAAATAAAATGGTGTCCTTGTTGCAAAAAGCCGGTTACGAAATCATCTTCCCGAAAGATATGGACAAGCTTTGCTGTGGCACCATTTGGGAAAGTAAAGGGATGCTGGACATTGCCGATCGCAAGACAGCCGAACTGGAGGCCGCACTTTGGGAAGCCAGCGAACAAGGCAAATACCCCGTCCTCTGTGACCAAAGCCCTTGTCTGCACCGCATGCGCGAATGTATCAAGAAGATGAAACTGTATGAACCTGCAGAATTCATCTATACATTCTTACGTGAGAAGCTGATTTTCACACCTATTAACCGCCCCGTAGCAATCCACATCACCTGCTCCATGCGGAAAATGGGACTGGCAGATACCATTATAGCCCTTGCACGCCTTTGCTCCAGTAAAGTCATCGTGCCGGAAGAAGTAGGTTGCTGCGGTTTTGCCGGAGACCGGGGATTCACCTATCCTGAGCTGAACTCGTACGCCCTACGCAAACTCCGCCCGCAAATAGAAGCGTCCGGAGTGAATATAGGCTACTCTAACAGCCGTACTTGTGAAATCGGATTGACAACAAACTCAGGTATCCCCTATGTATCCATTGCCTATCTGGTAGACGAATGTACAAAGGCAGCTGATAATTAGGATTGATAATTAACTTAACACACAAATATTACAATGAACAGTACAAAAGTAAGTAAACGCATCCTTGCACTCGACATTCTCCGTGGTGTCACCATCGCAGGTATGATTATGGTAAACAACCCCGGTTCGTGGGGACATATCTATGCCCCCTTGCGGCATGCAGAGTGGAATGGTCTGACCCCCACCGACCTCGTCTTTCCCTTCTTCATGTTTATCATGGGAATTTCCACATACATTTCCCTGAAGAAATACAACTTCGAGTTCAGCCACGCCGCCGGCATGAAGATACTGAAACGCACCATCGTCATTTTCCTTATAGGCATGGCTATCGGCTGGTTCTCGCGTTTCTGCTATTACTGGGCCTCCGCTCCGGACGACCTCAGTTTCGGAGAGAAGCTATGGGCTTCCGTCTGGACATTCGACCGTATCCGTATTCTGGGTGTCATGCAACGGCTGGCCCTTTGCTACGGAGCAGCCTCCATCATTGCACTAACCATGAAGCATAAACATATACCTTATCTGATAGCCGGCCTATTGACAGGCTACTTCATACTGTTGATGTGCGGCAACGGTTTCGCCTATAATGAAACAAACATTCTTTCCGTGGTAGACCGTGCCATCCTGACCCCTGCACACATGTACAAGGATAACGGCATAGATCCCGAAGGTTTGTTAAGCACCATTCCTGCCATTGCACATGTGTTGCTGGGCTTCTGTGTAGGGCGGCTGATGCTGGATGGCAACAAGTCGGAAGACCGTGCCTCATTTCTCAATTCGCAGCTTATCACACTGTTGCTGGTAGGTGTTATCCTTACTTTCTCCGGTTTCCTGCTAAGCTACGGTTGCCCCATCAACAAGAAAATATGGTCTCCTACCTACGTACTCGTCACTTGCGGACTGGCATCCAGTTTTCTGGCATTGCTTATCTGGATTATTGATGTGAAAGGCTATAAGAAGTGGAGCATGTTTTTCGAGGCATTCGGTGTGAATCCGCTGTTCATGTATGTATTGGGCGGCGTACTTAGCATACTTTTCGGTAGTATCAGTTTCCCGTGGGGAAACAGCAGCATCAGCATACACGGATTCTTATACAATATAGTCCTCATGCCCGTTTTCGGTGAAACCGCCGGTTCCCTTGCCTTTGCCCTGCTGTTTATCGCCATTAACTGGTGTATCGGCTACCAGTTGTACAAACGAAAAATATATATCAAAATATAAGGATTAGGGGTTAGTGATTAAGGATTAGTGATTAATACGTTGCCTATAATTAAGAAACAGTATCACCTACCATTAATCACTAATCCTTAATCACTAACCCCTAATCCCTAATCATTAAACATTATTTATATGATTCTAATAGCAGACAGTGGCTCTACAAAGACCGATTGGTGTGTTGTAGAGAATGGAGTACTTCTCCAACAGATATTCACGAAAGGGACGAACCCTTTCTTTCAGTCGGAAGAGGAAATCAGTAATGAAATAGCAACAGCGCTATTACCTCAGCTGAAGACAAGTGAGCTGGATGCCGTATACTTTTATGGTGCAGGATGCGGATTTCCCGACAAGATAAGTATGGTGCACCGTGCCATAACCAAACACCTCAGTGTGAAAAATGAAGTGGAAGTCAATACCGATATGCTGGCTGCCGCACGTGGCCTCTGCGGACATGACTCAGGCATTGCCTGCATCATGGGGACCGGCTCCAACTCATGTTATTATGACGGAAAAAGCATTGTCACCAATGTATCTCCTCTGGGATTCATCTTGGGAGACGAAGGCAGCGGAGCCTGCTTGGGCAAACTGTTGGTAGGCGATATCTTGAAAAATCAGATGACACCCGAGCTGAAAGAGAAATTCCTCAAACAGTTCGACCTGACACCTGCTGATATCATCGACCGTGTCTACCGTAAACCTTTCCCCAACCGTTTCCTGGCAAGCTTGTCACCATTTCTTGCACAGAATCTGGGTGAACCTTGTGTACGCGCTCTGGTACTGAACAGCTTTAAGGCATTCCTTAAACGCAATGTCATGCAATATGAAGACTATCAGCATCAAAAAGTACATTTCATCGGTTCCGTAGCCTTCTATTACAAGGAAGTTCTGGCAGAAGCTGCCAAAGAAATGGGTATCCAACTGGGTGCAATCATCAAGAGCCCCATGGAAGGACTCATCAAATATCACAACTGAAAGTGACAAATCGTAAATAGTAAATCGTCAAATAGTAAATAGCCTTATGTTCGTAAAAATCTCAGAGCAACCATCGCTCTACAATGACTTGGAAAAGAAATCAGTCCGTGAAATTCTGGAAGACATCAATACCGAAGACCAGAAAGTGGCGCTTGCCGTACAGAGGGCAATCCCTCAAATAGAAAAGTTGGTAACCCAGATTGTGCCCCGCATGAAACAAGGCGGACGCATCTTCTACATGGGTGCGGGTACCAGTGGACGTCTGGGCGTACTCGACGCTTCGGAAATTCCACCGACTTTCGGTATGCCCCCCACGCTGGTTATCGGCTTGATTGCCGGTGGTGACACTGCATTGAGAAATCCGGTAGAGAATGCCGAAGATGACATTCACCGCGGTTGGGAAGAACTGACGGAACGCAATATTACAGATAAGGATACGGTCATCGGTATTGCTGCATCCGGTACCACCCCCTACGTGATTGGTGCCATGCACGAGGCACGCGAACACGGCATACTGACCGGCTGTATTACCAGCAACCCGGACTCTCCAATGGCAGCAGAGGCAGATGTAGCCATCGAAATGATTGTAGGGCCTGAATATGTGACGGGAAGCTCACGCATGAAATCGGGAACAGGACAGAAAATGATACTGAATATGATTACTACTTCCGTCATGATACAGTTGGGACGCGTGAAAGGCAACAAAATGGTGAATATGCAGCTCAGTAACAAAAAGCTTGTGGACCGTGGTACCCGTATGATTGTAGAGGAACTCGGACTGGACTATGGCAAAGCCAAGGCGCTGCTGTTGATGCACGGTTCGGTGAAAAAGGCAGTGGATGCGTACCGGATTTAGCTATTACTCACTCTTAAATTCCTTTATTATGAAAGCAATATATTTTTTTCTCTTTTCTCTTTGTCTGCAAGCTGCCACCGCGCAACCCTTGCAACGCGTAGCCCCTGAACAAGTGGGAATGGACTCACGCAAGTTGATGTATGCTGACGAAGCGATTGAAACAGCCATCTCCAACAAGGATATTCCCGGTGCCGTACTTGCTGTAGTACGTAACGGCAAGATGGCCTATCTGAAAGCTTACGGCAACAAGCGTATTTATCCCAATGTGGAGCCTATGACTGCCAATACTATCTTTGATATGGCATCTTGCAGCAAATCCATGTCGACCGCCGTATGTACGATGATACTGGCAGAACGCGGCAAGCTCCGTATGCTGGACCCCGTCAGCCTCTACATACCCCATTTCAAGAATTGGGAAAGCGAAGACGGCAAAGAGAAAAAGGTAATCCGCATTGCCGATTTGATGACACACACTTCCGGTCTTCCTCCCTATGCACCGGTAGCCGAGCTAGAAAAGCAGTACGGTTCTCCCAATCCCGATGGTCTCATAGAGTATATCGCTACTTGCAAACGCGACTTCAAGCCACAGACAGATTTCCAATACAGTTGCCTCAACTTCATCACCCTGCAACATATCATCGAGACAATAAGCGGCCAGAGCCTGCGTGACTTTGCCCGTGAAAACATATTCGATGTACTCGGCATGGAGCATACCGACTATCTGCCCTGCCAACGTGACAAGAATGGCAAATGGATAAATACAGCGGACGCAAACTGGGCAGGTATCACCAAAGGAGACTGGCACAATGCCATCGCGCCAACCGAAAAACAACCTGACGGGCAAGTCCTCTACGGACAAGTACACGACCCGCTGGCACGTATCATGAACGGAGGCATCAGCGGCAACGCCGGAGTATTCTCCTGTGCCGAAGATATTGCCGTGCTCTGCGCAACCCTGCAGAACGGAGGCGAATGGAACGGCCGCCGCATCCTGAGCCCGCTGGGCGTAAAAGCCATGCGTACCGTGCCACGCGCCACTGCCAGCCTGGGACGCACTCTCGGCTGGGACTGCTTCACAGCATATGCCTCCAACAACGGGGACTTGTTCGGCCCGAACACCTATAGCCATACCGGATATACGGGTACTTCCATCGTTATCGACCCGGACAATGACACTTCCGTCATACTGCTTATCAATGCCGTGCATCCGGAAGACGGGCATAGCGTGGTTCGTCTGCGTTCATTGGTTGCCAACGCTGTAGCCGCTTCTATCTGTCCCGTTCCACACGCCTATACAGACCACTATTACAAACGCTTCCTACAGTTTATGGATGAGCCTGCCATTACAAGCAAGGACATCGTCATGCTTG
>OLSA01001532.1_pt1 | contig 18964 bp, 9 predicted proteins | sample 1672731 | NCBI WGS metagenome assembly OLSA01 (sample SAMEA3136718, study PRJEB25190) | human gut metagenome | biome: human gut; feature: human-associated habitat; material: faeces | place: Austria | collected 2013
CCATAGATAGCAGCACATCCATATTTCCATCGGAAGCCGCCGGTCTATCCGGTTCTGGCATCTGCTTGCCCATGGGACGTTCAAGAGGCTTTGGCTGTCTTGGCAATGGAGAAGGCACGGATTTATGTGCCTTAGAAGGTTTCCTTGCCACAACGTCTTGGACCGAAACTTGCGGTTCGGGAGTCTGAACTGCAGAACCAGAAAGCTGATACTTGCGCAATGCAGTTTCAACAGCTTCTTCTATCACATTTCGGAGTTCCGTTGAGGAAGGGCGTTGTTCGAGGCTGACGCTCTCAGGAACACTTTGAAGAGAGTTCAAAAGCGCATCTACGATAGTCGGTGTCCGCTTTCCATATCCTGCGTTTTTCAGAATATCGTAAGCCGCCTTCTGTTTCGGGTCTGTGAGGTCAAAAGAAACCGGAAGTCTCACTCGATTACCCTTGTCTTGTTTCGATGATGCCAAGGTGTATCACCCCGCAATCAACGACTTTCGGCAGCCAACCTGCTTTCTGCCATCATTTTGTAGCCAACTGCATTGGCGCGTGGGTCATCGATGAACAGATAATCATCACGACCGAGTTCGCTCTCGATAACGGGACGCATCAAGATAGAGCCGCCACCAATGAACACGGGATACGACAGCGTCAGGTCAACGCCTTTTTCTTTCAGAGACCGAATCAGAGTGCGGGCATAGTTCTGAGCGGTCGTGTGAACCACATCATTGAGTTCTTTGCCGGGATTGTAACCGCAGCGCAGAATGTTGTCGATGGTATAGTCGTCCACATCCAGCTGAAAACGATTACGGACCGCACGTTGAACCTCATCGTACATCTTGATAACGCCGTTGTTGAAGCTCTCACAGAAAGCCATATCAACCTGACCACCACGACTGAACTTCACAACATCGGTGGTATAACCGCCAATATCAATGATATAGGTATAGGCTTCCGGGCGAGCCATGATTTTGGACATGTAAGGTGCAATCGCGGCAACGCCCTGCGGGAAGACCATGACACGAACGATGCGGATTTCAAAATCCACATTGTTGTAGGTAAACACCACACGGCGACCATCACGACCAAAATATTTATCGTACTCCGAAGCAAGGTCGTGAATGTGAGTCGGAGGAAGGCCCATCGCAAGGCACACATCCTGCTTGACCTGCTTCTGGCCAGGGCGTACATACCCCATCGCCATCATCTCTTTGGCAATCGCAATGAGAGTCAGAACGTAATAGGACCAGTCCGTCGTTTTATTGTACATATAAGGGATACGAGACTGAGTAAGGGTATAATAGTTGCCGTCAAAGAGAAGCGTATCGGACTTTACTGCCGGAGGAATTGCACCGTGACAGATAAGACCCGAATTGAACGGCTCAGTGTGCGGCGTCTTGATGTTCTTGTTGCCGGTATCAACAGCAATGACCAACGGATTCATAAGCAATTCATCCTCCCCTTAAACATCTTCCCGGAACGCCAGATAGCGAGCCGTTGCAAGTGCAAGCTGTGCATACTCGCTGTGGATATCCCGGCTTGTATCAAACTCAATGCCGATACTGGTCATAGCCTTCCAGGACATCTCGATGTATTTGCGGCAAATCTCGGACTTGCCGTTAATAAGACGGCGAGCGTTCTCTTTCATCGCCTTGGAAAGTTCCGGCTCCGTATAGACGGTCACAGCATGGATATCATGCTCTTCCAGAATCCGGAACATCTCGATAGCGCCGCGCAGTGCATATTCCACTTCATCGCCAGCATCGCCGCTGTAAGAGCTCTGAATCAGATTCTTGCCGGTATCAATGCACAGACCAAACGCGCCATACTGATTGTTCTTGTCAAATCGGGCATACAGGAAAGCATTGGCTTCCTCATCGCCCACAGGCTTGACATCGCTGGAAGAGCTTTCTTCCTCGCTGAAATGAGGAGCGCTCATGCCGCTCGGCCATTCTGCTGCTTCATCTTCCTGAGCCAATTCTCCCTGCGCCCCGTCATCATCCGACATGGTATCCGGCATAACAAACTGTTCGTTCGGAATCTCCGAAGAGAAAGAATCCGAAACAGCAGGGGCTTCAGGCTCGTTCTGAGAGAAGCTCAAAGAGGTTTCAATCGGCTCATCATCCCCCTTGACAGGCTCTGCAGCGTCGTTTTCGATATCGCTCAGGTCAATTTCAATCCCATCGTTTTCGGGCTGAGAAACGCTCTGAGCGGCATTTGCGTCAGGGCTCTTTGCACCGTCCAGAATGTGCTGGAATACGAGGGTGTCATCTTCCTGCTCATTGTCCAAGGAAGGAACGTCGGCAGGCGTAGGCTGCGGTGCCGATGCAGGCTGTGCAGGTGCAGCAGGTTGCGCAGAGGGCTTGGCGGCAGCTGTCGGGCTCTGGGTTTTATTGCTGCGGCGGAACAAAGTATTGATAAACGGATTTCCGTCCGTAATTTCATCCATCTCCTGTTCCTTAGTTTCCTTCTTTTCCTTCTTCGGCTTGGCAGGCTGCTGCATAGCGCCGGGGTTTCCTTTCGGAATCATAACTTCCGGCTCGTAATCGTCATCGTACACGCGGTACTTCTCAACAGCGGATTCCTCCACCTTCTTTTTCTGGCGTTCCTTTTCAGCTTCCTCTGCGGCTTTTTCATGTTCACGGTTTGCTTCATTTGCGCGGTTTGCTTTCGATTCATCCAGCCGAGCAAACAAGCTGTTCAAACTGCGGTTCTCAGACATAATTCATAATCCTCCTTCTCAAACATTCGGGGCTTGAGTATTAGCTTCAGCACTGGGCCCAACTTTGGGCTCAGCACCAGGCATTGCATTATTGGACATTGTCTCACTGCTCACGACGCTGGCACATACCGGAACGGTCTTGTCAAGATTGACAGCCTGCTTCAGGCAAGTCGGCCAAACGCAGTAGTCCTTCGCGTCACAGCGCCATGGGCAGCTCCGTTCGGTACATACGGCGCGGACCGTTTTCTTTTGAGCAGCCACCGTAAATGCACCACCAGGCGTTGCACGAATCTCAGAGCGTCGCCGGGCAATCAACTTATCGATGCCACGCTGAACAGCTTCCGGAGTAGTATTCAGTGTAGCTGCAATGTCTTCAACCGAATGTCCTGCCTTATCCAGTGAATCAATCTGGCCGAGCAAAACTTTCGTCATCTTGGGATGTGTACGAAGCGGTTTATTAGATTCCATCAATAAAAGCCTCCTGATAATTTATCGAGCCAGGCGCTTGAGGCGCTTGTAGTAGAAGTACTTTTCTTTCCAGGGCATGTTCTGTGCCTTGAGTGGGGACTGAGCGAATTTGAGGGCTTTCAGCATTGCTTTCATCTCTGCGTCCTCATTGGCGCAGAACAAGCCGATGGTTTCGGGCAAAGCAAGGCTCACAGCAAAGTCCAGCATACCGGTAGCAATCCCGCGCCGTTTATAGGCGTTCTCGACTTTGATAGAGTCGATATAAAGATGTGTCGTAATAGGCAGGACCATCGCAACGCTGTCTTTCGGGTCTTTGTCGCACAACATCTGGCGTTCAGCATTTCGGGCACAGAGATAGTTGATGGCAAGCTGCTTGTCGGGAAGCGGATTGGCAGGAGTAGGCCAGATATCCGCCATCGTTCCCTGCTTGGTCGGAACCTGAAGGATGTCTGCCATCATTACAGCAACTTGAGCCGTTCCATCATAGACCTTAAAGGTGACGGCAGTATCGGAAAGAAGATTCTGCTCACCGAGTTTCGTGCCCCGGTCCTGATACAGAGCGCTACTGCAATCTGCAACAACCACAAGCTGGTTCAGGTCCTTATCCACAATCGTGATTTTCTTTTTCATGGTTTTCTATCTCCTTTCCCTATTCATTCACAGCAGAACTTGCGCTTCGAGCCGGTGAACACAACCACCATTGAGGGTCGCATACCACCGGCAGGGTCCTTCGTTCCGTTCTGACCATACTTTGCATAGGACGGCAGCAGACGGTTGGTGAACTTAACTCGTTCCGGCAGGAAATGTACCCGAACGCCAGGCTGGAGATAGATGTGTTCCTGAAACCAGGCAGCATCAGTCGATACCGGCAGCAGCATGACAACGGTCGTGTTCTTCTTCTTGCCCTCAGCAGCACCCTTCGCAACCCACAGGCGCAGATTTCGTGTCCCGCTCGGAGGGCAGCAATACACGACATTGCCGCGCCAATCCTGTGCAAGACCATCTTCCTTCTTGGTAAAGAACTTCTGGCACTTGGCATTTTCGGGGCGGGCACAGGCATCCAAAGTGAAATGATAAACGCGGTCAAGTTCCTGGAACAGTTCATCCGGGGTTTCCCATTCACCCGCAATGGCACTGCTCACGCTGCTGTTGACGCTTTTGGTGGATTTCATAAAAACCTCCTTGTTATTTTTGAAAAGGTACATTGTAATTTGTTCTTGTGACACCGTTTTTTGGATGCTCTCGAAAAGACACATTTGCTTTCCAGAAACAAGACAAAAAAAGAAAAGGCAGTCACTTTTTTCAGCGATTAACGTGCTTTTTTGCCCTATGTTTTCATTATCTTTGATTCGCACATTTCCGCAACAATATTTATGAAAAATTAAAAATTGCCCCAGGATTTTTCGTCCCAGGGCACGGAAAAAGTCACATTTTATTTTTTGGAAGGTTCATACCAGCTTACATTTTCGCCAAAGCAGTAAAGGCTGATACTAACATTGAACGCTGCATTGTCCTTGCCCACAAGATAAACCTTGTAGTTACCGACAGGAAGAACCAGGTCACTGTATGCGTCATCAATATACTCAGCAATAATCTGTTTGTTGTCAGTGTGGATGAACAGAATTTTGAATTCGCCATTTGTGGTATCAACGGTCGTATAGCAATCAACGAGGGTGGACTCATTCTTGACATCAATATCAAACGCTTCAACGGCTCCTACAAGCTTATCAGCGCTTGCCGTGAAATCAAAAGACCCGTCGCCCATCACATAGCCACCTTGATACCCGGTCGCAGAGTATGCCGTCCTTCCGGCCGCAATCTGCTGCGTATCATCATACAGAGAAGCCTTATCCACACATCCAGTTAGAACCATCATGGTGCAGATAGCTGCAAGGAGCAGTGCTGCGAACTTCTTGATATGTCTCATCATTCATCACCTCCCACGCTATCCTGGCTGGAATCGGCGCTGTCAGTGGCTTCTGCGGGCTGATTTTCAGTGCTTTCGTTGGTGCTTTCGGTATCCTCAGATGCGCCAAAAGTCAGTGTCATATGTGCGGTCTTCGGAACCACCGATACCGTCATTGTTGTCTCAAGGCCACTGCTATTTGTGACCTTAACTTTGCTTGTGCCAACCAAAATGCCCGTCACTTCACCCTTAACGTTGACGGCGCAAACCGAATTATCGGCGTTCTCAAACTCATACAGGCTGTTATCGTTATCCGTATCAGGGTCAGGAACATCAGTATAGACATGAATCGTCTTAGTTTCACCGATTTCCACTTCTAGGTTATCGGCATAGAGTTCTTTCGGAGCCTGCTTGACCTTGAGCTTCACGGTCTTGGACACACCATTATCTGCCGTGATAGTGACCGTGGTAGTTCCGGCTTTCAGAGGAACAATCTTATTGTTCTCCACTCGGGCAATCGATTCATCCCCCACACTTACCGTAACTTCACCCACATCAGCTGTTTCAGGAATTGTGGTGTATTCGGGATTCACTAAATTGTTATCAGTAGTAGTGATAATATCATCCATCTCAAAGCCTTCAAGCGGAGATACGACAGTCACTTCCGCGCTGCAGTTCAGCTTGTTATCCCGGCTATAGATATTGATTTCCGTTCTGCCGGACGAGTTGGCCGTCAAGCGCAGCGTGTCATCCAAAGATGCAACGCTCGGCGCAAAGCTCTCAAATGTCATTCCTCGATGTTCGAGAAGCTGCGTGAGCTGGTCTCCCGTCACCTCAGTGCCATTTTTAAGAGTTCCGGTCAACTCAATCACGGTGCTTTCACCGAGCTTCAAATCTATCGTTTCCGGCATCGAAATCGATACCAGCCGATGCTCACCGCATCCAGCCATCAGCAGCGCAGCGACCACCGCAACGCAGCCGATTGTGACAATTTGTTTCAATCGTTTCACAGTCATACAATCCTTTCTATTAGGTGTAAATACTATTCAAATTGGTACATTCATGCTTACAAGCTTTATTGTCCGCGAATCGCACGAATTCGCAACGGTTGATTTTAGGATAACGGCGCGGGAATCCTCGGCAATTCAATTGCCGAGATGAAAGCGCCAATTAGGAAAAACTTGATTTATGATGAGATTTATGCTATACTATATGTATGAAGGAAAACCTCATACATTACAGGACTTGCGTATGCAATATCAACTACCATGTGGTATGGTCAGTCAAATACAGACGAAAGGTTTTGACCAAAGAGATTGAAGATTATATGCGCCAAGTCGTGTATGAAACTGCTGCCGAAAAAGGATTTACTGTACATGAGTTCGAGTGCGGTCAAATGGACCACGTTCACTGTTTTGTTTCCGCCCCGCCGAAATTATCCATTACTCAGATAGTAAAATATCTAAAAGGTATTTCCGGGCGGAAACTTTACGAGCGTTTTCCAGAAATAAGACAAAAGTTGTGGAAAGGACAACTTTGGAATCACTCATATTATGTAGAAACAGTTGGCTCTGTTTCGGAAGAAAACATTCGAAAGTACATCCAAAAACAAAACAAACAATACTAGCAAAGAAAGGAGGTAAATCATCCTTATGCCAAAAGCAAAAAAGCGCAAAGATACAGGGTTCGAAGCCAGTCAAACAAAGTCTGTTTTTCTTTATGGACATCCTAACAAAGAAAAGGCTTCTATCATTGCATCAATCCAAAAATTATTTACTCGACTTGTAAACAATAATATACAAGGTATTAACAATTGTGAGTGGATGCATGTTCAACTTATCAAAAATGATAAGAAAGACCCTCAGGTTCGTGCTTACGAAAAGTCTATTCGTCCCAAAGGGGTGAACTCTGCCTTTTGCCAAGCTGCTTTTGATACAGCGTTTACGCATCTTTCGAATCGTTTGAATACAATCAAGGACGACATGTACCGTGAACACGATGACGTTTTTACGTCGTCTAAGGTTTTGTTCGGTATGGCTCTTGACCACGCAACAAAGGCTGAAATGATTGATGCCATGCTAAAAATCTCTTTGGAAGCCAAAACAAAGCGCAAGGCGAAGGCTGCCAAGGAAGGCAAACCTGAACCTGAGGACAAAGAAGATTTTTACGAAAAGTGTGCCAAAACGCTGAGTGAGATGCCTGACGAAGAGTTTGCCTTCCGCATGGAAGAAATCAACGATTCTTTTGCCATGCTTTCGTTGGAATATAAGGTTCCCGTTATCTCAAAGGCTCGAATTCCGTTGGATAGTCGCTTGATGAAGCTCGAAGAATCCAACGACATTAAAGCTCCTTATGTAATCGAAGTCACAAATCCAACGGAAAAGGGTAAACGGATTACTGTGCCCTTGGACACAAGCAAGCACTCTTTGCATAAAGCCAAAAGCTGTAAAATGGCAAGGGCCGTGACTTGCTCTATTGACAAAGGTGTTTTGCGTATTGGTTGGTCTTACACAAAAACTGTTGCTAAACCTGCGACTTCAAAAGTAAATGGTGTAGACACTGGCATTGCTGATTTGTTTTACCTGTCTGATGGCAAACACTTTGGCTCTATGCGCGAGGTTCTCGACTTCTATCACAAGGAAGTGGAAAAATCTTTTGGAGAGTTCTCTTCCTTACGAAACAAGAAGCGCAAAATTCGCCATTTCCTGCGGAAGCATAAAAATCTACCTGATGATGTGAGACGTTCTCTCATCAAAAAGATGGATAAACTAAATCGCATGATTCAAAAGGCAAATGCCCCTTATCGCAAGAAACGCCACTACTACCAAATGCTGGACAAAGAAATCAAGGATGCTGTTCTTTCTTACGTCTCATCGCTGGACAAGGAAACCATTACCGTCTTGGAGTTGCTCGACATTCGTGAGTTCAACAAAAGTAGACGGGTTAATGGTATGTTCTCCTGTTTTGCGAGAGGTAAAGCACAGCAGAAGTTGATGCAAACCCTTAACTGGAAAGGCTTCGACTTCGTTGAAGTCGTGCCTGATTACACCAGTCAGGTTTGTCCAGAGTGCAGTAATCTCGATAAGGCAAATCGAAATGGGAAGAGCTTCCTTTGCACTTGCTGTGGTTACAAAGGCGATGCTGACCATACTGCTGGCATTAACATTAAGGCTCGTTATCTGGATAAAAACCTCTCTAAGATTTGTGAAGACAACAAGTACAATCATAAAGTCTTGCAGTCTAAGCTGAGTGGGTATTATTCTCGTAAAAACGAACTTTATAAGCAACAGCATCCCGAAAAATTTGTTAAAAAGCAGAATTCCGAGGAACAGGCCGCTTCGGCAACCTGAACCCTGGGAACATATGAACTGCGATTCTGTATTATAGCTTGACTATATGCGGATAGCCGGAGGAGATATTTCTGCTGCACGCCTTGGACGTGTTGCGGCTTTATTCCCAAAGGACTAGGCTCTTGGAGAATCGAGCGTCAAACCTCTCCGTTTGATGCTCGGCAATTCAATTGCCGAGTAGTTCACCGGAGATTCTTTCAGAAGTTATGCGCAAAAAATCAGCCACTCCCGAAATTGGAGCAGCTGTCATTTGGTTAGAGCCGAAAGCCGTTTACATTTCGAGTGCGAGTGAGGTATAATGGTAGCAGGAAAGCAGACGTCATTCTGCTGGTGGACTGGCACCTATAATCCGAGTGAGATGCAGGGTACAAAGACCTGTCGGTTGGCGAGCAACGATAAAACTCGAAAGAGATGCAGGACGTAAGGGCCTGTCGGTTGGCGGACAACGATACAAACCAGTCACGAAGGGACATCGGACAATACCACGGTATTGTAGGCGTTCCTTTATTTTTTGCTCAAATGCAGGTAGGGCGAAGCAGCAAGCACAAATAAAAAGAGAGGGCAGCCGATTTCTCGACTGCCCTCAATTGTTGTACAGAAGCGACCATCAGGTCACACTGGGAAGGTCATTTTGCGTCTTTGAGCCACGGCTGGGACTGCACTTTCTCGAAGTCCGCATCGTTCGGCATCACGCCACCGTACGGAGCAATCGTGTAGGTCACTTTCGTGACCGGAGTGCAGACACCGGATTCATTCACATTACCGGTTGCAATGTAGACTGCCATAGGCACCTGCATTGCGCGTCCAGTGATGTTGTTGTTGATGAAATCGCCGGTAGCTTTCGGAATGACCCAAGCCGTATCGCTATGGTCAATTGCGTTATCACCCTGAGTCAGGACGGTATCGCGCAGACGCATGTACAGCTCGCCACGGCGCAGACGGTTCTTTGTCATGTCGTATACCGAGTTGCCATACTCGCCGTCAGGGTAGTACTCCATGCCAGGCATATCACGCATCAGCCAAGGACCATTGGCCTTGATATTCTTGATTTGGATAGCCACAGTAGAGTAGTTCGTGATGCGATAGTTGGTAGGCTCTTTGACCTCACCACTTGTGGTGTTGCCATACATACAGACGTACAGAGGAACCGTAGCCTTCAGCAGAGCCGGATGCACATACAGGCCGCCATCATGGATAATCAGCTCGTAGTTGCGGACCGTTTCACCATTCGGGTTAACGACCGTATGAACATCCAATGCAGGACCACTCTTGGTGTCGGTGTTGATAGTTACCAGATACGGAGCCAGAAGCTTGTGGTTATAATGGCAGAAATCGCAGGTCTTATCCTCGTAGTTCCACTCAAAATCATCATCGGTGCTCGTACCATCTGCGTACAGAGGCAGGGAGCTGATGGTGCAATCGGTCACAAACGGGATATTGGTCTTGCTTTCCTTGACATTTTCCTGCTTACGATAATCGTAGGCATCCACAAATTCTTGAGTCAGGTTGGAGGGATTACCGCCCGCAACGTACAAGACGCTGCTGACTGTATCTTTCGCCTTGAGCTTTGCATCCAGAATCGGAGTAGCGTCAACGTCGCTCACGACATCAATCAGATTTGCATCATCATCTTCCATCTGAATGTTCACATGGAAGTTCGGGTTCTCGTTGTAGATAATCTTATCGCTGTCAAGAACCGTCACATGCAGCGGACGCGGGTCAACGACAAAGCGGCCATTCAGAACCATGACAATATAGTTCTTCAGGACGGGGTAATTAGCTTCAGTCAAACCAACATAAGTTAACGGATAAGTGCCAACAGGAGTCGATTCGTCAGGAACCAGGTCTTCGTGACCATTTACCAGAGTTTTGAAATAAGACTTCTTGTAGCTCTGGTCCAAAGTCAAGGTATCACCCTGCACCAGACCATCAATTTCCAGCCAGCAGCCTGCAGAAGCCGCAGTGCCGTAACCATAAGCCTTTTTGTCGTGCCAGGGCTTTTCCCCTACGCCATCGCCATACAACCCACGCCAGCTTGCAACCTGTGCGGTCAGGTTGGCGCGTGCGATAGCGCCGGAATACTTCTCCTTTGTGATACGGTAGTTCTTGGCATCCTTACCAGTCAGTGTCGGATGAGCATCTGCCGTAATCGGATTCTCGTCCAACTCATAAGGCCAGTTGGAGCTTACCGTGCCATCTGCATTCAGCTTCTGGCCAGCATCCTTGGTCTTATAGTTGCCGGGAAGGGTTTCTTCCTTAATCTTAACGTCATCACCTTCAAGCACGCCATCAATCAGGATATCCTTAATGGTGGCTTTGGTCGTGCCGTCATAGTGTTTGACGTTGCGAGGATAGGTCGGGTCTTCCAGGTAAATACTGTGAACGTACAAATCCAGAGGAGTGATAGAGCCAGACAAGTCTTCCTTCTCAATGTAGTAGTTGCCTGCGCTGTTGCCAACGAGAGAGAGTTCACTGGTTCGGATGACGACATAGGGACCGCCAGCATCGCTGACATTCTTGCCATCAACCGTGTAGTTACCAGTCACCGTAGTGGTGCTCAGCTTCACAGTGTTCTCGTCCTTCGCAATCAAGCCGCCAGAAGCAATATGAACATTTTCCAGAGTTGCCTTGCTGGTGCGGTCGTAGGGTTTATCGCCAGTACCGATAATCGTCAATCCGCGAGGATAGATATCGAACTTGACGGTATCACCAATACCGCTCGGACTGCTGCCGTCATAAGTATGACCGGGGTTCGTGTTCTCGTAGCGATATGTGATGATGTAACCCGACATCGTACATTTTGCTGTTGCGGTATAGGAACCGCAATCGGAGCGCGGATACTGGTTCTTGTCCGTAGACGCATCGCTTGGAGCCTTCGTCAATGTACCTTTACGGTTAGCATAGACGATAGTGGTGTTCTTCACGATATTGTCCATATCGGTAGAAGACAGGTTGCCGGAAACGCTGATGGAAGCTTCATCGGGGTTGCCATCATACAGCTTATTGGCTGCAGTGATAGTAATGGTTACATGCTGTTCCTCAATACCGGAATCGGGGTCGGTATCTTCGTATGCGGTATCGAAAGCATTCTTGCCGTTACGAGAGAAACGAGAAACAGAGGATTTGACCAGCTCAATGCTGGAATTACCAGCCTGCTCAGAACCGGAACCGCCGCCATCATTGCTGATGTTGACTTCCAAGACCTGAACCTTGTGTCCACCTGCATCAGTTAGAGTAGTACCAACGCCTGCAGCCCAGCTCAAACCGCCATTGCCGTCGCGCTTACAGCTGCCCCAGCCATCTGCATTGGCGAGCTTAGAGGACTCGTTAGCGTAGCCGCCGTACCAGCCGCCGCCGCCACCGCCAGGGCCTTCAACACCAACCTCAGAAGAACCATCAGTAATACCACCGAGGAACATAGAGAAGTCGCCGCCAGACATACCTTGGCCAAACGGACCACCGCCGCCAAGCTGGCCGCCCCAGACATGCAGGACGCCGTTGTTATCGGAACCGCCAGTAGCATCGCAAGCGCCGTGCTGGTTAGCACCACCACCGCCTGCAACAGCCAGAACATACTTCTTAGCCGTGTTTTCATCGCCGTACTCAGCCAAACGACCTGTGCCGATGATGCCGACAGCCACGGTAGTAGCACCGCCGCCAGAAGCACCCTTCAAGCTCCAGTGAGCGTAGCGCTCCTGCATCATGATACCGCCGTTACCACCGCCGTTGTAGCCGCCCTGGACCACAACTTTTGCGTTAGCATCGGGGCTCGATGCACCGTTGACGTAGTGTGTCGGGTCATGAGAACCAGCACCGCCGTTGACGAAATAGAGCGTCGCGTCCTTTTCCGCCTTGACGCGAATCGTGGTCTTGCCGCCAATCGAAGTGCGTTCGGGAGACATACCAAACTGGTTATCAACGCCGCCGCCTGCACCGTTCAGAGTGATGATATACTCACCGGTATACGGAGCAGTGTACATAGAATAGGGTTTCGAAGTGCTGTTGGGTTCGGAGTAGACCTGAGAAGAGGATGCACCGCTGTTCTGTTCATCAATGTAGAAATACACCTGGTCCATGTTGGCCTTTGTGGTCGGAGCATCATAGCAGATGTAGTAGATAGCATTGCGCCAGAACCATTCCCAAGTTTCCTTCGGAATCGTGTTGCCGCTCTTAGAACGGTAAGCGAAGCCTTGACGCTTGTTGACGAATTCATCATCCGTCACCTTTTCGAAGAGGTCCGTAAAGCACTTACCGTCAGAGTTGCGAATCTTGTTATCGATAACCACAGTGTCGCGGGAATCGATACCGGAGCGGTTATTTACGCCATTCCCCGCGATGAAGTAGGTTTCCATGTAACGCAGACCATTCGGAGCGATAATCGCCAGGTCTTTGTAGTTGTAAACCGCACCGCCGTTATTCAGAGCTGTGTTGATTTCGGAAATTTCATTCCGCAGGGTCGAAATGTCCTTTGCGCTGCCATTTGCAGTCGTAATAGTATTACGCTTCTTCGTAGCTTTGTTCGGAACATTGGCCTTAATGGAAATGTTGTAATCCAGAACCAGTTCAGCGCCGTAAGAGGACTGGCTGATATCCTTATACAGATGGTCTTCCGGATTGCTGGAGTTCACGTCACGATTAAAGTTGTAGGCGTCAGTTGCAGCAGTGGTATAGGGCTTCATATCGGCGCTATCCCAGTTCTGCATGTACTGAGCTTCAGCCTGGCAACGGAAATAGAAGTGCGTATTACCGTAATCCATCGGGTTGGTAGCGTTGTCAATGTACAAAGACACGATAGCGTTCCATTCCGCATAAGAACTGTTGTTCAGGTCCTTGGATTCAGTCGGGTACATTGCTTCCAGCTTAATGTAGCCGCTGAACTTATTGAATGCTTTGCCGCTGGACATGAAACTCTTTTCAAGTTCAGCCACTCGGCTGTTCAGCTTGCTGATGTTGCCAATCTTCTTGCCAACATCGCTGTATTTCAATGTGACGGCATCACCGACATCCTTGAACTGAGAGAGGCTGCCGCCGCCTGCCACATCACTGTACAACCACTTACTGGTGGGAGCACTGTCTTTATTACCGTAATAGGTAATCTTTGTGGTATAAATGGCCTTGTTATCACCTGCTGCGCCATAGGCTTTACCACCCTGGCCCAGTTTATCAGGATTGATAGCATCCAAAGGAATTTCCTTCGGGCTACGGCCATTATTCGGGTTGGAAGCCGGGGTTGTCCATGCAAGGTTGCCGTTGCTGGAATCGTAGTTATTCAGCAGCAGAGACTGAGCCTTCAATGGCGTCATCTCAATGGGCGGTGCATAGATGATAAGGTGACCGGTACGAGCCTGTGCAATATCGTTTGCCGTGGTAGTATCGGTGCTCATGGTATGCCCGGTAGACTTGTAGGTGAAGACACAGCGGAAATCCGTGCCATCCCAATCCATCGCTGCGTTGGAGAGTTCCAGTGTGACGGTGGTGTGCTTATTGAATGTAGATTTACCTGCATTCATCTTCGCATCACTGCCAGTGAAGGAATCAGGAACCCAGAAATCGGACGGATACCAGACACCGCCGCCCAAAGCATCGTTATCATCAGTTTTCGTTACATAACTGATTTTGTACTTAGAGGACGGGAACAGAGTAGAATCACTGCCAACGGCAACCCAGTTACCGCTTGCGTTACGGTACTGAACCTCATAGGTCAGGCCATCCTCGACGCCCTTCCAGTAGAATGCATCGAAGGAGAAGGAAGTGCTGCCACCAACGGAGATGCGGCGGTCAAAAGCCTGCTCAATATACATCGGGCGGATTTCAACGTCAACATAACCGTTGCGGCCATCCTCAGCCTTATCCATACTGGAATATACAGTACCACTCACGTTGTATTCGCACTTGAACTGAATGCGGTTCGTGGTGTAATCCAACTTGGAGTAACTTACAGAGCTTGTCGTGTACGGCAAATCCGCATCGGTTGCGGCAGTGAACGTCAGGCTGTTAATCTTGCCACTCACAGTGCCGTCAGAGGTATCGAAGGAAGTGCCAGGATTACCGATTTTCACCCAATCGCCAACCTGGTTGTCAACGGAAATCGTGCGGTAATACCACACAACGTCAGAGGCTTTCAGCTGCTCGTTATAATAGAGCTTGCTGTCAACCGTCTTGTTGACCGGACCTTCCCAGTCCTTATAGTCATCAATTGGGTCAGCGGTTGGGGTCATCAGCTGCAGAGGATGGGTCTCAGTGTCGTTCCAGAAATGATTCGGAACATCGACCGTAATCATACCAAGCTGAGTGACCTTGTTGCCGCTCTTGTCAATGACATCGGCACGCATCATGCCGGTAGTCGGCAGGTTCGAGATAACGTACTTGCTATCGCTGTTTACAACACAGTTATAGTCAACGCCATCGGAGCCATGAACAACAACCTTGTAACCGGTATAATCGGTCACGCCATAAGTGGTCGGGAACAATGCATTCAGGTCACCAACAACACGGGCAACACCAGTGATGCGTACATCCGGCTGATTGTCCAGCTTCAGAATCGGCAGCGTACCTTTGGTCATATCAGAACCAAGGTTCCAGCCGTTGTTCTTGCCGCTGGTATACATACCGTTTGCAGTCACGCTTGTGTTATCGAACACAGGCTGATTGTTGCTTGCGAGCTTCACCTTATAGACATCTGCGTTCCAGTGGCCGGAGAAGTTCTTGATGGGCTTCCAGCCTTCCGGCAGAGTCAGGTCATCCGTCAGCTGATAGCAGCCATTCAGCGGATACCAGAAAGTACCGCCATTCTGCAAAGCGGACAGAACCTGCTGTGCGTTGACAGAGGAAACACGAATCACGAAATGAACGTCTTCCTGGCCATTCTGCTGTGCTGCACAAATTTCGCACTGTTTGCGCTGAGAGATGTACATGACAGTGTTGGCGAACAGAGAAGCTTCGGCCTTGGTCGCTTTGTTGTCCGGCAAGTGACCAATCTGGTTCATCAGGAAGTTGCCAGTACCAGACAAGTAAAAGTTGCTTGTGCCGAACCAGGACTGACCAGTCTCTTCATCGGTAATTGTCTTAGTTGTCGGGTTCGGATTGTAACCGAACTCAGCACCTGTTACGTTGCCACCTGCATAATCGACCCAAATAGGCCCAAAAGCAACCTGAGAGTTAGAGTGCGTTTTAGAAGCTGCAATGGTTTGACCTGTAGGAACATCATATGGAAAGTTGGTGGGATTACGGTATTTGACAGTACTCTGAGCCTGAGAATTGGAGTAAGGCTTCAGTTTCACACTCAGCTGGTCAGAACCGTACATAATACCAGCCTTACCGTAGGAGCTGTGAGAACCACCAGTGGACAGAATCATCGAAATAGCATCGGTCGGAAGGACTGTACCAGAATCGATGTTGCCGCCGTTAGCACCCATCAGAGCATTCATGTTCCAGTGGCCGTTATCAATGTTGGGGACACTGTTCAGAACATAATAACGAGTAGAGGTATCGTTCTTATCGGGACCGTATCGACCACCCTCATAGTAATCACGAGAACCGGGGTCAGTATAGCCAGCTTCATGAGCATCGTACCAGGAACCGGCATAGGCATACATCGTATCATGGCCGATGCACATGCCCTGACTCAGAAACGCTTTGATTGCGTAATAGGCTTTACCAGAAAGGTCCGGCTCTTGATTGACGCAGACACCCCAGCCGATAGAGTCAATTCGATAATTACCCTCGGCATCCATCATATAACGGTCAGGGTCTTGGTTAAAAGCTTCAACCTTAATAGAAAGGACCGTAATATGCTGACTCAAATGGCCACTTCCACTTGTGTTAAGCAGCCAACCGTTATCAGTTACATAGTTGATAAAGCTTGCATACATACTTCCTGCATCAGAAACCCAGGGATTCAAGAAAACAACAGCATCCTTGTACTTTGTGCCGGATGCACCAGTGCCATAGCTGCCATTGTTGCGAAGCACAGCCGTGTAAGCAGGAACATTAACTGCAGTGCCAGTCAGATTCCAGTCGTTGCTGTCGTTATGAGGACGAAAATAGACGGTCTGACCATACCACTCAGAGTTGACTTCAAGTTTGTCACCATCAGTCAAGGGAAAGCCCATGTATTCGCGGGTAGTACCAGTCGGAAATTTATTATCATCCAACACATTTGCCGTAAAGTGACTCGTATTGAAAGACCCACCAATCTGCGTCCAATAGCGGTCAGCAGTGGCTTTGTCGATTTTGCCAGCATTGAACCATTCGGTAACCTGGTCGTACATGTTTTTGGTGATGTACTCGTAGTTGCCGTTAAGACCCGTAATCCACTGGTTATCCGAAGAAATGGTAATGCTGTCAGCGGAGCGAGAAGAGAACGTGTCTGCCAGCATAACAACCGTATCAGGCATGTTCTGAGTAGCAACGTCACTGCTGTTCTCGTCTTCCGGCAGGCTGACGCTGAACTGAACCGTCTGGAGAATGATATCTCCGGCCTTGTCCTCGTCAGTCAGCTCATTGCCCAAATCTTCGAGAGCCTTGAAGTTTTCCTCGCGGTATGCTTCATCGGTCACAACAATGCGGCAGCGATAGTTGGCGGACAGGTCATCTTCCGTCACTTCAAAAGTGTAGGTAGATTCCGTTGCACCCTCAATATCCTGCCATTCGGTTTTCAGGTTTGCAGTGCTTTCATCGGAAAATTCCCACTTGCCGTCATCGTTGAGATGTGCGGTGTAAGTGCTCTCTCCGTTAGAAGCATAGACTTCAACGGTGCCGTCTTTGGTATTGGCAGCGGTGATGGTGTAGCCATCCAGAACGAAGTTGGGAGTGTGGTATGCAATCTGGACATCGCTGGAATCAGCACCGATTTCATCGAGTGCATCGACTACAGCGTAGTACATCTCGCAGCCTTGCCAGACATAGTCGGGACGCTCTTCAAGGACGGTGTGCTCTGTGGTATCTTCGATAACGAAGTTGTACCAGGTAGGCTCGTCCTCTTCGTAGTTGTAGAGAGCCAACGCCGTATCAACAGCAAAGTTCTGCTTGCGCTGCCACTGATAGGTGACTGCTACATCGTCACGATTCAGCAGAGCATCCAGAGTGATAGAATCGCCAACATCCGCAGTCTGTTTATCGCCGTATTCCGGCGTTACTGTCTGCAAACCGACGAAAGTGGGTTCTGCAGTTTCAGGAGTAGAGACTTCTGTGTCGTTGGCATCCGATTCAGAAGTCTCTTCCCCATCCACCACATCAGACGTTGCATCCTGAGTAGTTTCATCGTTAGAGTTGGCATCCTCATACGATTCATGCGTCAGGTCCACAACATCCGTGATAGTCGGCGCGGAAGTGGCATCAGAGGAGTCGGCATCATTTGAACTACCGGAATCCACCGCATCTGCCTCTTCCGCAGCCGGGGCATCCGTAACATCGGTCGAAACAGAGGTGCTGTCTCCGGTTTCGTCTGCGAACGCAAGTGCGGTCGTGGACATCATCGAAAACAGCATGCTGGCGGCCAATGCTACGGAGGTCACTTTTTGCATAATTTTCTGCATAATGCGATTTCCTTTCTGTACAGCGGCGTTTTTGCAGGCACTTTGGCTGAGCGCCACGCTTCAACGTCCCTGCACGCATTGCTTTTTGCTTCCGTACATTTTCTATCATATGCGATTCGCAAGCCTTGGCAATAAGTCAGAAAAACAAATTTCGCGGAAAGTGAAAAGTAACTTCTCAACGATACAAATAACAAAAAAGAAGCCGAACCATTATGGAACGGCTTCTTTATCACATATTTGGGTTTGTGCAATTACGACAACATGGTGAGGAAAGCTTGTTAAGACTACCAGTCAAATATATGGTATATTATTTGCAAGAAGTCTTTGAAAGTCTCAGGTATAAGCGTTGCTGTTAGCTCTTTTTCTGGGAGGCAGAATGTAGAATATCATTTCCCCTTCTTTTGCTTCCCACGCGTCAACAACCCCCACCTGAAGGAGGGGGCTTGAAATCCCGCAGGATTCCAATAATTCTCACTCAATGGATTTTTACAGCACGGTTCCGTCCGTGCGACCAAGTATCTATGAGCTTTCACCGCTGTTGCGGGCGGCATAGCGGGAGTGAGGAAATTGGATTTATGCGGGATATAATCCCAACAATCCAACATTACGTATGTTTATAGCGGCATTGTGGTCGCGGTTATGTGTTGTACCGCAGCTGCTGCATGTCCAGTTTCTGTCTGCCAGTGTGAGGTCATCTTTTATGAGACCACAAACGCTGCAAGTTTTACTGGATGGATACCACTTATCGATTTTGGCAAAAGTCTTTCCTTGCGATGTGAGCTTATACTCAAGCATCGTGCGAAACATACCAAAACCATTGTCGTTAGTGGATTTGCCAAGCTTCAGAGAGCCAGCCATACCACGAAGGTTTATATCTTCCACAAACACGGCATCATACTGCTTGGCTATCGCAGTACTCAGCGTATGGCAGAAGTTCTTTCTCTGGTTGGCTGTATGCTCTTGCAGAAGGCGAACCTTATGCAGTTGCT
>OLSA01001557.1_pt1 | contig 18751 bp, 16 predicted proteins | sample 1672731 | NCBI WGS metagenome assembly OLSA01 (sample SAMEA3136718, study PRJEB25190) | human gut metagenome | biome: human gut; feature: human-associated habitat; material: faeces | place: Austria | collected 2013
TTTTTGTGCGCCCTGTACAACCTACGAAGCGTGGCTGGCTCCGGTAACGTAGTCGATAACGACACCGGGCTGGTTGTTGTAGCAATAGACGTTGAAGTTCAGGCCGGCTCCATCGTCCTCGAGCGAGTAGGCTTCCATATGGACACCGCGCGCAACGAGCTCGCCTTCTTCAAAGAGCGGGGTCACGCAGTAAAGCACATGGTTGTGCGTTCGCTCGATGTAGCGCACGGTTTGCTCCTCGAGCGGTTTCATGCCGTCGACATTCATGGCTCGTGTTCCGGTGATGAGGTTGCACTCGTTGTCGTTTTCTCCGCAAAGGGAGAAGGCGATCAAGTGGCAGCGGTTGTAGAGAACGCCTTCGTCGATAAACTCGTAGCTGCGCTGGTCCCACCCGCTGGGATATACACGCGAGATGCTTTTGCGCGGTTGGGTGGGTAGCGTTTCTTGCCCCAGGCAGGCGAGGGCAGCTCCACAGCGCCCGAGGTAATCGAGCCGAGAGAATTCGGTGAAAGCACCGGATTGTGCCCGGGAGATTTCTTCCGAGGTAAAAGTGGGCGTCCCTTGCGGATGTGCCGTGTCCGCATTGATATAGACGGTGGCGCTGCCGCTGTAGGCAGGAATATCTCCCAGAGTCGAAACCGAGGCGGCATTGGAGAGACGTTGGGTTAGCGCGCCCGGAAGGAGCTGGGTAAGCTGGGCGCATCCGCCAAAAGACCCGACGCCGCCGGTGGCAATCGCAATGACGAGAGTGACGATAATCGCAGCCAGGCGCTGCGTCGTATTGTTTTTGCGGCTGCTGCGTCGCGGACGATATCCCATATAGCCCCTTCGTTACGGCATAGTACCAACTTGCCGAGACATGGCTCGCTAGCCGTTCATGCCGCCGTGGATATAGGGGATGACTACGGGGTCAATGTTCTTTGCGCCAAAGCTGTAAAAAGCATCGATGGCTTCTTGGGGGAGGCTCGCATTGCCTGCTTGCTGCTCAAAGCGGTGGAGGTCAGCGGGTGCGGCCTGGACTTGCAGCTTGCCAGCAATCAGACGCGCGCGAATCTGACGAAATCCTTGGGCGTGCAACCAGTCCTCGCATGCGCGGATAAGGTGCAGCTTCTCGTGCGTGAGAGGCTCCTCACAGGGAACGCGTGTGGCAAGGCAGGCGCCGGCGGGCATGTTCCAGACGCTGTAACCCCATTCGCGCAGCAGCGCACGCTCCTCGTCTTTGTGCCAACCGCACTCCAAGAGGGGCGAGCGCACACCGAGCTCCTTGCAGGCCTGCATGCCCGGGCGATAGTCGGTTACATCGTCGGCATTGCCGCCATCCACTACGGTGTCGGCGCCATGTTCGCGCGCCGCTTGGATAATCGCTTCGAATGCGGTGTGCTTGCAGTGGTAACAGCGATTGCGCGGATTGGCGGCGACGTTAGGGTTGTCGAGGGGGTCGATGCGCAGCTCGAGGACGGGAATGCCAAAACTCGATGCGCTCGCTTCAAACGATGCTTGCTCCGGCGTGCCAATCAACGGGGTGGTGAGATGGATGAGCATGCTTGCCTGCGGCAGCTCACGTGAGCATACGGCTGCCAGAAAGGTGCTGTCCACGCCACCCGAGAATCCCACCGCAATGGTTCCCAGGGTGCGTAGGTGCTCTACGAGCGCCACGAGCTTTTCTTGCTGTTTTTGGTTCACGCTTTTGCTTTCGTTATCTGGATGGATGGGGCTATTGTACCCAATGTGGCGCGCCGTCTCTGGCAAAATAGAGAACGGTTGGAACGCAGGCTAAAAGCTTGCATCGTATGCGGGGGAAGCATGATTAAAGCCGTGATTTTTGATATGGACGGAACGCTTATCGACAGCGAGAGGATCGCCATCATCGCATGGAACCGCTCGGCAAAACGTTTTGGATTCGAGATTCCCCTGGAGATGCTGCACGGATTTATCGGCATGACGCGCGATGCCTGCATGGGTACGCTCATCGAGCACGTGGGCAGCGAACGCATTGCCAACGAGATGTTCGAGGATCATAAGGTGATTGAGGACGAGCTATATCCCACGATGCTCGACCTCAAGCCTGGCGCTCGAGAGGTCGTAGAGAATCTTCATGCTCGCGGGCTCAAGCTGGCGGTGGCTACCTCCACGCGTACCATTCAGGCGCACGAAAAGTTCGATCGCTTTGGGCTTACTCCTTATTTCGATGTGTTCACCTGCGGTGACGAGCTCAATCGCAGCAAGCCCGAGCCGGATATCTTCCTGCTTGCCGCCTCACGCCTGGGCGTTGACCCCGCCAACTGTGTAGTGGTGGAGGATTCCTTCAATGGCGTGCGCGCGGGCCATGCGGCGGGCATGCATACCATCATGGTTCCCGATATCAATAATCCGACGAAGGAGATCGCCAAGCTCGCGGAGGCTGTGGTTCCAGCCTTGAGCGATGTCGAACCCAAGCTGGTTGAGCTGGGACTTTTGGCGTAAACGATACTCGCATCCGCCCCATCCGCTTAGAGATAGAGGCCGAGGTCGAGCTGCGAAGAGTTTTTCTGGCGTTCGGCGCCGGTGCTCTCGCGTGCCAAGACAAATGGCCTCACCAGATCTTGGCGATGCTCCTTTTTATTTTTTTCGGCTTGTTCTGGGTCGCTTTTTGCAAGCGCGATGCGCTCAACAAGATGCTTGATGCCGCGCCTGCCAAGCTCGTAGCCAATGGGGGCGCAGGTGGTCAGTTCGACGCCGCAGCTCCAGGCAAGGGGATTGCCGTCGCATCCGCATACCAACAGGTCGTTGGGAACGCGCAGCCCTAAGTTTTCGGCGCCTCGCACGGCTCCCGTTGCCAGCATGTCGCTTAAGGCGATGATGGCTTGCGGGCGAAGGCTGCTGGGCTGTGCCATGAGGTCGGCTACGGCAGACGCGCCGTCTTCGGGCTTGTTGGCGTCGCCTGTCTCGGTAAAATCAAATTCAACATGGGGATAGAGCATCTCGGCAGCATGGATTCCCTTGGCGCGGGCACGCAGCTTTTGGGTGGATGGGCGCCCGATGATCGCGATGCGCTCGATGCCTAGGTTTATTAGATGCTCTGCCATCAAGCGCCCCTCGGCGGCGTTGTCTGCGCAGATATAATCTCCGGGGCGTTCGCTCCAAATATCAAGATAGACGGTGGGGATGGGGTCGTGGTTGGCGATGACGCCCAGCTCTGTTGTGGGGTTTGCCACAAGCATGCCAGACATTTGCGTGCCTGCAAAATAACGTCGATAGGTGCCGATCCGGGTGCAGTCTTGGACGCAGCTGGCGATGAGCAGGTTGTAGCCTTCTTTGGTTGCCTGGGTGGTGGCTCCTGTGGCGATCTGCAGGTAAAGACCATGGTTGAGCTGAGGAAGAATGAGGCCAAAGGTGCGACTCGAGCCGCCGGCAAGCACGCGGGCGCTTTGGTTGGGCGCATACCCCAGCTTGTCAATTGCTTCGGTGACCTGCCGGATTGTTTCGGGACGCACTTTTTCGGGATGATTGAGAACATTCGAGACGGTTCCCAGTGCAACGCCCGCTTCGCGTGCGACGTCTCCGATAGTTACATTCGCCATCTCATTTGCTCCCATTGATGCGTTTCAATTACTAAAGATGATTGTAGCACGGAGATTTTGTAACCAAATAATTACCTTGTTATGTGGTATTTGAGAAAGCATACCAGTTGGTATTTAAATTCGAGCACCACCCTGCGTAGAATGGGCAACCAATGTGCGTGGCAAACTCATTGAACCCGAAAGGTTGCAATATGTGCGGAATTGTCGGATACACCGGAAGCAAACAAGTGAGCGATATCTTGTTGGGCGGTCTTGCTCGTCTTGAATATCGCGGTTACGACTCGGCGGGAGTGGCACTCGAAGTGGGCACCGGTACCGATTGCGCACTCGATGTTGTGCGAGAAGTGGGCAAGGTAGCGAGTCTTGCAAAGAAGTTGGAGCAGCATGATGCGTCCTCTACCTGCGGTATTGGTCATACTCGCTGGGCAACGCATGGACGGCCGACGGTTGAGAACGCGCATCCGCACGTGAGTTGCGATGGGCGTATCGCCATTGTCCATAACGGCATTATCGAGAATTTCGCCGAGCTTCGCGAGGAGTTGAGTGAGCGCGGTCACACCTTTAGAAGCGAGACCGATACCGAGGTCTTTGCTCACCTGGTTGAGGAAGGCTATGCCGTCACGCATGATTTGATGGCTGCCGTGCGTGATGCTTGCGCGCATGTGGTGGGCGCCTATGGCCTTGCGGCGGTTTGCGCGGATGAGCCAGACGTTATTGCCGTGGCGCGCAAAGATTCTCCTATTGTGGTGGGCATGGGGCAGGACGGCGCCTATTTGGCATCCGATATCGTCGCGCTGATTGACGCCACGCGTGACGTTGTAGTGCTTGAGGACGGACAGTTTGCAAAGCTAACCCCTAAGGGTATTGAATACACCGATGCCGAGGGCGCGGTTATCATCCCCGTCGCTACGCATGTCGATTGGGATGTCGATATGGCCGAGAAGGGCGGCTATCCCGATTTTATGCTCAAGGAGATATGCGAGCAGCCGCGCGTCGTGCGCGATACGCTTGTTGGACGCTTGGCGTCCACGGGTGAGCTCGATATCGATGAGCTGGGGCTTTCGTTTGAGGAGCTCAACCTGATCGATCGCGTTTACGTGATTGCTTGTGGAACGAGCTACCATGCCGGCTTGATTGCTAAAAACCTGATTGAGGGCTGGGCGCGCATTCCCTGTGAGGTCGAGGCGGCGAGCGAGTTTAGGTATCGCAATCCGATAATCACCCCCACGACGCTCGTGGTCGCGGTGTCGCAGTCGGGCGAGACAGCGGATACCCTGGCGGCGATTCGCGATGCGCGCATCAAGGGCGGAAAAGTCTTTGGCATCACCAATGTGGTGGGCAGTCCTGTGGCGCGTGAGTCCGACGGCGTGATTTACACCAAGGCCAATAAAGAGATTGCCGTGGCGTCTACCAAAAGCTTTATTGGGCAGATCGTGAGCCTGTCGCTGCTTTCGCTCTTGTTGGCGCAGGCCAAAGGCAAGCTCAAGACCGGTCAGGTAAAGATGCTCTTTCATGAGCTGGGCGATACCGCGGCGCAGATCCAGCATATTCTCGATACGCAAGGCCCGGCCATTCATGAGGCGGCGCTTGCCTGCAAGGACGCGGCTTCTGCCTTGTTTGTGGGCCGCGGCATGGGTACGGCCATTAGCTACGAAGGTGCGCTCAAGCTCAAAGAGGTGAGCTACCTGCATGCAGAAGCCTACGCGGCCGGCGAGATGAAGCATGGGCCCATCGCACTTATCGACCCCGGGTTCCCCGTGATCGCCGTGGCTACCAGGAGCCCTACGTACGATAAGGTGGTCTCGAACCTTAAGGAGTGCGAGGCCCGCGGGGCCACGATCATCGCGCTTGCAACCGAAGGCGACGAGGACATCGCAAAGATCGCAGGCCATATCATCTCGATTCCGCCCGTGCGTGACTGCTTTAGCGCCATCACGGCGAGTGTTCCGTTGCAGCTGCTCGCGCGCGAAGTGGCTCTCATGCGTGGCTGCAATGTCGACCAGCCGCGCAATCTGGCAAAGAGCGTCACGGTGGAATAGGGTGTCGATCTTTTTGCTCAGCATCGGTATTGCCACACCGCCGCTCGTTCTATGGGAATTGGTGGCGGCGCTTTAGTCCGATGCCGTCCGGGAAACGGCTCATTCCAAAATCGGCGGCGCATATGACTAAAAAGAGCGCTTCAATATGCGAAATCAGTCGTACTATAGTCGGGTTAAATCCCTCTTATAGAACGGATAAATGCGTATGGAGTTTCTCACCGATTTCAAAAACAAATGGAAAGGCGTTTTGTTTTGCCTGGTCGTTGCCGTGCCTGCATGGTTTTTGGGCACGCGGCTCGAAGTCGTGGGTGCGCCGGTCTTTGCCATCTTGCTGGGCATGGTGCTCGCCCTTGTGGTGCCCGAAGGGTCGCGCCAACCGCTTGCAGGCGGCGTGAAGTTCACTTCAAAGAAGATTCTTCAATATGCCGTGATCCTGCTGGGCTTTGGCATGAATCTCTCTGAGATTTTGGCCAAGGGCGCGCAGTCCTTGCCCATTATCGTCATGACCATCTCGACGTCGCTCGTCATCGCATTTGTCCTGTGCCGCGTCATGCGCGTCCCCTCGAAGATCGCGACGCTTGTGGGCGTGGGCTCCTCCATTTGCGGCGGTTCGGCTATTGCCGCAACGGCTCCGGTTATCGATGCCGACGATGAGGAAATCGCGCAGGCTATCTCGGTCATCTTCCTGTTCAACGTTATCGCGGCGCTGATTTTCCCCACGCTTGGCGGCATGCTGGGCCTCACGAACGAAGGTTTTGGTCTCTTTGCGGGCACGGCTGTCAACGACACTTCTTCGGTGACGGCGGCTGCAAGCGCTTGGGACAGCATGCATCCGGGCGCCAACGTGCTGGAGAGTGCCGCCGTGGTCAAGCTCACACGTACTCTCGCCATCATCCCCATCACGCTTGTACTCGCCTTCTGGCAGATGCATAAGGCGAAGAAGGCCGGTGCGGATGCGGACAACACGTTCTCGCTCAAGAAGATCTTCCCGTTTTTCGTGCTGTTTTTCGTCCTCGCGAGTGTAATCACCACGGTGTTTGCGCTGCCGGCAACCGTCACGGCGCCGCTCAAGACGCTCTCCAAGTTCTTCATCGTCATGGCCATGGCAGCGGTGGGCTTTAATACCAATATCGTCGACCTGGTCAAGAAGGGCGGCAAGCCTATTGCGCTTGGTTTTTGCTGCTGGGTCGGCATCGCGTGCATGAGTTTAGGGATGCAGCACGTGCTGGGCATCTGGTAGGGTTTTGCTGCAAGTTCCTTGTGGCACGCTGTCTTTTGGGCGGTCGCTGTAGATTGCTTGGGATACCATAAGGGCTGGTCGCGTATTGCGGCTCGCGTCGGGGCTTTTGGCCTGGGTGCGAGCCGTTTTTTATTGTCGCTGGGTCGCCTGCGGCGTTTGAGGAGGACATCATGGGAAAGGCATCGCAGCAGCCGGAGTGCCGCAACGTCGAGACGCTCGTTCAGGCGGGCGATACGTTCCAGGATTTTGTCGATACCATCTGGCGCTTGCGTCAGCCCGACGGCTGCCCTTGGGATCGTAAACAGACACATGCCTCGATTGCTAAGAACATGATCGAGGAGGCATACGAGGCGGTTGATTGTATCGAGGCGAACGACCCTGTTCATTTGTGCGAAGAGCTGGGCGATGTTCTCATGCAGGTGGTGCTGCACGCGCAGATCGCGCGCGATGCGGAGGAGTTTTCTATCGACGACGTGGTGCGCGGCGTGAACGAGAAACTCATTCGTCGTCACCCTCATGTGTTTGGCGAGGCGGACGCGAAAAACTCCGATGAGGTGCTGGCTATCTGGGACAAGATCAAGCTCAAGGAGAAGGCCGCCCGCGATGCTTCCGCCGAGCGGGAAGACGAACGACCCGAGGGCCTGCTTGACGGCGTGCCTACTTCGCTACCGGCTTTGATGCAGGCTCAGAAGGTTTCAAAAAAAGCTGCTGCCGTGGGCTTTGAGTGGGAAAGCGTCGAGGACGTGTGGGATAAGGTCGCCGAGGAGCGCGCCGAGTTCGAGGCTGAGGAGCCGGGGACGGATGCACGTGCAATGGAGTTTGGCGACCTACTCTTTGCCCTCGTGAACGTGGCACGCAAAGAGGGGATCGATGCAGAGAGCGCCTTGCGCGCAAGCATGATGAAGTTCCGTCACCGTTGGGAGCTTATGGAAGGTGCTGCGCTTGATGGGGGCGTTTCGCTCGAGGACCTCTCGGTCAAGGAGCTCAACGACATGTGGGAGGGCGCCAAGGCGATCGCGGGGAATGAGGAGTAGCTCCAGGGTTGCTCAACTTCTCCATGCCGTGATTGCTCGCTGCTTATCCTGAAAGAACTTTTGAGGGCATGGGAAATTGCAGGGCGAACAATGCAGTAAGTTGCGGCAAGAAACAGAGCTGCTGCGGCATATTTTGGGAACGTGCCGTTCATCGAGATTTGCTCCGTTGCTTTGGGGCCGGCTATGCGCCCGCATCCATCTTGTTTTACCGAGTAAAGCGCCCCGTTAACCCAATTGCAGGTCAAATATGCTGGAGTACTCGCTCAAGATTCGGTACCGTTAACCTTTAATGACGCGAACTTTCTCGTGAAAAGGGGAGCGTATGGCAGGCAAACCGGTAATTACCAAAGCGGAGATTCTCGATGTCGCCTACGCGCGAGCGCAGCAAGATGGCCTAGGCGGCCTCTCCATTCGTTCGGTTGCGCGCGAATGCGGCGTAGCCGTGGGTACGCTGTACAACTATTTTCCCGATAAAGCATCGCTTGTTTCGGCAATCGTTTTGCGTTTCTGGGGTCTTGTTTCAAAAAGTTGCGAAGGCAATTTCGTGTCGGGCGAAAGCGCACTAGATTGCTGCCGTGCTCTGTTTACCAAACTTAAAGCGCTGCTCTCGGGCTTTCAAATCAATTGGCTACGTGAGATCTCGATGCTCGATGTGCAAACGCTCGAATTGATCCGTGAAGAGAAGGTGGTCCGCCTTGACGATATCTACGAGGTTATTGAGCGCGCTTTGCTCAACGATCCTCGTATCGATTCTGGCGTGTTTGAGCACTTGGACAGCCGCAGGATGGCGCGCGTTATCTGGCGCTCTCTTTTCGATTCGCTTCGCTCGGATGTCGAGGTGTTTGACGATTTTCTGGAAGTGCTGTCGCTTGCCCTGTATGGTTCGAGTGACCTGTAACCTGTCCGCAAGCCCTGCACAACTGCCGCGCGTTCGCGTGGTATAACTAAAACAAATCAGCGCATACACACTTCAATCGTACAAGGCGCCCATGGATCGTTATTCGAACAATCAGTCTGCCCATTATTCGGCTGCCGGCAGCACGTCATCGCGCGTGCGTACCGTGCAACTTAGCCACCCCGGCCTGCGCCGTAGGGCAAAAGAACCCTTGCAGCAAGCGGCCTCGTCTGCGCCTGCCGACCGCGCTTCTCGTCCGGTTGCAGAAACCGTACGCAATGTCGCCCTGGCCGATGCGGATGCTTTTGCACGCAGGGGCAAGGAGCCTTCCCATAACCGCCACGTTGCTCCTACGCCGGCCGGGGAAGACGGCGCCGCCGCGCGCGGGCGATCGTCTTCGCGCGCAACCCGCACCAACTTCATGAAATACGCGGCAGATAATCGTGCCGTCCATGCCATCTATGAGTTCACGACGGGGCGTACCAAGCCATTGGCCATCGCTCTTGTGATCCTGGCAATTCTTGGTGGACTCTATTGTCCGATGCGTGACTACTACGTTGCCTATCGCACGGGGGATATCCTTGCGCGCCAGCTGCAGGTGAGCGAGCGGTACAACAAGAGCTTGCAGTCCGATGTGAGCAAACTGCTTTCCAAGGAGGGCATTGAGGACGAGGCCCGCTCAAAGCTTGGTCTTGTGATGCCAGGAGAGAAGCAGCTTGAAGTTAAGGGACTCGATGGCGATTCTTCTTCCGATTCTTCCGATGCAAGTTCGTCGCTTACGGCTTCTGAGATTGCAAAGCGCGAAGCGGAGGTTGCGGCAGAGGCACCTTGGTACATAAAGGTTCTTGATACGGTCTTTTTCTATTCTGGCGTGGGCGGTCAGGAAGTGTCTTCATCGGGTAATTCGACTTCGGGGGAGTAGCCATGTGCGATGCTGCTTCGATGCGCTTTCGTATCGCGTCAATTGATCTGGGAACCGTCTCTTCGCGCCTGCTTTTGGCGACGGTTGAGGACGGGGTCATTGTCGATTCGAATAAGCATACGGTTATTACGAATCTGGGCGAGGACGTGGACGCGACGGGTTCGCTTTGCGATGCAGCCATCGAGCGGGTGACCTCTGTGTGCTGCGAGTTTTGTCGCAAAGTGGACGCGTTTGAGCCCGATGCCGTGTGCACTACGTTGACGAGCGCCGCGCGCGATGCCAAGAACGGGGCCGTGCTTATCGATGCTTTGCGGGGGCTGGGGCTTTGTCCGCAGGTTATTCCCGGTGAGGTTGAGGCGAAGCTGACGTTTTACGGCGTGGCGCATGATTTTGAGGGCCAGGTTATCGCTGTGGCCGATTCTGGCGGCGGGTCGACGGAACTGGCACTGGGGTCCTATGGGGCGGGCAGGCCGCTTGAGTTGAGTTCTGTCGAATCTCTCAATATCGGTTGCCGTCGCGTTACCGAGCGGTTTTTCTCGGCCTTGCCTCCGCAATATGGCGAGGTTGAGCGTGCTGCCTCATGGGCTGCGGAGCAGTTTGGGGCCTTTTGGGCTGGCGCCGCCGAGCGGCCCGATCGACTGATTGCCGTGGGGGGAACAGTGACGACGCTCGTCGCGATGATCGAGCGCATGGAGCACTACGACTCTTCGCGTGTGCATTTGCATCGCCTGGGAATCCAGGATGTGGAGGCATGTATTGAGGCTATGCGTGTTTTGGACGTGGCATCTGTTGCAAATTTGCCCGGCGTTCAGGAAAAGCGAGCTTCGGTGCTCTTGGGCGGTGCTGTCATCATTCGCGAGCTTATGAAGACCGGCGGGTATGATGAGCTGACGGTGAGCGAGAACAGCTTGCTCGCCGGTATGGCGGCGACGATGTTCGAGGCGCTTGCGCATAAGGGGGATGATGGCTTTAAGCTGGTTGTTGGCTGGAAGCCGGAGTTGTCGTGATAGACTAGCTCACACAAGGGGGCGTGGCGGAATTGGCATACGCAGGAGACTTAAAATCTCTCGCCGCAAGGATTGTGGGTTCGAGTCCCACCGCCCCTACCAGTTTACCTTTGCGCTTCGTAGAAGTCCCAGCTCGCGCATCCCACCAATTCGCAAGGTGGGACTCGAACCGTGAGGCGAAAACGCGGACGAGCGTTTTCGCCCGAGGAGCGCAGCGACGCAGGGCTATGAGCGTTCGCCGAAGGCGGGCGCGGGAGTCCCACCGCCCCTACCATCAATCTTCCCGGGCGGCCTCGAAGATCATGCCGTGGAGGATGTCCGATTCGCTGGCCGTGTAGGCGTCGGCGCCGGCCAGAGCCAGCACCTCTTCCAAAATGACGAATCCGGCCACGATGACGCCGGCGCGCTTCGGGTCGAGGCCCACCGTAGCCTTGCGCTCTTCCAGCGGCTCGGCGGCCAGACGTTCCTCGATGGCCGCAAGCTCTCCAGCAGCGACAACGGCCTTGTGCACGCGGGAGGAATCGTAGACCTCCATGGCCTCGCGGATGCTCACGACGCTCGTGGCCGTGCCGGCCACGGCCACCACGCGGTCGATGGCGAACCCGGCGGTGGCCAAGCCTTCGAAATACGGCGCCATGGTCTCGCGAATCCACTGACGGGCCGCATCCATCTGGTCTGGCGTCGGCGGATCGTCGCGGAAGAACCGCTCCGTCACGCGACGGCAACCGATGTCCAGCGAGCGCGTTCCCTCCAGCGCGAAGACCCCGCCGGCCACCACCTCCGTCGAACCGCCGCCGATATCGACGACGAGCAGGTTCTCGCCGGGGAAATCGCTGGAAGCGCCCAAGAACGTGAGCTGCGCCTCCCGGGAGCCGGGGATCACCGCCAACGTGACGCCGCGCTCTGCCAAGCGGGCCGCGAACTCGGGGCCGTTGGCCGCATCGCGGGAGGCTGAGGTGGCCATGGCGATGAGCCGTCGCACGGGATGCTCGGGGGTATCGTAACGTGCGAGCACCTCCAAGTAGCGATCCACGCAGGCGAGCACCCGCTCGATAGCCGCCTCGGACAGGCGCCCCGTAGCGTCCACGCCCACGCCTAGATCGGTGATGGCGTACTCCTTGTCCACGTCGATGATGCGTCCGTCCTCCACGTCCGCCACAAGAAGACGGCAGGTCACCGTCCCGATATCCAAGGCCCCATAGCGCCCATCAGCGTACGTCATATCGTGCTCCTGTCGATGTTCAACCTTATTCCACGCCGAAGAGGGGATCGAGGAGATCCGAGTACCAGGTGTCGGGGGCGGTGATGTCCTCGGAAACGATGTTGCCGCGGAACTCGGAGGCCTCGTCCTTTTCGTCCAGCCCGCTCACGGACACGGCGTGCTCGCCCTCGTGCACCCAGCCGAGCTGCGTGCGGGCCGCGTCCTCGATGCCGGCCTCGGTGGAAAGGGCATCCACCGACGCCTCGATGGCGGCGTTGCGCTCCGTGACGGCCTCGTACTCGGCGGCGAGGCGGTCTCGCTCGCGGATGTCCTGGTAGAGCTGCTGGGCCGGCCCGTAGAGGAAAGCCGCCCCCAGCCCCAGGCACAGAACCATCATCTTGATCGGGTCGCCCATGGGCGTAAAGCCGATCAGGGGCTTGACGTCCTCGGAGAGCTCCCAGTGGTAATTTTTGCCGCGCTCCAGCACGCGCATCCCGTCGCTCACGACCGCAAGCGTGTCGGGCGCGAGATAGTCGAGCGCGCAGACCTCCGTGGGGTAGCACGTGGCCAGATACCGGTCCATGCCGCCGAGCGGCAGGTCATTACGAAGCCTCTCGATGTCGCTGCGCAGCGTTTGGACGATGGGGCTGTCCTCGGCCTTTTTCGCGATCTTCTGCGCGGCGCGCCCAAGGCGCTCGAGCATTTTTTCGCGCCCGCCGTCCGAGAGGGCGGGCAGCACCTCTGCCGCGGGCAGGACGGTCAGGGATTTGACGTTCTGCGTGCGGCGCTGGGTCGTCACGTCGAATTCGCCCATCGCGTCGACCTCATCGTCGAAAAACTCGACGCGCACGGGCGCGCTCAGCGGCGACCAGACGTCGAGAATGCCGCCGCGCAGCGCGAACTGGCCGACGCCCTCGACCGTTTCCGCGCGCGTGTAGCCGCTTTCGACAAGCTCTTTCGAGAGCGCGTTCAGGTCAAAGCGGTCGCCGAGCGAAATGTCCGTCACCGCGCCGCGCAGCGTGTCGGGCGGGAGCGTGCGCTGCATCAGACCGTCGACCGTCGCGACCAGGATCGGCGCTTTTCCGGCGGCAAGGCTGCACAGCGAGCCGATGCGCTGCTGCTCCCAGCCGTGGGAGGCGAACACGCGGTCGCGCAGCTGCCATTCGCGCGCGAACAGCAGGCTCACGTCCTCGCCGAGCAGCTCGTGCAGGTCGCCCGCCATGCGGTTTGCCTCGTTTTCATCCGCGCAGACGATCAAAAGCGGGCGCTGTGTCTTGTGCCGCACGGCAGCGGTGAGCTGCGCGCGGTGCACGCCCGAAAGACCCGACACGGCGATGGGCGATGTGCCCGCGTCGAGCGAAAGCAGCAGCTCGCGCACCTCGGGAAGAGATGCGAGCGCTTCATTGAGTTTGTTCATCCCCTGCGCCATGCCGTATCCCTCCTCCCGCAGCGCGCAAAAGGGCAGATCCGCCGCAGCCGCGGCGGGTCATGCCCGTGGTCGTCAGTCATTTTATTATATAGGCTTTTGGCAAAAAGTCTATGTCGATTTTATAAATTTTGGCGGCAAAAAGCGTTCAGCCGTTGTAGCGGTTCTGCGCGGCGCTCACGCCGTCGGTGATGATGCACTCCGCCGCGCCGAGCGCGCGGTCGAGCACACCGTCGATGACCTTGCGCTCATTGGCCGTGAACGGGCCGATGACCCAGTCGACAATGTCGTGCTCCGGCGCGCCGACGCCGACCTTGACGCGCGGAAAAGCGTCGGTGCCGAGGTGCGCGATGATGTTCTTGAGACCGTTGTGTCCGCCCGCGCTGCCGCTGCCGCGCACGCGGAGCTTGCCGAGCGGGAGCGAAATATCGTCGGAGATGACGATGACGTGGTCAGCGGGAATTTTATAGAACCGCGCCGCCTCGCCCACAGCCTCGCCGGAGAGGTTCATGTAGGTCTGCGGCATCATCAAAAGCACATTCGCCCCGCCAAATTCGATGACCTCCGTCAGCGCGCGGAAGCGCAGGCGGTTGCAGCGCAGATCGCGCTTGTCGATCAGACGCTCCGCGGCCATGAAGCCGATGTTGTGGCGGGTGTTTTCATACTGCTTGCCGTAGTTGCCCAAACAGACGAGCAGCCATTCCGGCGGGCCGGATTTTTTGAAAATCATGGAAATGTTCCTCACTTTCCCCGTAAGGGGGAGTTTCTTGCGCGCCCCCGGGCGCGCGGGGGTATGCGGCGTGCGCGCCGCAAGATCACACCCCCCATTTTCTTTCCGTGGAAAGAAAACGGGCGGTGTGACCGTCCAAAAGAAAGGCGTTAGATTGGCAGCCTCGATTTTGAACGACTTTTATACCTCCGGAATGGAAATGCCTGCCAAGTTTTGTATCTAAACGACTTGGTTTGCTTCTATCTTCGCTATCGCTTTGCCTATCTTGTAGAAGTGCGCAGTAATTTCCGTCTATCGCCAGTCTCATCAATGCGGTGAGCGAAGCAATGCCGTATTCGACACGCAGTCTGCCGCCCAACTACCGTCACTCGCGCCTCACGATAGTAAGGCGCGGTTGCGACTGGTGACGACTTGCAGAAGATTCATGGCGAAGCCATGTACACCGCACCCACACTGCGCAGCGCGTGCAGTCATTCAAGCTACAAACTGGCAATGTAAGCGGGGTCGAGGGGGAAGGCCCCTCGTGTTTCTCTTGGGGTTCCAAAGGGGGTATTCTCTTCCAAAAGAGAATATCCCCTTTGTGGGGCAGTCCCGTGACGCACGGGACAAACTTCCGCGCAAAGCGCGGCTATACAACTTTCCCATCGGCGATGTGAAACACCTTGCCACTGAGCAAGGTTCCAAGTCTATCCTCTTCACAACAAGTGATAAACACCTGCCCGCCAAGGATGCGGTTGAGCACATATTCCTGCCGCCGTGGGTCCAGCTCGGACAACACGTCGTCGAGCAATAACAGCGGTGTGCGGGATGTGATCTCGCGGTAAATCTCCCGCTCGGCGAGCTTGAACGCCAGCGCCGCCGTGCGGGTCTGGCCCTGAGACGAAAACTGCCTTGCGTTCACGCCGCCGATCGTCACGGCGATATCGTCCTTATGCGGGCCGGAAAGGCACATTCTTGATGCCCGTTCCGCCGCCGCGTGCGATGCCTGATGCGCGCGCAGCTGGTCGTAAATCGTTTCAATTGGCGCGAGCGGGTCTGAAATGGTCGAAACCGTCTGGTATTCGACGCCCAGCTCTTCCCTGCCGCCGGAGCATTCGCGGTGCGCGATGCCCGCATATTCCTTCAATCGCTCGCAGAACCGCGCACGGTAGTAGATGATGACCGCGCCGCTCTGCGCCATGCGCAGGTCAAATTCCGGCAAAGTATCAAGAAGCGACGGATACTCCTCGCTGTCGCGCAGAATGCGCGTCTTGTGCTCGTAGGCGCGGTGATAGTCGCTGAGCGCCTGCGCGTAGCGCGCGCGCAGCTGGCAGAGCGCGTCGTCCATGAACTTGCGCCGCGCCGCCGCGCCGTCGCGGATCAGCAGCAGATCCTCCGGACAGAAGTAGACCGCGCCGAGCACGTCGCTGAGGTCGCTCCCCTTTTTCACGGGCACCTTATTGATGAGAATTTTTCGTCTTTTCCCCGCGGCGAGCGCGATCTCGAGCAGAAAATCTCGGTTGCGCGCAAACGCGTTTGCCTTGATGCTGCATTCGCTCTTGCCGAACGAAATGAGCTCTTTTTCCGCCCTCGCGCGCGGCGAACGGGCAGACGAGAGATAGACGATGGCTTCGAGCAGATTCGTCTTTCCCTGCGCGTTCTCACCGACGATGACGTTGCAGTCCGGCGCGAACGTGACATTCAGCGCGTCGTAATTGCGAAAGTTCCGCAGCGCCAACGCGTCAATTCGCATAGGAGACCGTCAGCTCTTTGCCGTCGAAGGCGACCGTGTCGCCCGGACGGATCTTCTTGCCGCGCATCGTGCAGACCTCGCCGTTGACCGAAACGTCGCCGTTCTGGATGACGATCTTCGCCTCGCCGCCCGTGCCGACTAAATTCGCCAGCTTCAAGAGGTCCTGCAATTTGATAAATTCCGTGGTGATGGTAATGTCAGTCATAAAAAGTCCTTTACAAAGCGATTCCTATCAGAAATCGTTGTACCATTTTATACGATATGGATTCAGTTTTTTGTTTCAATTTGCCTTCAGGCGCACGGGCAGCACCATGTAGAGGAAGTTCTCTTCGCCCTCGACAGGAACGATGATGGCCGGCGAAATGCCGGTGTTGAGCTCCATTCTCACGGTGTCGGCGGGCGCGTAGCGCAGCGCGTCCATCAGATAACGGTTGTTGAAGCCGATCTCAAGCCCCTGACCGTCGCCCGCGATGCGGCAGACGTCCTTTGCGTCGCCGTTGGCGGTCTTGGCGGACATCGTCACCTTGTCCTCGCCGAACTGGCAGCGCACGGGGCTCTTGAGCTTTTCACTGATGACGACGCTCACGCGCTCGAGGCTCTGGAGCATCGTCTTCGTGTCGACGACGACGTTGATGGGGTTTCTGCGCGGGATGGCGTTCTTATAATCGAGGAATTCACCCTCTAAGCGGCGGCAGATGAGCTCGGTCTCACCGACCTCGAAGAGAATATGGCGCTGGCCGAGCGTGATGGTCACGACCTCGTCGATCTCCTCGCAGATGCGCTCGACCTCATTGAGCGCCGTGCCGGGCGCGACGAACGAGAACGCGCCGCCCTCGATCTTTTCAAGCGCTTCCTTGCGAAGCGCAAGGCGGAAGCCGTCGACGGAGACGACGGTCAGCCCCTCGGCAGATACCTCGAACAGCGAGCCCATGTGCACGGGGCGCGCCTCGTTCGTCGAAACGGCGAAGCTCGTCTGCTGGATCATGGTCTTGAGCGTCTTTTCGGCGATCTGGACGGCGTACTTCTCCTCGACCTCGGGCAGCTCGGGGAAATCGGCGGCGGAGAGGCCCATGATGTCGAAATCCGCGTCGCCGCAGGTCAGGTGGATCAAAAATTTGTCGTTTGCGGTGAAGGTCACGACGTCGTCGGGCAGTCTTCTTAAAATCTCGCCGATCAGGCGCGCGTTGACGACCAGCTCGCCGGACTCCTCGACCTCGGCGGCAAACTTCGTGCGGATGCCGGTCTGCATGTTGTAGCCCGAAACGGTCAGGCTCTCGCCGCCGCAGGTCAGCAGCAGTCCTTCGAGCGCAGGGATGGAGCTTTTCGCCGCGACGGCGCGGGAGGCGGTATTGACTGCATTTTGCAGCAGCAGCTTTTCGCAGGAGAATTTCATAGCGGCGTTCCTTTCGTAAAACGGATGATTTTTTCTCTTTTGGAAAAGAAAAAGGATAGTTTTTAGAAATAGCAGCAGTAGGGGCGCAAAAATGTGGAAAACCCAATTTTAGCCCGAAATGGCAAGGAAAATTTATCCCTCATGGGTTGTTGAAAAGTTCTATCACTTTCCACACCCAAAATTTTGAAAAAATGTTTCCACAGCTTCCCTCTGCACAACCCTGTGGATAATGTGGAAAACTTTGTTATCTCTTGGAGTTGATATTAATAGTGATCTCCTTTATCGTCTGGTTGAAGACGGGATCGGATTTCATCTTCTTTTCGATCTGCTCGAGCGAGTGGAGCACGGTCGTATGGTCGCGCTTGCCGAACTCGCGGCCGATATCGGGCGTCGACAGATTCGTCATGCGGCGCACGAGGTACATCGCGGCCTGACGGGCGTTGACGGCCTCGCGGCTTCGAGATGGGCCCTTGATGACCTCTTCGTCGATGCCGAAGTAGCGCGACGTTTCAGTGATGATCATCGCCGCCGTGGGGGCGAGATTCGCGTTCTTTTTCATAAAGTCCTCGACCGCGCGGTGCGCGGCGTCGGCGTCCATCTCGCGTCCGATGAGATCGCGGTAGGCGAGAATCTTGTTCATCGTGCCCTCGAGCTGGCGGACGTTGGACGTGACATTCTCGGCAATGTAACGCGCAATGTCATCGTCGATGACGGTGCCCCACTGCGCGGCCTTGTTTTTCACGATGGCAAGGCGCGTTTCAAAATCGGGCGGCTGCACATCGACAAGTAAGCCCCACTCAAAGCGCGTGCGCAGGCGGTCGTCGAGAAGGTGCATGTCAGAGGGCGGGCGATCGGAGGTCAGGACGATCTGGCGGCCGGCCTCGTAGAGCGTGTTGAACGTATGGAAAAATTCGTTCTGCACCTGCTCCTTGCCCGCGACGAACTGCACGTCGTCTACGAGCAGCAGGTCCGCGTCGCGGTACTTCGCGCGGAATTCGCTGCCGCGGCCCGCGCGCACGAGCTCGATGAATTCGTTGATGAAATCATCGCCCTTGATGTAGATGATCTTCGCCGACGGGCGCGTCGTGCGGATCTGATGAGCGATGGCGTAAATCAGGTGCGTTTTGCCAAGGCCGGAGTCGCCGTAGATAAATAGCGGGTTGTAGTGCCCCACGCCGTCGGCCACGGCTCGCGCGGCGGCATAGGCCATCTTGTTCGATTCGCCGACGACGAACGTGTCGAACGTGAATTCGCCGGAATCGAGCAGCGCGGTGGATTTTTTGACCTCGGGCTCGAAAAGGGCGGTGCTCTCCGCGGTGGAGAGGAGCTTGACGTCGAAATCGGCGGAGTAAATGTCCCGCAGGGAATCCTTGATGCGGTCAGAGAACATGGATTCGATCGTGCTGCGCTTAAAATCGTTCGGGCAGTGGAGATAGAGCGTCCTGTCCTTGATGGACACGGCCTCCACCTCGTCGAACCACGTGGAGATGGTCGTCTCGGACAGGTCCTGGCTGAGGCGGGAGAGAACGATCTTCCAGATGTCTGCAACAGAGTTCACGGAAGCGCTCCTTT
>OLSA01001558.1_pt1 | contig 18744 bp, 17 predicted proteins | sample 1672731 | NCBI WGS metagenome assembly OLSA01 (sample SAMEA3136718, study PRJEB25190) | human gut metagenome | biome: human gut; feature: human-associated habitat; material: faeces | place: Austria | collected 2013
CCGATGCCTTCTTTATTGCTACGGCATTTCAGTTTTGAAACGGTCACAGTGTGGTGATTCATGCGGGCTGCTATAAACTGCGGATAAAGTTGTAATCGTCCTTCCATTTTTGAAAAGCGATTTCGTTCCCAGCCTTCATACCATTGATGTTCATTCGCTGTCTAAGGAATCTCATAACATCATACTTGGACGCCTTTCCTGTATCAATGGCACATTTGAGAATTCGCTGCCGCTGGACAGCGCTCAATCCGGCAGTTTGGCTGACTGTGTAACCCATATCATAGAATATCGATGTATCTTCGAAACCAGAAAGGTTGCCAGAGGTGTTATTCTCGTACATAATCCTGCAGCGTGGCACACCATAGCTTTCAAACATTTGAATTAGGGCATCCAGTGAAATGCGAAACTGCTTGCAATGGGCGCACCTCGCGATGGTGTACTGCTTGTCCGGTTTTCCGTAAAAGCTGAAATCAACTCGCATATTCTTGAGCTGGTGATTCTCTTCTCGGCAAGCATCTGTGCCGCAAAATACAACCAAGGTGTCCGAAGTTCTGAACTTATAAATATCAGGCGAACTGGCAGCATTGCCGAACATTTCGCAAACGCCTTCAATCATATCTTTGCGGGCACAAAGACTATACAGCCGTTTGATCCACGGCAGCCCAGCGGATAATGCCTCTGCATTATGCTCTATTGGCATACATGCAAGATGTGCAGCGAGCTCTTTTTCAATCTTGCGCTGCTCCGCTTGAACTACATCATACATTTTTTGAACTTCGTTACTCTTTAGAATTACTTGGCACTTGGCAACCGGGTCATATCGTTTGATGCGGAGGGCGCTATCTGGCTTGACCCAAAGGATGCTATCCTGTGATTCATAGCACTCATCATAGACAAACTCGATGGCCCCGAATGTGTCGAGAATATAAGCCGATTCTGCATCCCAGTTTCTCGATAGTCTTCGCTCAACAGCCAGTCTAAACTCATCAGGATTTCTCGGATAACGAAGCCAGTTGTGGCGATAGTCGGCATCAAAGCTGCACGAAATCATCTCACTGCAGAAATATGCTTCATTGCAGCAATCGTCATACTTGATTAAGTCTTTTTCATGGCAAAATGAAATCAGTTCCGTAATAGCTGGATGCCGAGTATCCGCTAAAGTGCATCCGTAGGCCATGAACTCGCCCTGCACTCGCATTAGGAGTCCGACATAGTGTGTATAGTCTTCCGGTTGGAGGCCGAATTCCACGAATTCCTCTAATGTTGCCGGTTCCGCCCTCTTACTGAGGGCATTGTCGTGAATTGTATCAAATAGTGCTGCCATCATCTATCCTCCGGTTAACATTCTATATATCGCTCATGTGGCAGAGCCCGCTTCATTCAATTTGTTCGCCCAAAACATCATCCGCCAAACAGCTTGAGAATCCCATACACGATTAAAATCACCACGATCATCGTCAGGCACCCGCAGCCGCCACCTCCGCCAGAACCGCCGGAGGAGCCGCCTGAATCATTGTCGCCTGTTGCTATTTTGAACAGTGCATAGTCACGACCATCTACATGGCCGTCATTGTTGAAGTCTCCGAATGGCATAGATTAGCCTCCGTATGTATTATAATATGTTCACTATCGATTCCATTTTCGCCCATGGCCATAGCTAACAGATGGATACTCATCTACTGAAAGAGTAGGTGCCAAATCTTGCCAATCTTGATAGGGGTCCTTCCTAATAATATCTGTGACTACACAGCGGAATCCTTTGGAATCTAAAAAGCTATCTCCGATTTTCAAACCCAAGTACCTCTTGTGGCCTTCGTTCTTCTGTATATTAATTTTAATCTGGACGGTTGTCATCTCGGCGCTTCGATAAACAAGTATATCTGCGTTTTGAGCAGCCTTTGCAGTAGGATTTTTGTTAGATGATCCTTCCCCATCAGCTTTTTTACTATTATGGTTGGATGCAGTGCAACTCCTGATTGCCTTAATATCATCTTCCAATACTGGAAGAACAGAAATATCCTGAAATACAGCACCATCTTTATAAATTTTATTGGAATAGTGTCTTAAACAAAAAAGATCCAACCATGCCGAATATTGCGTTTCTAATCCCGCGAAAGATAACCCAACCGCATGTGCCATAAATAATTTCGGGGTGACCTCGTCCAGCTGTACTTCAAAAGGCCTTAGATCAGACATTGAATTCTGAAAATGCTCTGTAATTTTTTTCTGTATGCGATAAGGTATTACATCCCAAGATGTGTAATTAATTGCGTTAATCACACATTCCTTTTTCTGCACAATACTCTCTTCGCAATGTCGCCGAAAGTCCACATATATTCTATATTCCGACTCTAAAAAATAAAGTTCATCGTCTGATATGGAATCCGATTCTATACTTATTTTCAGTTCATTTTGGAAGTAAGCCTTGAATTCATCAGAGATGAGACTCAATGCTTCTTTTATACGGTGTTTTCTTTCCTCCTCTTCCTTCCTTTGCTTCATTTCTTTCTCGGTGTGTTTTTGAACTGCCTCACGCTCCTGCGCAATACGCGAATACTGTTCCAGCGTATATGAAAGAGGACAGCCGCAGTTCGGACACGATTGTGCGTGTATAGATACAATATGATGGCAATCGAAACATTCCACAAGATTCCCATTTTTTTGCGCTTTGCTCTCCTCGGAGTTACCTTGCGAAGAAGTTATGTCATAATCTATGGTATGGACATTGCTAACCACAGGAAGATTTACTTTTGGTGAACATATTCTCTGGGCATACTCAAGATTTACCTGTGTATTCGTATTATACCAGCATTTTTTAGAATAAAGCCAGCGCCATCTATTTGCTTTCAGTTCAGAGAGCACATCCGCAGAAGGCCTATCTTCAAAGTAAATTTCTATTCCTTTCAGTGGTTGATTAATGCTAAATCGAGCCATTGTTCAATACCCCCGAGTAGTTTTATCTGACATGATTGCCGTACAGTAACCCATTATTTGGCAAATTCGATCCTCACTTGATGCCCCTCTACGATCTCCGTATACATATACCTCGGCTCGGCGTAATCGTTGTGCTCCATTACCCACTTTATTATAGTGCCGAGATCGGAATCTTGCAAGGGTTCTACATCGTAGCCCCTGAAAATGTGATAATAGGACGCTTCCTCACCCCTACGGAACACGGTGACAAATACCGGAGCATCCCCGCCCAAACATTCCATGGCATACTGCTGAGGGATATCATACAGGTGGCTCAGCACATCGTTCACATGATCTTCTCCGGTCCTGTCCGGTAACATTTCTCGGACAACATATAACAGATTCCGATTGCATCTGCACATGGCTACATAAAGCAACATACCCGTGTTGCGGTTATTAATGGCCTCCCCACGGAGTACTTCGATAATTTGGCCGCAGCATTCGTATTCCTTTCCCATCGGCTGAACCTCCCAATTCCTTTAAATTAAGTATATCACAGGAAAATGTTGGGAGAATTTGAAAATGTTTGATTTATTTATTGAATTTATATAAATCTCATATATTTTGCTAGAAATAGTTCTTTAGAAAAATTTTTTAGGCACTTGACAAATCGAAAATCGCCCGCATAATTTGAGCAATTTGACAAAGGAATCGTCCTGTGCTATACTTTATATTAAAATAAACAAACGAGTCTTATCAGCAACAATTTTACAATACACCTATAAGAGATGCGCGAGGGACAAGCCCGATGACCGCACGGCAACCTCCCGGAGAGAAAGGTGCCAAAGCTTGTACGATAGGTAATACCAGCCCCGCAAGCTGGATTTTTTGTACCTATTTTCCGGGAGTTCGGGAAATAGGGCAAATTTTTATGCGAGACGGAGGAGAAAAGATGTTTGGCGCGATTATCGGCGATATTGCCGGCTCAAGATTTGAATTTGACAACTGCAAATCCAAGGAGTTTGAGCTTTTTACCAACACCTGCGACTTCACCGACGATACGGTGATGACGCTGGCGGTGGCGAAGGCGCTGCTGCCCTATGAGGCCATCACGGATATGGACGCCTTCAAGCGGGAGCTTGTCCGGGTGATGCACGAGGTAGGAATGCCGCACCCGCACTGCGGCTATGGCGGAAGATTCTGCACATGGATGATGAAGAATGATATCGAGCCTTACGGCAGCTATGGCAACGGCTCTGCCATGCGGGTGTCCCCGGTGGCGTGGTTTGCCGGTTCTTTGGGCGAGTGTGAAAGGCTGGCGGCGGCCACTGCCGAAGTGACTCACAATCACCCGGAGGGCATCAAGGGCGCTGTGGTGGTGGCGGGAGCCATTTATCTGGCGAGAACGGGTCACTCTATGGCAGAGATCCGGGAGTATACGGAGCAGTACTATCACATCGATTTTACCTTGGATGAGATCCGGCCGGACTACGATTTCGTAGAGACCTGCCAAGGCTCTGTGCCGCAGGCGTTGGAAGCGTTCTTTGAATCCGCCGGTTTCGAGGACGCCATCCGAAATGCCGTTTCCATCGGTGGCGACAGCGACACCATTGCCGACATGGCCGGCGCCATCGCAGAAGCCTACTACGGCGCAGACTGGGAGATGAAGGACATTGCCCTGTCGTATTTGGATTTGGATCTGCTGGATATTGCGGAGGAGTTTGAACGGAGAATTATGCGGCCCAAGATGCCAAGATGATTTCGGATGAAAAATATGCTATACTTTTTAGGGTGATTTTATTGGTGATGGAGGATTGGCTAATATGATACTTAAATAGCTTCTTGCACTTTGCGACGATGGCAATGCCATGATCACGATCATCAGAGAGGATGGTATGGAGCTGGAAAATGCCAAGGCAAGCCTGCTGTATACAAGCAGCCACTACCCGTTCTATAATATGGTTTCCTTCGGTGTGCACAGAGGGGAACTGCACATTCGCATTAGCAGCGAACCCAATAGGGACGAGAAGCGAAAATTTTATCCGATAAGTTATGGTATAACAGGCGTTACTTCCTCGGAAAATTGAATTGGAAGTATACGCTGAAGGGTGGAGGTAATCCTTATGTTCGAATTGCCGAGCATTGATTTTTCTGAGTTGAACTGTTCGAGTGAACTTGAAACTGTGGGCATTGAGGACGCAAACGATCTTGTTAAGCCGACGATCACTGCCCTCATCAAAGATGGTATTCAGCGTCAAGTTACAGCCTGTAATCTGAGCAAGAGGGCTGCAGACGAATTGGTTGAAGCCTTTGGCAATGAAGGCTTTGCAATTGCGCTGGATAGTGATATCCAGCCAGACATCGCTGTATTGCCAACTTCGTTTTCCCCTACTACAAGCCAGGATGAGAATGAAGATAATCCGGATGCTAACTACACTGCTGAACAGCAAAAAGCTCTAAACTATGCTTCGTGGGCTATTGAAGCCCTCGATTTCAGCGCTTGCCCGCCCTCAGCTGATACGAAACCGATGTATCCGTTAAATCTGTTGAACGCGATATTTGGCGAACGAGGTGAATATCATTTCCACTCCCCGGAATTAATGTCCATTATGTGTGCTCAGTTTGACGATGTACTTGGGACATTGGCGCCCACAGAAGAGAAAGTCCTCCGTGCAATCTATCAAGATGGCAAAACAGAGGATGACTTAATTTGTGCTTTAGGATTGCAGAACAATGAGGTTGCCACTTGGGCGATGCACGAAACGATAAATGCAAAGGCTGGGCGCGCGCTTCGAAAACTCCGCCATCCATCCAGATCGAGAAGAATTAGGGATTTCCTCTGCATTATTTCCTACCTTGAAAATGTCGATGATGCAACATTGGATGATATCAGAAACTCCTGCCTTTATGAGAAAAAACTCTCATGGGAGAATAAATTGAATGGAGAATCCGAAACCCTTGACTGGGATACTTGTAAGATCGGGCATTGTTTTCGGCTGTTATTTGATGTTGACACATTGCCAGCAAATCTTATATTGAACAAGGATGATTTCGGCTGGTGCCAATGGCCCGTGGGACTATTGATGGGAAGCACTTCCGAATCCTTTTTTTCAAATTGTCCTGAGGCGAGCATTTATAAAGCATTTTTCAGTGCAAATGCAGTTCGGCCTCATTACCTTTTGGCTGTTAGGCAGTCTTCTGATGATGTGAAATCATTTGCCCTGTTTGGATTTTCTGACGGCAATTTAAGCAGAGTGCAAATTGACGCGGGCATTCTGAGGAATCTCTATCGCATCATTGAAGAATCGCATTCGGGCAGCGAAAATACAGAAAATCTACGGATTCTTTATGCCGCTGAACGGCAGTATTGCGAGTTACAATTACAGCAGGCTTCTGATCCAAGGGATAAAGAATACTACAAAATGTTTTTGGAGTTAATTAAAAGTCAGCGTGATGCACTTCCCAAGAAATATGATAAGAGACTTTTAGAAGTGACAATCGAAGAGTTAGATTTGGGCTGCCGTGCATTCATGGCTTTGAAACGATATGGGCTCAACACAGTTGAAGATCTCGTACCTATGACAGAGGATGACCTTATAAGAGTACGGAATCTTGGGAGAAAGGCCGCCGAAGAAGTCTTTGGAAAATTAAGGGCTCTTGGCATTGAGCTGAGAAAAAACGGGCAGGAATGCTAACAGGTAAAGTGTTCAGATAATTAAGAATAGATAAATGAGCCAAAAGCACTTGACGAACAAGCGTTCTATATGCTATACTATACCCTGCTCTCATAGCAGAGCCCACAACTGAATATCTGAAATGAAACACAAGGCAGCCGTCGAAAGGGATTGCGGCTGTACCGCTCCTGTTGCTGAGTCTGCCAGCGGAGCGGAAAAAGCAGACATTGAAGGTTTCTGAAAAGCAGAGCCGGTACATAGTTTCATCAAAGATATAGCGAGAGATCATCTCCCGCTGACTTGATGTGCTGTGTACCGGCTCTTTTTGTCGTTGTAGCCACCGTTCACAAAAAGTTTACAAAAATTCTTTCGTGCAAACGGCAAAAAAGTTCCCAGTTGATTATTGAGGGGGTTAATAAATGAGCCTTCTCGCTGCCTACCAATTGAGGGGCAAATTGAAAACTGAATGACCGTCCGAATGGGATATGATTCTGCCACGACCTCCCCGATGGGGGCAAGCAGAACAACGCTGCGGTGAGATTCCGGGGCAGGTACAGAAAAACGACATTCGGAGAAAACGGCAAACAATCCGCAAATTTTTCAAGAAACAGTTCCGTTTTACACCCGTGCTTTCTCCTATTTGTGGGGAAAGCTACTTTACGGTCAAGACCGCGGATTTTCGCAGAGTTCCTTTTGCAGAAACGCTGGACGGCCTCCGCATCGTCTGCGGCGTTTCTATTAGAAAATCCGTGGATTCTGCCGGTCTTGAACGGGGCTTTTTCGGCAAAAACAGGCCTTTTACAAATGCGATCCGAAATGAGGTGAAATTTAAAATGATTACAGGAATCAAGAAGAAAAACAAGCTGACCGAGATATGGTTCGACGAAACCGGCAGCGCAGTCAACATCCGTACTTACAACACCGACCTGAAAAATCGTCTGACGGCCTATGCGGCAAAATATCCCGCCCACTGCCGCCTGAGGGACGATGATGAGTGCGGCTGCCTGACCTTTGAGATAGACCGTCGGCGGTTCTCCGTCCGGCTGACCGCTCCCTATTCCGAGGACAGGCGAAGCAAAGCCAAGGAGACGATGACCGCCGTTAATCAGCGGAGACAAAATGACAATTTCAAGAAGCCGCTATGACCGAGAGGTGCTGTCCACAGGAATAACGAGCATCGGATTGTGTCCCCCACAATCCAAATCCGCAGCCTTGCGGTCTGCGGACTTCACTCAGGGGTACGCCCCTGAATACCCCAATTTTACGAAGGAGATGATCTAAATGAAAGAAGAAAAAGTGCGTATCAGAGTACGCCTGACCGAAGAAGAAAAAGAGAAATTGGAGCGCAACAGCGTCCTATGCGGACTGTCCCAAAGCGAATATGTCCGTCAGCTATGCCGGGGTATTCACCCGAAGCCAAAACCGCCGGATGTATTCTGGGAGCTGATGGAGGAGCTATATAAGGCCCATTCCGATTTGAAAGAGTGTGCCAAATACGAGCCGTCCGCCCTTGAACTCTGCACCGAGATCGAACGGCTGGTGCTGGACTTGCAGGAGGTGATCTGATGGCAACGACATCTCTTTGGCACATTAAAGGCCGCTTGAAGGACCTCATTGACTATGTGGAGAATCCGGAAAAGACGGCGGCGAAAACGCCGGAGCTGCAAGACCTCTATAATGTGTTTTCCTATGTCCAGCGCCCGGAGGCTACGCAGGAGGGCGAGTATGTCACCGCCATCAACTGCCTGAAGGAAACGGCGCTGCGGCAGATGATCCTCACCAAGAAGCGCTGCGGCAAGACGGGCGGCTATATCGCTTGGCACGGGTATCAGAGCTTCAAACCGGAGGAGGTCACGCCGCAGCTTGCCCATGAAATCGGCGTGAAGCTGGCAAAGGAGATGTGGGGCGACCGCTTCGAGATCATCGTCACCACTCATCTGGACAAGGAACATCTACACTGCCACTTCTGCTTTAATTCCGTGTCCTTCCGGGACGGCGGCAAGTACAACTATTCCAAAACAGAGCAACAGCGTCTGCGAGAAGCCTCAGACCGACTTTGCCGGGAATACGGGCTGTCCGTCATTGAGAAGCCCCACAAAGCCCCCTCCCGTCCCGTTTGGCTGGACGAGAAAAACGGCAAGCCCACCCGCTACAATGTCTACCGCGCTGATGTGCAGGAGGCAATGAATTTCAGCCGCACGCCCTACTATATGGAGGACTATCTCCGGCGCAAGGGGTATATCACCGACTTTACGGGCAGGCACTGGAAAATCCGTCTGCCGAAATATGAACACTTTACAAGGCTGGACACTCTGGATGAAAGGTGGACGCCGGATAATATCCGCATCGGACGATACGCCTCTTTCGGCAATCGTAGGGCGTACATCAGCTACCCACCCCAAATGCCGCAGGAGCTTTTGGACTGGTTTCAGCCGTTCCACAAGACCAGCCACATCTACAAGCTGTATCTGCACTACTGCTATCTGCTGGGATACTTACCGAAGCACACCGACTATAAGCCTACCAGTCCGTATCTGAAGGAGGACTTGCGGAAGCTGGACGAGCTGTCCCAGCAGGTGCGGTATATGAGTAAATACGGCATTGAAACCTTTGACGATCTGTATGCAGACCGGGAGAAAATCCGGCAGGATATGGACACCCTCATTGCCCGCCGCACCAAGCTGCAAAACAGGATACGCCGTGCCGCACCCGCCGAAAAGGAAAACCTGCGGCAGGAAAAGGCGGGTGTGACGAAGCAAATCACCGCCCTGCGAAAGCAGCTAAAACTGAATGAGGCCATTGAGGTGCGTTCTGCCAAGATACAGGAAAAGACAGATTTGCTCTATGCCAACGAATACCGTGCCAAGGAAGCACAGCAGCAAAAGAAAGCGCAGAGAAGGGAGCGTGACGCACGATGAGTGCCGATAACGAAATCTATACACAACTTGACCGCATTACAGACCACCTTGCGACAATGACCAAGCAGGAGCGCATAGCGTGGTTTCGCAGAAGCGCCTATGCGCAGCCGCTGAATTTCACCAGAGAAATTGACGGTACGGTATATGCCGTAAGAGCCTTTTTCAAAGAGGACGCAAGAGAAAATATCACCGACAAAGTACAGCGTATCATTTTGAACGATACAAAAAACAGAAAACAGATTTGAAATTATCGCATTAAAGTGTTGAAGTTTACAGTTGGATATGGTAGAATAAGCTCACCTACAAATTCGATCATATCCGGCTGTGGAAAGGAGAGCTATGACAAAACAACCGGATAAAATCACAGCCCTGTATTGCCGCCTGTCCCGTGACGATGAGCAGAACGGCCTGTCAGGGTCCATCAAGAATCAGCAGGCCATCCTTGAGAAGTACGCACAAGAAAATGGCTTCCGGAACACCCGTGTGTTCATTGATGACGGCTGGTCAGGTACGAACTTCGCAAGACCGGCGTTCACGGAAATTATGGAGCTGGCGGAAAAGGGTCTTATCGGCACCTTGATCGTCAAGGATCACTCCCGCTTGGGGCGTAATCGCTTGATAGTAGGGCAGCTATTGGAAGAAGGCTTCGACAGCCTCGGCGTCCGCTACATCGCCATTATGGACAACATCGACACCGCCAAGGGCATCAGCGACCTTGTCCCGATGCAAGACCTGTTCAACGAGTGGCACGCTAAGAACACCAGCCAGAAGGTACGCAATGTGTTCAAGAGCAAGGGAATGTCCGGCGCACCGCTGACCACCAATCCGCCCTTTGGGTACCTGAAAGACCCAGAGAGTAAGAACGGCTGGATCATTGATGAAGCTGCGGCAAAGACCGTGCGGCAGATCTTCTCTTGGTGCGTGGACGGCCTCGGTCCTATGCAGATCGCCAAACGGCTGAAAGCTGCCAAGGTGCCGACGCCTACGGAGCATTGGAGCAATATTGGCCGGAATTGCAGTAAACCGCCTGCCGTGCCCTACAACTGGTGCTCGGCTACCGTGGCGGATATTCTCGGCAAACAGGAATACTGCGGTGATACGGTGAACTTCCGCAGCACCACCAAGTCCTTTAAGAACAAGAAGAAAATCGAGCGTCCGCCGGAGGAATGGCAAATCTTCAAGGACACGCATCACGCCATCATCGACCGGGAAACCTTCGCCTTGGTGCAGGAGCTTCGCAAGCACCGCCGCAGGCCCACGAAAAGCGGCATTGTCAGCCCCTTTTCGGGTCTGCTGTACTGTGCCGACTGCGGAGAGAAGCTGTATTACAGTGTCACCAACAACTACAAGCGAGAGCAGGCGTATTTCTTCTGCTCCTCCTACCGCAAGAATTCCGAGGTCTGTTCCGCCCACTATATCCGTGAGAAGGTGGTGGAGCAAATCGTTCTGGAGAGTATGCAGCGCATCCTGCTGAATGTGCAGGTGTTTGAGAAGGAGTTTGCCCGCAAGCAGATGGACTGCTACACGGAGGACAAGAAGAAGCAGCTTGCCGCCAAGCGCCGGGAGTTGAGCAAGGCGAAGAAACGCATTGCGGAGATTGACACCCTGATCCAGAAGATCTATGAGGACAACGCCAGCGGAAAGCTGTCTGATGAGCGCTACGCTACTCTATCCCTGTCCTACGAGGAGGAGCAGAAAACGCTGAAGGCTGCCGTCCTGGAGATGCAGGCGTATCTGGAAACCGAAACGGATAAGACCGAGAGCTTGCAGCGGTTTATTCAGAAGGTGAAACAAATCACGGAGCTGAAAGCCCTGACCCCGGAGCTGGTCCACGAGTTCGTGGACAAAATCGTGGTGTATGCGCCCAGATACCTTGACGGCAAGCGAGTGCAGCTTTTGGACATCTATTACAGCGGCGTGGGCATTCTCCACGAGCTGACCCCGGAGGAAATGGAAGAAGCCTTCCAGCACCACCTCGCCCAGCGTAACAAAGAGAAAACGGCGTAACCACAGGGGTTACACCGTTTCCGAGAACTTATTAATCTGAGATACAAGAGCCGCCCCGGGGCACCTTCCTTACGGAGGGTGCCCCGAGGGCCGTCTCTTTTCCGGTGTATGAACTTACGCCTGCGTCAGGAAGGTATCCGACTCATCCACGGTGTGCATGTGCTCCAGCATGCGGGTGACCATGTTGCTGTAGCCCCACTCGTTATCGTACCACGCAATGAGCTTGACGAAGTCGTGATCCAGCATGATGCCGGCGGTCTCATCGAAGATGCAGGGGCAGGAATTGCCAATCAGGTCGGTGGACACCACCTGATCGCGGGTGTAGCCGATGATGCCCTTCATGTATGTCTCGGAGGCATGGAGGATCTCGTAGCAGATGTCGGCATAGGAGACGCTGTTGCTGAGACGGGCGGTGAGATCCACCACGGACACGTCCGCCGTGGGGACGCGGAACGCCATGCCGGTCATCTTGCCCTTCAGGGACGGGATAACGCGGCCCACGGCCTTGGCTGCGCCGGTGGAGGTGGGGATGATGTTGTTCAGGATGGAACGGCCGGTGCGCCAGTCGCTGCCGCCGCGGGAGTCCACGGCCTTCTGCTTGGCGGTGGAGGCGTGGATGGTGGACATCAGGGACTGCTCGATGCCGAACTCCTTGTGGATAACGTAGGCCAGCGGGGCTAGACAGTTGGTGGTGCAGCTGGCGTTGGAGACGACGCGCATATCGGAGCGGTACTCGTCGCTGTTGACGCCGAAAACGAAGGTGGGCGTGGCGTCGTCCTTGGCGGGAGCCGTCAGGATGACCTTCTTGGCGCCGCCCTTGAAGTGGCGGCTGGCCTTGTCGGTGGTGTTGTTGGCACCGGTGGATTCGATGATGTACTCCGCGCCGCAGTCGGCCCAGTTAATCATGGCGGCGTCAGACTCGCTGTAAATTTTGATCTTACGGCCATTGACCACCAGATCGCCTCCGGCGTGCTCCACCATGCCGGGGAAGTTGCGGAAAACAGAGTCGTACTTCAGCAGGTATACCATATAGTCGATGTCCGCCTTGCGCAGGTTGATGCCGCAAATGTCAAACTTTTCCGGATCCTCCGTCAGGATGCGCATGACGACACGGCCGATACGGCCAAATCCGTTGATACCGATTTTGATTCCCATGATGCTTTCCTTTCCTTCTTTGTCCGCAGCAGCTGCGGTATTTGTTCCAAGTACATTATAGCACCCAAAACGGATTTGTCACTATAAATTTGCAATTTTGTTTCTTAAATTTTTATTTTTGCCGTTTACGTGGCAAAAATCGTTAAATAATGTTCAAATTCAAATCCAAACGTTCCATACGTTTTGGACTATGCAGACGTGCCGGAGAAGCGTGAAAACAGGCGGGGCGATGCCCCGCCTGTCTGCGGTCTTGGCCGGTTTTCTGACAGCCTGCGGCGGGGCTGCTCTTACAGGATGATGCAGATGAGCCCACCGCCGCCCTCATTGATGATGCGCTCCAGCGCCTCCCGCAGCTTGGCCTGCGCGTCCGGCGGCATACGCTTCACCTTGGCCTGCAGATCCTCCCCCGCGATCTCGTTGAAGCTGCGGCCGAAGATGTTGGACTCCCAGATCTTACCGGTGTCGCCCTCGAACTGCCGGAGCAGGTAGTTGACCATCTCCTCCGACTGCTTTTCGTTGCCCACGATAGGCGACACGGTGGTGGAAACATCCGCCCGGATCATGTGGATGGACGGCGCGCTGGCCCGCATGCGGATGCCGTAGCGTCCTCCCTGCCGGACGATCTCCGGATCCTCCAGCTCCAGCTCCTCCACAGTGGGCAGCACGATGCCGTAGCCCGTCTCACGGGCGGCAATCAGTGCGGGGGCCACCTTGTCATAGGCCTTGCGCACCTCGGCAAGCTCCGTCAGCAGCTCCATCAGGTCGCCGTCATCGCTGACGGACAGGCCGGAGCGCTGAGACAACGTGGTGTAGAACAGGCCGCGGGGCAGGCGGATGCTGGCCTGTGCCACGCCCTGTCCCAGATCCATGGCGTCCACGCCGGCGGACTCCACATTCTCCGTATTCTGCAGGGACGCCAGATACGGTGCAAGCTGGCGGATGCAGTGCAGGCCCGCAGTGCCCGCCGCGATGCGCTGGTACAGGTCGCTTTTGATGGGGTGCTCGCCGGGCAGGGCGTCCACCCACGGCGGCAGAAAAACGTCCAGCTCCTGCAGGGGAAATTCGTACAGCAGGCCCTGCAGGAGGGAGCGCAGCTCCTGCTCCTCCAACGCCAGACAGTTTACCGGCAGGCAGCTGACACCGAATTTCTCACCGATCTCCGCTGCGATGGATGCGGCCCGGGAGCCGCGTGGGTCGGCGGAGTTCAGCAGCACCAGAAACGGCTTGCCAATCTCCTGCAGCTCCCGGATAACGCGCTCCTCCGCTTCCAGATAGTCCTCGCGGGGAATGTCGGTAATAGTGCCGTCGGTGGTAATGACGATGCCCACGGTGGAGTGGTCGGTGATGACCTTGCGGGTGCCAATCTCCGCCGCCTCGGTCATGGGTATCTCATGGTCGTACCACGGCGTCATCACCATGCGGGGCGACAAATCCTCGAACTGTCCCATGGCGCCGGGCACCATGTAACCCACGCAGTCGATGAGCCGCACGGAGAAGGTCACGTCGTCCTCCAGCCGGATACAGACGGCCTCCTCCGGCACGAACTTGGGCTCGGCTGTCATGATGGTGCGGCCGGAGCCGCTCTGGGGCAGTTCGTCCTGCGCCCGGTCACGGCGGTATGCATTGTCGATATGGGGCAAGACCTGCGTTTCCATGAAGCGCTTGATGAAGGTGGATTTGCCCGTCCGTACCGGGCCTACCACCCCGATATAGATACTGCCGCCCGTGCGGGCCGCCATATCCTGATAGATGGATGTGGATCGATTCATAATGCCTTCCTCCGAATCCTGACTGTTGTCCTATCTCTATGCGGCGGTGGGGATTTTTAGAAGCGTGGGGAATTCTACGGACAAATTCGCGGCAGAGTGTTGCTTTTGTAACATCAACCATCCGTTTACAAGGGAAGACCCTTGTAAACGGATGGTTGATGTGATAAAATATGCACAATACAGCGGATACATCCGCGTGGACAGGGGTGGCAGACATGGAGGATATGACTGTAGACCGCCGCGTAAGAAAAACAAAGAAGCAGCTGCGGCAGGCACTGATGCATCTGATGGCGGAAAAGCCGTCCCGCAGCATCTCCGTCCGGGAGCTGGCCGAGCGGGCCGATATCAACCGGGGCACGTTCTACATCCACTATAGGGATGTGGACGATCTGCTGCAGCGGCTGGAGGACGAGATGGCCGAGCGGCTCATTCTGGTGTGCCGCAAGCACGCCCACAGCAGCGGCGAGGGCAGCGCCTATCCCTATCTGGCCGATCTGTACCGTTTTGCCAGGGACAATGCCGATCTCTGTCTGGTGCTGCTGGGGCCCAACGGCGACCGGGCCTATACGGAGCGTATATGCGCCATTCTGCGGGACTGCTTCCTGCGGGACTTCGTGGGCCGCTTCTACGGCGGCGATCCGGAGCGGCTGTCCTATTTCTGTCACTTCATTGTATCGGGCAACCTGTCCCTGACGCTGAAATGGCTGCAGGACGGGGCAAAGGAGTCGCCGGAGGAAATGGCCGAGCTGGCCGGTACGCTCATCATGGACGGCGTTCGGGTGCTGTGAACGTGAAGTACATACAAAAAGACATCCCTCTGGTGAGCAACACTGTTAAGATAAGAAAAGTAAAGAGAGAAAACTATTTCAAAATGAATTAAGGGAAATACTATGGCAACAACACCTTATACTTCGGATAGCCGACATTAATTTTAATAGTGGGAAAGTGTTTAGCGTGTTAACACCATCATGTCGTAGTCTTGTTTTTTGCAAATATAATTCGAAAGGATAATCGCTATGATTAACATTCAAAAGGCTTTTGCTAATAGCTCAAAAAAAGCTGAATTATTTCTTTCTCCCATCTATATTGACTATGTTGAAGAGAAAATTCCCAAAGAATTGGATCATTGGTGGGGAGGGTTGGGTGAAGTGAAGCGATGCCTCTCCGGTGATTGGACTCAAAGCGGAATACCGACGCCTTCTGCACTAAATAAAGAATGTGTTAAGCGGGAGGGACGAGGCTTTATTCTGCATTATTGCCACTGCCAGCTTTTAGCCAAATGCAAACGCGACTTTCTGTCTGGACAGTATCGCTTATATTTCAGCCCTGACGCACGTTATGTGCAAGACGCTGACTGTTATATGCGAAACTGGCAAACGCCTCAATCTGGAATTGACGCTCTTGTCTCTAATTATCCCGCTGGAATTAAGACACGGCGCTATACGACCTACTATTCCGAAGAGGCGAAAATATTCCTTTTCGTTGAGATTTCTGTTTCGGATCAGTATGCGCACTCTGTTTTTTGCACTTATGTTGCCCAACGCAAACAATGCGAGCAAGAGGCAGTTGCATTTAAGAAAATTATAGAAGAAAAGCAGTCAAGTGTGCTATGCGATATTTTTTCCACAATGAAAGGTTGGAGCTGCATCAGAGATGTACATAAAGCAATGCTTCGAATCGAGGCAGATAAAGTGTACGAAGATTTTTGGGAAGGCAGCGCACCCGTGATTCTCTATTCCAAATATGGGCTTAAAAACTTATCTTCTATTTCTCAGCGTTACGGTTTGGCAATGTACCTTGCAGAACAGTTCTCCCTGTATTTTGGGGACGAGGTTGCGGTTCGCTCCTATTTAGCACCGCATGATGTAACACCTGAAAAAGTTGATGTTTTTATTCACATTGAAAAAAAGCGTCCTGTCGAGCAAGTTCCAACTAAAAACTGGGATGAATGATTCGGATACTCCTGAATTTATGAGATCCTACTGAGCCTGCGGCAGTTTGACGGTAAGACCAAAAGAAAAGTATATGAGAAGCAAGGCGGCATTTGCGCTAACTGCGGCAATCACTTTGAAATAGCTGAAATGGAAGCAGACCACATAGACCCGTGGCACGATGGCGGCAAGACCACAATAGAAAACTGCCAGATGCTTTGTAAGCACTGCAATAGAGTTAAGAGCGGAAAGTAAGAGGACGAGGTATCTATCTTCGAGCGCAGCGCCGACCGCCCCGCGAACGCCAATACCATCTGTGAGGTTATCGTCCTGCCCGCGAAGTAAGCACAGCAAAAAAACAATAGAAACGCCCCGTCCACTTCAGAGAAAATGGACGGGGGCTTTTTTTGCTGTCACATTTTCTTATCTTAACAGTGTTGCTCATATGAGGGATGTCTTTTTTGTGCGTTTTGGTGGTTAGAACTCGGGATCCCAGCTGCGGCGCTCCCGGCTTTGGGGGGCATCCTCCTGCGCCGGTTCTGTTGTGTGTTGGGCAGCTCCCTGCCGCTGAAAGTCCAAAAAGCGGGTGCCCTGAAACGTCAGCAGGCCGGCGTCACCCTCGGCCAGCAGGCCATACGCCCGACCGGAGAGGCGCAGCTCCATGCGGTCGCCGCCGTCAAACTCGAAGGCGGCGTAGTAGGTGGTGGAGCGCGAGGTGTGCCCCGCACCGTTGCCGTGATGGTGATGGACGCTGACGTTTTCGCGCTTCGCCACTACGCGGGCGGCTACGGTCAGCTTGGGCGAGCGGTTGTTTTTGCTCCACTCCATCAGGCTTTTGCCGGCGTTGAACATGAACACAAAGAGAATGGCCACGAACATTACCATAAACAGGATCCGGAACAGGCCCAGACCGCCGAAGCCGAACATGCCGGAATGGAAACCGAACACAGATGACATGGATATGCCTCCTTTCTGATGGGGACAGTATAGCAGTTTTTCCGCTGTTTGTCCAGCAACCTGAGGCTTGCAGGCTGTAAGGATGGAGAAAACCGCGCAACCTGAGGTTTACAGCGGCATCAACCCTTGGTCAGGTGGCCCATGGCCGCCCGCAGCATCAGCTTTTTGGTGCCCACGGTGTCGAAGGCCACCTCGATGAGGGCATCGTTTCCCATGACACGGACGGACAGCACCATTCCCTGCCCGAAGGCGTCGTGTCGCACGCTCTCCCCCGGCGCCAGCTGCATCAGGCTGCCGGCAGGCGCCACCTTCCGGCCGGACGCCGTCTGGAGCGGCTTTCCGGCGGGCTCCGCAGCCGCGCGGGACGTTGTGACCGGCGGAGTACGGTGGCTCTGGCCGCTACCGTAAGCGCCGTATTTTTCGCCGTACCCAGCGCACCGGGAGGCATAGCCGTCGCCGCTGCCATCACCCCAGCCCACGTCGCTCTCTGCGCTGCGGGGCTGCGGCTTGCTGAGCCACTCCATGTTCTCCTCCGGGACTTCCTTCAGGAACCGGGAGGGCATGGCCGGGGCCGTGCGGCCAAACAGCATGCGCTGCCGGGCGTTGGTCAGGGTCAGCGTCTCCTTGGCGCGGGTCATGGCCACATAGCAGAGACGCCGCTCCTCCTCCATCTCTTCCGCGTCGCCCATGGCGCGATTTCCCGGGAAAAGGCCGTCCTCCATGCCCACCACATAGACGTGGGGGAACTCCAGCCCCTTGGCAGCGTGCATGGTCATCATGGTCACGCAGTTATCGCTGTCGGACTGGCTGTCCAGATCGGTGTACAGCGCCACCTCGTCCAGAAAGCCCGACAGGCTGGGATCGTCCGGCTGGTTGTCCAGAAAGGCGTGGATGCTGGAGGTCAATTCCTGCACGTTCTCCAGCCGTCCCCGGCTTTCCATGTCGTTCTTTTCCGTCAGCATAGCGGTATAGCCGCTGCGATTGCAGACGAATTCATAGAACTCCGGCAGGGACATCTCCCCCACCTTGGCCCGCATTTCCTCCATCAGCGCCGTGAAGCTTTCCAGCTTTACAGCCGCCGATTTCAGTTCCGGATAGCTGGATGCGTGGCGGAAAATCTCATACAGGGGCACGCCCTGTGCCGTTGCCAGTATCTGGGCCTTGTCCACCGTGGCCGCGCCGATCTTGCGGGAGGGCACGTTGACGATGCGCCGCACCCGCAGGTCGTCGGTTGGGTTATTGATGACGCACAGATAGGCCAGCATGTCCTTGATCTCGGCCCGGTCGAAGAACTTCATGCCGCCAATGATCTTGTAGGGCACGCCGCTGCGCTTGAAGGCATACTCCAGCGCGTTGGACTGGGCGTTCATGCGGTACAGCACCGCGTGATCCTTCCAGTTCATGCCGCGGTTATAGTTCA
>OLSA01001559.1_pt1 | contig 18719 bp, 18 predicted proteins | sample 1672731 | NCBI WGS metagenome assembly OLSA01 (sample SAMEA3136718, study PRJEB25190) | human gut metagenome | biome: human gut; feature: human-associated habitat; material: faeces | place: Austria | collected 2013
GCCGAGAGGTCAGGAAAGCACCGGAGAGGGGCGGATGGCATCATCCGTCCCTCTCCGGCTTTTTTGTGGGCTACATGGTCTGGCTGATGACGCTGCCGATGGTGTCGGCGGCGTCACGCTTCATCCCCTCCGTGGCGTGGGTGTAGGTGCTGAGGGTGAAGCCCGCGTCGTAGTGTCCCAGCGCACCAGACAGCGTCTTGACGTCCACGCCGTACTTGAGGGACAGCGTGGCGAAGGTGTGTCTGAGGTCGTGAAAGCGTATGTGCTCCGCGCCGATGGCCTTCAGGATCTTCTCATGGGTGTGCCGGAAGGAATCCGGGTCGAACATGGTGTCGGTCTTGGGCGACACAAACAGGTGAGGACTGTGTGGGTGCTTTGCGTGTTCCTCCACCAGCAGCTCCACGGCCCGCTGCGGGATGGCCAGTTTGCGGATGGAGTTGGGTGTCTTGGGCTGGCTGACCACCAGCTCACCGTTGATACGGTTTACCTGCTTGCTGACAGAGATGGTCATATTCTCTACATCCAAGTCCGTCCACAGCAGGGCGAGGAGCTCGCCCCGGCGCAGACCGGTGGTCAGCTCCAGATAGAAAGCCGCCAGCAGCCCGCGCCGTTCTGCTTCGGCCAGATACGGGCCGATCTTGTCCTCCGGCAGTAGGGAAGCCCTCGCTGTGAACTAACTCATACGCTCCGGCGCGGGAGATGCCCAGCACCGCCGCCACCTGCACGACATTCAGCATCAGGGGCAGCTCGCCGTAATTCTTATAGGTACATTCGTTCATTCGCTCCTCCTTACATCATGGTCATGTCGAAACCGTGATACTGCCCATACTCTTCTTCGTAATCTTCCTGTTCCTGACGGCGGGACTGATACCACTCCACCAGCTCCTGCAGCAAGAGGCTGCTGTAATACAGCTCACGGGCAAGGTCACTGACCTCGCTGTCCTCGTCCTCACACAGGGCGCAGATGGCAGCCACCGTACCCGCCATGCCGCAGACGGCATCCTCCAGCGTGGGTGTCGGCTCGCGGTGGTCACAGGCGATCTGCCGGCAGGCCTGCAGGTAATCCGCACCGCCCAGTTGGAAGTACAGCTCCATATTTTCGCGCTTCAGCGTCTGGTCGAACAGCTTGCTGTCCCGACAGCGGATGTTCTCCGGCGTGGTGTAGGTGATGTATTTCTGATCCGGCTCCCACTTTACATCGTAGCCATAGGCGTTCATGTAGGCAATGAACTCCTGTCGGGTGCGGCTCTGCTCCATGGCATCTTTGATATGATCCACCAGATGTTTCTTCCACATCGGAATACGGAACGGATCGGCCTTGGACTCCGTAACGGACAGGCCATGCTCCCGACAGAGTTGGCTGCAGTAATCCTTGACCTGCTGCATCTCCCTTGCGGACTGATGGAATTTCATGCCCGTCTCGAAATTGACGGAGTTCATGATGATGTGGTTATGGATGTGAGCGGTGTTCATGTGGGTGACCACAATGCACTGGTAGCCCACAAAATGCTCCGCCAGCTTCACGCCAAGCTCGTGCGCCGTTGTGAAGTCCAGCGGGTCGTCCGGCGCGAACGCCTGCACGATGTGGTAGTAACCGCGGCCCTCCGTTTTGCGGAACTGCTTTTTCACCGCTTCGAATTCCGGCACTGCCGTCCGCGCTACACAGTTGACGCCGCTGATAAGCTGCTCCACCGTCTTTTCCCGGTTGGTGACATAGTCGACGATGCCCCTCAGCCCACGCGAGACAGCAATGAATTTAACGTTTGCCATGTGTTTTCATACACCTCCATGAGCGGCTCCATGTTGACCAGCTCGACATGACCCTGCCGCGCCATGACGACCAGCTGATTCAGGTTATTGCCCTGCCGCCGCAGCTCGCGGATGAGGTCATCCACGCCGTCGATGACCGTCACATCCTTGTCCATGGCCGCGTCCCGCACATACTGGCTGAGAGACTTGTGCGCCTTCTCCGCCTGAAGCGAGATGTATTTCTTCTGCCACCCCGCCACGCGGACGCGGATAAATTCTTCTTTTTTCATACGTTGCTCCTCCATGAAAAGGGGTGTGGGCTTAGCCCGCATTTGGCGTTTGGGGGAGCGGTTTCGGCCAGGGGCCGAAAACTGTACCACAAACGCGAAACTTGCCATCGCGCTGAAGGCGCGATGCTTCGCCTCCTCAGCTGTCCAGCGTCCGGTAACGCTCGCTCCGGCCTGCAAGGCCACACAGCGGCTCATAGGGGCGAACACGGCGGCTCTGCGGCTTGCGCCGACAGTTTCCGCTGTACCCGATGTCGTTCGGCGGCGGCTTCGGCGCGGTATAGCTGATGCTGGGTATACCATTCCACCGCTTCGCGGATGGGACGAATGTGGTAACGCAGGTTGCCGTTTTTCTTCAGGCCGTTCCGCATGATGACCGACGTCGGCTCTACGGTGATGAGCCCTTTTTCTACCAGTCCAGCCACATAGCGTTTGACGGAGCTCTTGCTTTTGCCAATGGCTTTACCGATGGTTGCCGTCGCGCTGCGGTGCATCTCCGACGACTTGGAGAACCTTGACCGTGAGAGTGTGACCGGCGCCGTGGTCAGGCTGGGTGGGCTGGCGGATACACACAGCTTCTTTCGCGTGCTGTATACCAAGTGGTTCTATCTTCGTTCCGTAGGTTTTAAGAACGCCACGGCTGCGGTATCAGAGGCATTGAACGAGCTGCGGATGCTGCCGGAGGAGCTGTCGCTGTACCAAAAGCAGATCCAGCGTTTCTTCGAGTTGATACTGGATATAGACAAGGCTGGGCGTGAACCCAGCCAGCAAATCATGCGATACTATCATTTCGACCAGCCTGACCGTCCCAGTGACGCAACGCTGTTTCCGTTTCGCCTGCTGACCACGCGCTTTGAGCCGGTGGATGGTGACGCTTGCGCGCCGGTGCTGTACGCGAACACCGTGGCGGATATGATCAGCTTTTCTTTGCAGACTTGCGTGGAGCGCAGCATCACCGTGCGTCGCTGCAAAAACTGCGGGCGGTACTTCGCCCAGACGGGCCGCGTCAGCGCAGAGTACTGCGACCGCACACCACTCGACGGTCAGTCCAGCTGCCGTGCGATGGGAGCTTTCCAACAGTGGACGCTGAAGCAGGCGGACGACCCGGTGTTCAAGGTCTACCGCCGGGAGTACAAGCGCCGCTTTGCGTGGATCAAGGCCGGTCGTATCAGCGACAGCGAGTTTTACGCGTGGAGCGAGCAGGCCAGAGAACAGAAAAAGAAATGTGATGAGGGCGTCATCACCGAGGACGAGTTCCAGCGGTGGCTGAAGGAGTCGTAAGCAAGCAGAGGGCAGACCAATGGCCTGCCCTCTGCTTGTCACATTCAGCCGTACAGCACGGCGATAATATATTTAGTTTGTTCGCCGTTTGTGAGCGGTAGAATCGTGCAACACAGGCTTCTTTTACTTGAGCGTTCATTGTCCTTGGAAAATGCCAGATTTGGTTGATTTGTACAAATTTCCAAAATCGATTTGATTAATATTGCGCGATATGATATGATTCAAATACAAGTGGGTTCCCCCAAAAATCAAGGAGGCTTTCCCGCGAAGCGGGAGGCAGACAAATGGAGGAGGTCGATAAAATGTCGCACAGGCTTAGAACTTGTGGAGCAGCAGCCGTCCTGCTTTTGCTTTTGACGCTGCTTTCTTCCTGCGGACAGTCCGCCGTTCAGGACGAGACGGCAACTGACTATAATCAGTATATTCCTTCTCATGGAGTCACTGCTTATACGAAAGACCTGTATATTTTCTTTGACTCCGGCCGACTGTTTTATGTAGGTCGCTCCCAGCCATCCCAACTGTTCCCTCTTTGCTTTCAAGCGGATTGTGACCACAAGAACAGTTCCTGCACTGCCTGGCTCAATACGCCTTCAAGGTCGATCTATGCTGCCGGAGATAACCTGTACTACATAGATGCAGACAAGGATGCGAATCCCGCGTTATATCGTATGGATCTTAGCGGAGGCGGCCGCGAGCTGGTCAAAAGTCTGAACATACTAAACGAGGAAAGCTGGCCCGGGATCTCCTCGCTCGGGTACTCCTTTCGCGTGTATGGCTCGTATTTGGCCATAGAGCTGAATCTCTTGCAGGAGGATTCCTGGCAGCATAAGATCTATCTCACCGGAATCGACAGCAAAGATGAGGGGGTCTTTCTTTTTGGCGAGGAGGGCGACAGCGACAAGTCGTATATCGCCATTGAGTTTCGAGAGAATTGGCTGTTTGTGACGGAGAAAAATGCTGCGGACGGGACCAACACTCTATGGGGCTACAACTTTACAACGCAGGAGGCGGTCCCTCTGGTGGAGGATTGGGATATCAGCAACTGCTTCACCGTGCAGGACGGGATCCTTTATTGGGCAGTAACAGGCGATGGAGTCTATTCAATGGATATGGAGAAAAAGTCTGTGACAAAGCATCGCAGCTTTGATCCTGTTTTGGAATATGGCGCCGCGGCATACGATGATCAGTATCTCTATTTGACAAACGCCATTCGGTATATGGACTCCCAAGGCACGGTCCCTGCGGAAGAGCGAGGTGTAAAGGTATACGATCTTCAGGGAAATTTACAGCAATTTATCCCCGTACCTCAGGAGTCCGGAAACGCGCTGCTTCTGCTGTTTACTCCAGACTATGTCTTTTTCTGTGATGACCGTAACGGCTCCTACTGCCCGACCCTGTATTTGGAAAAGGCTGCTGTTTCATCTGGCACGGCCCAAATACTGCCCGTAGGCTGATTGCTATGGCAGAGTGGGTACGGATTTTCTCTAACCGCATTTGGCTGGGTGCCGCAGTACTGCTCCTATTGTGCAATCTGGGCCTTTACGCAAGAGAACAGTCCTCTCAAGCGGGCGGCTCGGTACACGCTTATAGCGAGTATACGAACCAGTGGATGCAGGCACTTTCCGAGGTTTCACCAGAAGAGGGACTTGCCCTATTGGAACAGGAAAATCAGACTTTGCAGGGATGGAACGCCGCAAGACTGTTGGCCCAGATGGAAGCTGGGCAGGGGCAAGTGGATGATGAGCTGCTGTCCCGCTATCGAACGCAGTATGACAACTTTGATGCGATGTTCCAAGCTGTACGGGACGGGACTGCCCCTGCGCAGGACATTGCCGCTCAGAAGGCGGTGACCCGCTGGATGGATCGCTTAACTTATCAGATGAATTATGATGAGTTCCTAAGCTCCATATCATCGCAGGCGGATGTCATTCGCCGTAACCCGCTGTTTTCTGATCCTCACACATTTGTATACCGCAACGCAGACAAGACGGAGACGGATTATCTCTCAACACGGGATGCAGCGCTCAAGCTACAGCCGGGGGATGTGGTGACGTCGATCATGAAGAACCGAACCTCGGTGATATTCAGTCTGTGCTTGATGGTGGTGTCCATTACACTGATTTTGGAGCCCAAGCGATTGGGGCTGGAAACACTGGAGCGAAGCTGCATCAACGGACGCTGCGCTGTGACCGGATGGCGGATCGGGGCTATCGCCATGTCCGCTGCGATAGCCGCATTCCTGATGCAAGGCGGGATGCTGCTTCTTGGAACACTGCTCTATCGCCAGCCGTTGTTTTTAGACGCTCCGGCGCAGTCCATTCTTTTTTTCCAGCGTTGGGCCGCACCGGCTACGGTCGGAGGCGTCTTGCTCTGGTATTTCCTGTTCAGCGCAGCAGGGCTGTGTGCTGTAGGGCTTCTGCTATGGCTGGCACTATCCAAGCTGCCCTCACTTCCATTAGGCTTGACCGTGTACGGCGCTGTTCTGCTGCTTGAGTTTTACTGGCTCAAGCAGTATGATGTGAACGACGCACTGTACCCATTGTCCGGCTTCAATATTTTTCGCCTGCTTCTTCCGGCGGAAGCGGCAGGACGATATCTGAATTATGATCTGCTGGGGTTCCCCGTGAGGGAGCGGACACTATTGCTCGCTGTTTCGGCGGTGTTGATCTTCGCCTGCGCGGCTGCGGCATTGATCTCCGCCCATTTCTCACGCGGAACGCGGCAGAACGGCGCAGTGTTCAAAGTCCTTCCGAGACGAAGACGGAGCAAAAGGGCATATCTGTCTCGTCACCCCAAGTCAGTGTTGGTGTACGAGTGGCAAAAGCTCCTGCTGTATTGTGGCGGGGTACTGTTTTTGGGGGTATGCGGCGTACTCCTTATGTCGCAGACACCACCTTCCGCAGCAAGCAATATGCAGCAAGTCCAGTTAGCTCAGTATATCAGCACTTACGCCGGCCCTGTGGACGAGGCTGTGCTGGTACAGATCCGGTCTGTCAGACAGGAGGAAAAGCAGATCTATGCTGAATCGCTGGAGGATGACAGCAAGGCAGCCTTTTGGGAATACTATGCCGCGCGTTGCTGGGCGCTGGATGAACTGTGTGCACGGTATGAGGAGCTGCTGGATATGCAGGCAGCGGGGCACGATGCTCTGCAGCTATTGGATGACCAGCCCTTTGAGCGGATCTATGGCGGATCCGGCACTGACTTTCGGCTGGTATCGGCTTGCGTCTCCTTGTTGGCGCTGTGCCTGACGATCCCCGGTGTTTTCTGGTTCGAGAGAAATCACGGGATGGAACTGCTGTTACACAGCACCGTAGCGGGGCGAACCAGACTCTGGCGGTGGAAAGCCGTGCTTGCACTATGCGTGTCCATCGGTATTTGGCTTATTTGGAGTGGATACGAACTCTTTCAGTTTCGAAGTCTCGGTGGTTCGTGGGACGCCTGCCCTGCCAACGCCGACAGTTTGTTCTACTGGGACAGCCATCTGGGCAGCACGCCGCTGCTTGTATACCTGATCGGGTTTTATGCGTTCCGTTTGGTAGGGCTTTTATCTGCTGCCAGTGTGACGCTCTGGATATCCTCCAGACTGCCCGCCATGCTTCCAGCGGCTGGGATAAGCGCTCTCGTCCTGCTGGTGCCCGTTCTGTTAACGCAGTTGGGCGCACCCTCACTTGAATATGTATCTTGGGCAGCAAAACTTGCTGGGGATGGCTTGGCAGTGCGCTGGGCAGATGTACTTTGCTTCGGAGTGTGGACTGTTCTGGGGATAACTGCACTGGTGGCCTCGCGGCATCAGTGGCTGAGGTATCGAGGATGAAATTAACAATCAAAGGATTGACAAAAAGCTATGGGAGCATCCGGGCACTATCCCAGTTCAGCTATGAGTTCGGTCCGGGTATCTATGGTATTCTGGGTGCAAATGGGGCCGGAAAGAGTACCTTGTTTGAACTGTTGACCGACACTCTGCGGCGCGACTGCGGTGAAATCCTGTGGAATGGTGTTGACATCCTAAAGTTGGGTGGGCGATACCGAGCCAAGGTAGGCTATATGCCGCAGGCCCAAGGCTATTACCCGCAGATGACAGCCAGAGAATTCCTCTATTACATGGGCAGACTGAAAAACATTCCCCGCAAAGAGTTGGTTCAGGGGACAGAGCGGCTGCTGACGGAGGTGGGGCTGTCCGCCGCCGCAGATCGGAAGCTTGGTCAGTTTTCCGGCGGTATGCGTCAGCGGGCATTGCTGGCACAGGCTATGCTTGGAGATCCGCCGCTCCTGATTTTGGATGAGCCTACATCGGGAGTAGATCCGCAGGAACGTATCCGGATCCGCGGGCTAATCGCCCGGGCTACCCAGAATCATATTGTCTTGCTGGCAACCCATGTTGTCAGTGATGTGGAGTGTATTGCGAATCAGGTGCTGCTGATGAACAGTGGAACGCTGTTGAAATCGGGCACACCAGAGGAATTGATCGCTTCGATTGAAACAAAAGTGGCCCAACGGTTCTGCACACCGGAGGAAATTGAGTTGTATCAGTATCAGCATAGCGTGAGCCTGCTGTTCCAACGACAAGGCGGGCAGCTGCTGCGCCTGGTAGGCGATGACCTCCCGGCAGAGTTTGAACCGGCAGCTGGTATTGGTCTGGAAGAGGTTTACCTCTACTACTGTGCAGGCAACAAGGCAATCAATACTTAAATTGGAAAGCCCTGCCGAAGCCTTTACAGGAAGTGTAAAGGTACTCTTTGATTACAGCGTGGTCATTTTTGAGCCGCCATACGGCCTGACCCAAACCGTGACCCAAACGCGGAAACGACCGGGGAGTACGGAGTGGAGACAGCGGACGTCCCCCTGAGACGAAAGTACGCAAAGGGGGCGGAAAGCGCTGGACAGCAACGCTTTTCGCCCCTCATCGTATCTTCACACGCAGGAGGTCACTGGTTCGAGTCCAGCAGTCTCCACCAAAAAGTTCCTGATTTCTTGCGAAATCAGGAACTTTTTCTGTTTATGTCTTCAAATAGTGACGCGGCATTTTGGCGTTTTTCGCTTGACCCAAACCGTGACCCAAAAGCCGAGAGGTCAGGAAAGCACCGGAGAGGGGCGGATGGCATCATCCGTCCCTCTCGGACTATTTTTGCGGGCTACATGGTCTGGCTGATGACGCTGCCGATGGCCTTCAGGATCTTCTCATGGGTGTGGCGGAAGGAATCCAGGTCGAACATGGTGCCGGTCTTGGGCGATACGAACAGGTAGGGACTGTGTGGGTGCTTTGCGTGCTCCTCTACCGCCTGCTCCAGGCAGTTGTTCAGCAGCGTGTGGATGCCCCGTACCACGCGGGTACTGAGGCCCTTATCTTTCAGTTTGATGTGGGTATACCGTTGGCTGCGGCCGGATTTTTGCAGGTCGTTGTAGAACTTCTGAATCTGGATGGTGGTCAGTTTTTCCAGCGGCGTGTTGCCCAACTCGGGAATGATGTGGTTGTCAATGTAGTTGAGGTAGTAGTCCTTGGTTTTCTCCCGCAGGCGCGGCTCGGCGTAGACCTCGTACCACAGCTTGATCCACGCGCCCAGCGTGTAGGATTTTGCGCGGCTCATGTCCAGTTTTTCGGCTTCCGCGATGGCCTGCTTGAGCTTTTCCTTGGCTTCTGCCTGCGTCTTGGCGAGGACGCTTTTGTGGATGGGTTTGCCGGTGGTGGGATCGCAGCCTGCGGTGTAGCGGCCCTCCCAGCGACCATCCTTGCGCTTTCGGATACTGCCCTCGCCGTTTGCTCGTTTCTTTGGCATGGTATCAACTCCTTTTCCTGGTAGCCAACATACATACCACAAGCCGACCTTAATAGCTATCGGAGATAGGCAGAGTTAAGAGAAAGTTATCAATTGCACAGCGGGGGTATTTTTTGGTTACAGCGTGGTCATTTTTGCGCCGTGTTGGCGTCGATCCACTCCCGCAGCTTGTCCTTCGGCACCACGATGCGGCTGCCGATCTTCAGTGCAGGGGAGCCCTCGCTGTGAACCAATTCATACGCTCCGGCGCGGGAGATGCCCAGCACCGCCGCCACCTGCACGACGGTCAGTCCAGCTGCCGTGCGATGGGTGCATTCCAGCAGTGGACGCTGAAGCAGGCGGACGATCCGGTGTTCAAGGTTTATCGCAGGGAGTACAAGCGCCGCTTTGCGTGGATCAAGGCAGGGCGCATCAGCGACAGTGAGTTTTATGCGTGGAGCGAGCAGGCCAGAGAGCAGAAAAAGAAATGCGACGAGGGTAGCATCACCGCAGAGGATTTCCAGCGGTGGCTGAAGGAGTCGTAGACAAGTAGAGGGCAGACCGAAGAAAGAGGCCAGCGAAACCGGAAAACTGCCGCGAGTCGAGTTTATCGAGCGATTAAAGAAAGAAGAGGTGTGACCGATAGTCACACCTCTTCCTGTGTTGCAAAAAGCAAGCAATGAGCGCACATTTAGGAAATGGCAAAACTCGTTTTCTTAATATGGCGAGTCATAATAAAAGTCTAAGAGCCCACAAGCAAAGACGATACACCATGGAGGCGGCGTATCTGGTGTATAGCAGCTACATAGCCGCGTTGGGCGAAAAGCTGCGCAGGGCGCGGCAGGGGATGTTCCCCTGCCAGGCCTTGCGCAGCTTCTCCTTTTCACTCTTTCAATCCACGGGAATACCCGACCCGCACAGTATGGCATAGCTTACAAAAAAAGTCAATGTATTTTGTTAATTATCCTTGTCACTGAACTCTTTACAAGCCCCGTTTCGTGTGGTATGGTTAAAGCATCAACATATGCGCGTTAAAAAATATATGACAGGATGTGATCGCCATGTATCCTGCCCATATCCGCGAAACCGGAGAGCGGCAAACCGTCCAGGAGCATTGCCGGAACACGGCGGCGCTGGCCGCAACCGCACTGCGGCCACTGGGTCTGGAGAAAAGCGCCTATTTGGCCGGTCTGCTCCACGACGCCGGAAAAAACAAACAGGAGTATGCGCAATACCTTTCGGATGCTGTCAGCGGCGGGAACGCCGTCCGTGGCAGTGTCAACCATACCTTCGCTGGCGTGCGCCTTCTGCTGGATCGTTGGCACGGCGGCTGCGGTACGTTCTCCTATTCCGACGTGACCGCAGAGCTGCTGGCCTTTGCCGTTGGCTCACATCACGGCCTGTTTGACTGCGTCGACCCCCAGCAGCACAGCGGTTTTTTTCATCGCCAGACCAAGGAGGGGATCTTTTACGATGAATCCCGACAGGGCTTTTTGGCGGAGGTTGCCGACGAGGAGGAGCTGGAGCATCTGTTCCGCGACGCCGTCCGGGAGATGACCCCCATGCTGGATCGGCTGGCGGCTCTGTCCACCCAAGCGGACGACAATGAGGCGGATCGGGAGACCGCATTTTATGTCGGTCTTCTGGCTCGGATGCTCCTGTCCGCCGTGATCGAGGGGGATCGCACGGATACCGCCGCTTTTATGGATGGGATAGAACCGCCCGTGTTCCCAGAGGATATGCGGCCAATCTGGACAGAACGGCTGGCGTTTATGGAGAAGAAGCTGGCGGCATTCCCGCGAAAAACGCCCATTGATCTGGCGCGCCACACCATCTCCGACACCTGTGCCGCCGGTGCCGCCCGGCCCGGAGGTGTCTACCGCCTGAATGTTCCCACCGGCGGCGGAAAAACGCTGGCCAGTCTCCGCTTCGCATTGACCCACGCGGCAAAGTGGAACTGCTCTCGAATTATCTTCACCGCACCGCTGCTGTCGATCCTGGATCAAAATGCCCAGGTCATCCGCGATTACATAGGGGACGACGCTTTGATACTGGAGCATCACTCCAACCTTGCCGAGCCGAAGGAGACGCCGGAGCGCTTACAGGAGCTGGAGCTGCTCACCGCCTCCTGGTCGGCGCCGATCATTATCACCACGCTGGTGCAGCTCCTGAATACCTGCTTCAGCGGAAGGACCAGCGCCATCCGCAGATTTCACGCGCTGTGCGGCAGCGTCATCGTGATCGACGAGGTGCAGACCGTTCCCGGTAAAATGCTGACGCTGTTCAATTTGGCGGTCAACTTCCTGTCCGAGGTCTGCGGCGCCACCATTGTTCTGTGCTCCGCCACCCAGCCCTGTCTGGAGACAGCCGACCATCCCCTGCACCGCCAGCCCGTCGATCTGGTTCCGCAGCAAAAGGCACTGTGGGACGTCTTTAAGCGCACCGACATCCAAAATGCCGGATGCGCCAAGCTGGAGGAGCTCTCGCAGATCGTCACGGAGGTACTGTCGTCGTGCGGCAGTCTGCTGGTGGTGTGCAACACAAAAAAGGAGGCGGCGTTCCTGTTTGAGTCGCTGCAAGCCGAGAATTGCCGGTGCTTCCATCTGTCCGCCGCCATGTGCATGCAGCACCGCAGGGAGACTCTGCAAGCCTTACAGTCCGCGCTGGACAAGCCCTCCGCCGACAGGCAAAGGGTCGTCTGCGTCTCCACGCAGGTGATCGAGGCTGGTGTGGACATCTCCTTCCAGCGGGTGATCCGCTTCTCCGCCGGAATGGACAGTGTCGTGCAGGCGGCAGGGCGGTGCAACCGGCACGCCGAGCAAAAGAAGCCCGCCCCCGTCCGCCTCATCCGGTGTACCGACGAGCGGCTGCGTGGTCTGGACGACATCGTGCGCGGACAGAACGCCACCACCGCGCTGCTGACCGCCTTTTCCAAAACGTCGGAGGCTTTCCGGCACGATCTGTCCTCCGAGGAGGCCATCCGGTTCTACTATCGCCGGCTATACGCAGAGATGGAGCCCGGCTTTCAGGACGACCAAACCCAGGCGCACGGCTCCCTCTATCATCTGCTGGCGGACAACCCCCGGTATGCAGACGCCAACTGCGCGCAGGCGGAGCGTTACCTTCTGCGGCAGGCGTTCCGTCTGGCAGGCGGCCTTTTTCAGGTATTCGACGAGGACACCAACGCCCTGCTCGTACCCTACGGAAAAGGGCGCGAGCTGCAAAACACGCTGCGAAACGCCGCTCAGGTCTACGGGCAGAAGGATTGGGCGGTCATTCGCGGCTGCATTGACGAGGCAAAGGGCTACTGCGTCAGCGTCTACCGCTATCAGCTGGAGCGGCTTGAAAGCCTCGGCGCCGTGACCTCACTGTTCGACGGCGGCATACTGCTGTTGTCCGATGGCTTTTATAACGAACATACCGGTTTTTCCCTGGAGGCCGGTACCCGTGATTTTCAGGAGGTGTAGCGATTGAAAACAGAACATCCCAACATCGTAGAATTTGAGGTATACGGTGAGCACGCCCTCTTCTCCGACCCGCTCATGCGTCTGGGCGGTGAAAAGTGCAGCTATCAGATACCCACCTATGAGGCGTTGAAGGGCATTTTGTCCTCTGTATACTGGAAGCCCACCTTCATCTGGCGAATCCTGGACGTGCGGGTCATGAACCCCATCCAGACCGAGGTGAAGGGCATCCGCCCCATCAAATACGGCGACGGCAAGAACGATCTGGCCTATTACACCTATCTGAAGGACTGCCGCTATCAGGTGCGGGCCTGCTTCGACTGGAACGACAACCGTCCGGAGCTGTGCGGCGACCGAAATGAGAACAAACACCACTGCATTGCCCGCCGAATGATCGAAAAGGGCGGGCGGCGTGATATTTTTCTGGGTACCCGGGAATGTCAGGGCTATGTAGAGCCCTGCGTATTCGGAAACGGCGCAGGCGCCTACGACGATCTGCCGGAGCTGGGCTTCGGGCTGATGTACCACGGCATCACCTACCCGGACGAGGCCTACTCGGAGGAGACCCGCGGACGGATGACTGCCCGGTTTTGGTACCCGGTCATGAAAAACGGCGTCATTCACTTTCTCCCGCCGGAGGATTGTCCGGGGCAGAAGCCTCTGCGGGAGATGCCTATGAAGAGCTTTTCCGCCGACGAGGGCAATTTTATCGGTCTGCGGGAATTTGGGGAGGTGGAGTAAATGGGACTGATGCAGCAAGCCTATGACACCTACTGTGCCATGGAGTCGCAATACGCCGGCATCTACGGCAAAGCGAAGGAGCCGCTGGTTCCTGTTTCGCACCAAATCGTAAACGCAGAGCTGGAGCTCACTCTGGACGCGGACGGTCATCTGCTGGACGCCCGTTCCGTCGAGGCGGAGCAGGCCGCCACGATCATCCCTGTGACGGAGAGCTCCTCGGGAAGAACGGGCGACACCACCTGCGCGCACCCCCTGTGCGATCAGATACGATTTCTCTCTGCGCTGTATCCCGCAAAATACGAAAGCTACCTGACACAACTGCACCGCTGGGAGGATTCCCCCTATGGCCACCCCAAGCTCTCCGCCATCGCCCACTATGTGGAGAGGGGGACAATCGTTGAAGACCTGGCGCAGCGGGGTGTGATCTCCCTGAATGAAAAGGGGCTACCCACCAAGGAAAAACAGGTGGTCCGCTGGCGCGTAGAGACAGGTAGGGAGAATGAGACGCCTGCCTGCTGGCAGGACCAGAGCCTCTTCCAAGCCTTCATCGACTACTATGCATCCACAAGATCTGAGAAGCCCGCGTTTTGCATGGTTACCGGTAAAAACGCCCCGCCCGCCAGCCAGCACCCCAAGAAGATCATCAACCTGTGCGCCAACGCCAAGCTGATCTCCGCCAACGACACCAGCGGCTTTACCTATCGGGGCCGCTTCACAGACGATTCGCAGGCTGCAACTATGAGTTACGAGGCATCGCAGAAGATCCACAGCGCGCTGCACTGGTTGGCGGCGACCCAAGGCGTCTTCATCGGCGGGCGCACCTTCCTGTGCTGGAATCCGCAGGGCATTGAGATCCCCAAACCGCAGGCCGCCTTCCTGCGGCGGGGTGCCGCCAAGCAGATAAAATACTCCGACTATCGAAAGGCGTTGTCGGAAACGCTCCGGAGCTGGCAGGAGACGATCCCGCGGGACGCCGGCGCCGTAGTGGCCGCCTTTGACGCCGCCACATCCGGACGTCTTTCCCTCACCTATTACAGCGAGCTTCCGGCCTCTGATTTTCTGGAGCGCCTGCACAACTGGGATGCACTTTGCTGCTGGGAGCATTCCTCCTTCGGCATACAGTCGCCCTCGCTTTCGCAGATCGCGGACTGCGCCTTCGGCACGGTGCGCGTCTCCGACAAGCAGACAAAGCTGGAAACGGACGAGCGCGTCATGCGCCAGCAGGTACAGCGGCTGCTCTCCTGCCGGGTGGATCAGGGCAAAATGCCGGCGGATATCGCCCGCGCTGCGGCGGCCAAGGCGTCCAACCTGCAGATCATGGACACCGCCCTGCGGGAAACGGTATTGTTCACCGCCTGCGCGGTGCTTCGGAAATACAAATATGATTGGTACAAGGAGGAATGGGGCATGGCACTGGAACCGCAGAAGAAGGATGTCAGCTATCAGTATGGACGGCTTTTGGCCGTGTTTGAAAAACTTGAGCGAGATACCTATGACCCCAATGAACAGCGAGAGCCCAACGCGATCCGGATGCAGTCCGTGTTCGCAAAGCGTCCACTCTACGCCAGCCGGATCATCTGGGAGCAGTTGAAAAAGGCGTACTACCCCAAACTCAAGCCCGGCGTCAGAACAAAATACGACCGCATCATCGAGCAGATCATCCAGGAAATTTCCTCCTTCCCGCAGGCGGAACAGGGGGAGGCCCTGAAGGACACCTATCTCTTTGGGTACTATCTGCAGCGCAGTGCGCTGTACACATCCGGCAAGACCGAAAACAGTCAGGAGGAAGAATAAATGAGCAGCTTGCAAAACAAGATCGATTTTGTGGCACTGGTCTCCGTGACCCGCGCCAACAGCAACGGCGACCCTCTGAACGGCAATCGCCCCCGCACCGACCTGAACGGCTTCGGTGAGATCTCCGACGTGTGCATCAAGCGCAAGATCCGCAATCGAATGCAGGATCTGGGCAAGCCCATCTTCGTTCAGTCAGAGGATCGGTGCAGCGACGGCTGCGGCAGCCTCAGCGAGCGGGCCTCCGCCGCTATGAAGGGCATCAAGGATCGGGAGGAATATGCCCGGCACGCCTGCGAGACATGGCTGGATGTGCGCGCCTTCGGGCAGGTCTTCGCCTTCAAGGATGCCAAGGGCTTCTCCTGCGGTGTGCGCGGCCCCGTCTCTATCCATCAGGCGTCCAGCCTGTCCCCCGTGGAGATCGAGTCCCTCCAGATCACCAAGAGCGTGAATGGTGAGAAGAAGGAAAAGGGTGAGAACCGCGCCTCCGACACCATGGGCATGAAGCACTTTGTCCGCTTCGGCCTGTACGAGATCAAGGGCTCCATCAATGTCCAGCTGGCGGAAAAGACCGGCTTCTCCGAGGAGGACGCCGACACGGTCAAGGAATGTCTGCGCACCCTCTTTGTGAACGATGCCTCCTCCGCACGGCCCGACGGCTCCATGGAGGTGGTGAAGCTGTTCTGGTGGCGCCACAGCTGCAAGGATGGGCAGTACTCCTCCGCAAAGGTCCACCGTTCCGTCAAGGTCGCGCTGCGGGACGCGGGTACCATCCCCACCTCCGCAGACGACTATGTGATTTCGCTGGAGGCGCTGCCGGGTCTGGAGCCGGAGGTGATCGATGGCGTATAATGAGGAGGACTTCCTACAGCTCTCCGGCTTACAGCATTTCCGGTTTTGCAGGCGGCGGTGGGCGCTGATCCACATCGAGCACCAGTGGGCGGAAAACTACCGCACCATTGACGGCGCGATCCTCCACGAAAACGCCCACGACACGGACCTTCAGGAGCGGCGGGGCGACCGCTTTATTACGCATGGCGTCAGCGTCTATTCCGCGGAGCTGGGTGTATCCGGACAGTGCGACGTACTGGAATACCACCGGGGCTCCGTCGGGATCCCCCTCTCCGGAAAAGAGGGACTGTGGCAGCCGTACCCGGTGGAGTACAAGCGGGGACGCCCCCGCGAGGACACTGGCGACACCCTGCAGCTATGCGCGCAGGCCATGTGCCTGGAGTCCATGCTCTGCTGCAACATCCCTGAGGGCGCACTCTATTACGGGGAGATCCGCCGGCGAGAGAGGGTTTCCTTCACCCCGGAGCTGCGCGCAGGGGTGCGGGAGCTGCTGGCGGAAATGCACGAGCTGTACCGTCGGGGCTATACCCCCAAGGTCAAGCCCACCAAATCCTGCAATGCCTGCTCCTTGAAGGAGCTGTGCCTGCCCAAGCTGATGAAAAGCAGAGCCGTCTCCGCGTATCTCCGGGCGGCCATGGAGGAATCACCATGAAGCAGCTTCTCAACACGCTATTTGTCACCTCCGAGGACATTTACCTCTCGCTGGAGGGGGAAAATGTGCTGGCAAACCGAGACAAGACCGTCATCGCCCGCTACCCGCTGCACACGCTGCAAGCCATCGTCAGCTTCTCCTACGCCGGTGCCTCCCCTGCGCTGATGGGCAAATGTGCGGAGGCCGGGATCGGTCTGGCCTTCTGCTCCCCGCACGGACGTTTCCTTGCCCGCACCTGCGGCGAGAGCAGCGGCAACGTACTGCTCCGTCGTGAGCAGTACCGTATCGCTGACGACCCCGCTCGCAGCTGTGAGATAGCCCGCACCATGATCTTCGGCAAGCTGAGCAACGGTGCCGCCAGCATCCAGCGCACCCTGCGGGATCACGCGCCCCGCGTGGCGGACTGCGGATTGGAAAAAGCCGCTGCCAACCTCCGGGCTATGCTGCCGCAGGTGCTGGCTGCCGCTGACTTGGACTCCCTGCGGGGAATAGAGGGCGCTGCTGCCACCGCGTATTTCGACGTCCTCGATCATATGCTCCTGAGCCGGAAGGAGGCATTCTTCTTCCACGGACGAAGCCGTCGGCCGCCGCTGGATCGGGTAAACGCCATGCTGTCCTTCGCCTACAGTCTGCTGGCACACGACTGTGCCAGCGCCTTGGAAAGCGTCGGATTGGACAGCTATGCAGGCTTCCTCCACCGCGACCGGCCGGGACGGCAGTCGTTGGCGCTGGATCTGATGGAGGAGCTGCGACCCTGCATGGCAGACCGCTTCGTGCTGACCCTCGTGAACAATCGAATGCTGCGCCCGGAGGATTTTCAGATGCAGGACAGTGGCGCGGTGCTGCTGTCCGATGACGGCCGCCGGAAATTCCTGAAGACCTGGCAGGAGCGGAAGCAGGACACGCTGACCCACCCCTATCTGGGGGAAAAGCTGAGTTGGGGTATGATCCCCTATGCGCAGGCGCTACTGCTGGCTCGCTGCCTCCGCGGCGACTTGGACGGCTATCCGCCGTTTTTATGGAAGTGATGCTATGCTGGTGCTGATCACATACGATGTAAACACCGAGGACGCCGCCGGACGCAAGCGCCTGCGGCAGATCGCTAAAAAGTGCGTGGACTACGGACAGCGGGTGCAAAATTCCGTGTTTGAGTGCCTGCTGGACGCAGGGCAGTGCCGCCGCCTGCAGGCGCAGCTCCTGTCCATCATGGATTCTGAGAAAGACAGTCTGCGCTTTTACTATCTGGGGAAGCAATATGAGAAAAAAGTGGAGCATTTCGGTACGAAGAGCACCTATCTGCCGGAGGATCCCCTGATCCTCTGACACACGCCGCCCGGCGCGGCAGTGGTACGGCGCACGGGTATCCGGGACGCGCCTTCCCGCTCCCCGCGAAGTCCAAGTGACCAGAGATTGCCGGGAGGTTCGCAAGGCTTTTCCTGAAAAAACGCCGGTCTTTCTCCGGGTTTCTCAGGCAACCACCCCGTATTTTTCCCAAAAAACGCAAAAGTTCTACTTGTTTGTCAAAGATCCGCAGGTAAAACTGTGCATCTTTGCTGTCGCCCCCCTCGCGGGGGGCGTGGATTGAAATTGTATAGTTACTACTTGTATATCTTCTCAGGGAGGTCGCCCCCCTCGCGGGGGGCGTGGATTGAAATCTGAACACCCGGTTGTTCGGTCTCGCTGGGTTGAGTCGCCCCCCTCGCGGGGGGCGTGGATTGAAATCATTACAATCAACGTAGTCCGAGCAAAAGCGAAAGGTCGCCCCCCTCGCGGGGGGCGTGGATTGAAATTTTGGTATCGCCCAAATCCACATCTACAAACAGGGTCGCCCCCCTCGCGGGGGGCGTGGATTGAAATTGAACTGTTGTCTCAGCCTATTCCCTTTACTCGCAGTCGCCCCCCTCGCGGGGGGCGTGGATTGAAATCTTTCTTCACCTACTCCCATAACCGGGGGGCGAAGTCGCCCCCCTCGCGGGGGGCGTGGATTGAAATCGTATCGCTAACCAGTACACCCCCGGAGGAAAGGAGTCGCCCCCCTCGCGGGGGGCGTGGATTGAAATGCTTATGTAGGTTTGGGATACAAAAGCAATACCCTCGTCGCCCCCCTCGCGGGGGGCGTGGATTGAAATTCTGGCTCATACAAAAC
>OLSA01001570.1_pt1 | contig 18589 bp, 26 predicted proteins | sample 1672731 | NCBI WGS metagenome assembly OLSA01 (sample SAMEA3136718, study PRJEB25190) | human gut metagenome | biome: human gut; feature: human-associated habitat; material: faeces | place: Austria | collected 2013
CACCCGTACCTTGCGCTGGTACGACAAAATCGGCCTGCTCAAGCCCGGCCGCGTGGCGGAGAACGGCTACCGCTGGTACGGCCCGGCCCAGGTGGACCGGCTGCAGGACATTCTCTATTACCGGGCCCTCGGGGTGGAGTTGGCCCGGATCAAGGAATGTCTGGACGATCCCTCCTTTGACCGTCTGGCTGCCCTTCGAAACCACCTGGCCGCGTTGGAGTCGGAGCGGGAGCGGCTGGAACAGCTCATCCAGTCGGTGAAAGACACCATCGGAGCGGAAGAAAGGAACGAGATCATGAGCGACGAGCAGAAATTTGAGGCGTTCAAGCAGCGGGCCGTGGCCCATAACGAGGAAGTGTACGGAGCGGAGATTCGCTCCAAGTACGGCGACCAAGAGGTGGACGAGGCCAACGCCGCGGTGATGAACCTGCCCCAGGCGCAGTATCAGGAGTGGACGAATCTTGGACGGGAGATCCAGGAGCGGCTGGAGGCCTCCGTCCAGGCCGGGATGTCCCCGGAGAGTGAGGCGGGCAGGGAAATCACTGTCCTCCACCGCCGGTGGCTCACCATCACCGGAACCCCATACGACCCAGCCAAGCACCGGGGGATTGTGGATCTCTATGTGATGGATAAGCGGTTTACCGCCTACTACGATAAACAGGTGCCCGGCTGTGCCCGCTTCCTGCGGGACTCCGTGGCCCACTGGGTAAAATAAGCATGAGACAAGACCCCCGGCTTTTCGTCGGGGGTCTTGTCTCATGCTTTTTTCTTCGTTAGGAAAAAGCCCACCAGTGCCGACATCAAGTCGACGGGTACCAGACGGATAAAGCCCCATTCAAAGGCGTGGATGGCCACGCCCATGACGGCAGTTTCCGCAACGCTTTAATTCCAGCCCAGGTAAGAGTTGTTCGCCACGGTCAGGACTGCGGCCACGGTCAGCATACCCACGCACAATGCAATGAACAGCCAGTGGAGGGCCGAGCGCCGCATGGCCATTCCCCTGGCAAACTGCAAATTGCAATCTACGCAGTTAAGTCGCTGAAAGGGCTTCCGCAGGGTGCTTCTGACAGACGATTGACGGGACGGCAATAGGATTGCTCCGATCTCCGCTGGAACGGGCTTTGAAAGGCGTAAAAGAGCGCCGGATGCAGAGGCATACAGCCCCCGCGTCCGGCGCTTTGGTATGCTATCTTTCAATTTTATACCCCATCCGAAAAACAGTCTTAATGTAGGTAGGGTGTTTGGGGTCAGACTCCAGTTTATTCCGAAGACGCCAAATGATATTATCCACGGTGTTGGTGCCTAATTCATAGTCCTCGCCCCAGGCCGCATTGTAGAGCTGCTCTCGGCTGAACACGCGCCCAGGGCAGCGGGCCATGCAGTGAAGGATGGAGAACTCTCCGTAGTTCAGGTGGATCTCCACCCCGGCCTTTGTGACCCGTCGCTGCTCTGGAAATATCACTATATCACCCAGAGTCAGGGCTGAAGGCTCCGGGACAGCAGCATGAAGAATTTGGACATTTTTCCCTTGTAATGCGCCAATGATGGAGTGAAAGATACTTCCATCTGGGTCAGCAGTCCGAATGACTATGATTTCTTCCATGTTGCCCCCCTTTAATACGCTTAATTACTGATTTGCTTCTACCTTTTCTTTTGCGTTAAGGTACTCTTTTTCAACTGCCGCAAGATATTGTTGTCGATAGGTAGTCATGACTGCTCTATCCGAAGCCACAAAATATCCCCACCGGGTCTTTTCAATCACGCCATGCTGTTGCAGTTCGCGGATCGCTTTCCTGACGGTTTCCGGACTGCTCCCAGCCTCTTTTGCAATCTCAATGTACGAGGGAAGTTTGGCCCCCAGCGCATACTCTCCACGCAGAATACGAAAGAATATCTCATTGGCAAGGCGCTGATACACTTTTTCCCGCACATCAATGTCCCAGCCCATGTGATACCTCCTTATCCAAAAGCCTTTTTGATTTCATCCAGTTCATGCCGCTGTTCCACCCAGTTTTCTACATAGCCGCAGTCGCAGCAGACATAGCGAATGACGGGGATTTTTCCGAACAAGGTCATAGTCGTAGTGTAGATGTTATTACCGCTGGCATGGCGGTTGGCGTTGTCCGGTACACGCACAATATTCCCTGAATGGCATTTTGGGCAATATCCCGTATTCTTCATCTTCAGTCCCTCCTTGTTGTGTAGAGTAAACTGCCGCACTCTATCAGCAATACCGCAGACCACATCCAAAGAACCAACGGATAGATTCCAACAAAGGCCGCCATCAACAGCATAGCCAGCGGAACAAGATATTTGCGGGGGTGGTGCCACAAATCGCTTTCTGTTTTCCAACCACGGATCGGGTGTTTCCATTCCAAAATCACCGACAGAATGGCGCTTTGTAAGGTAAACAGAAGGACTGTTCCAGCATGGTCAAGTCCGATCCCCCCATGAATCATCTGCCAACTGCCCAGATAGATACCGGCAACAATTCCATTGACAATAAAGATAAACAGACAATATCTTCTGCAAAACCGGCCTGACTGTCCGGGAAGAACACGGATGGCCTGCTCCAGATCCGGGTCACAGGACAGCAGCGTACAAATCGGAGTGTTCAAGCAAAGGATCGCAAGGCCGATGGGAAATAGATTCAGCCCTTGAAATTCACCGAACAGCAGCGGCAGGAAACAGGCAATCGCGCACAGGCCCATGGTATTGATAAGATAGCTCTTATTTGCCAGTAGATACCGCATAAGGTAACCAAACACGCTCGCGCTATGACCTGTATGCTGGACGGCTCTTTTTGAAGCGGCAACACTATAAAAGTCATAGGCATCTGCAAAAGCCAAATACAGAACCGCAGCCAAAATGCTCACTGCCCCAGCGGTCAGAACCGCCGCATCTTGCCGCACCAGCAATATGACTGACAGAATACCGGCGGCCCAAAGAATCGGCAGCACGATAAGACCTTTCCGACACATCCGATACCCAGCCGCAGTTACCGCACAGGCCATACAACCACAGAACACCGCAATGGCAATTTCTCTCGGATACCATGAAGCAGCAGCGAAGAACAGCGCCCAAATGGGCAGCGTCTTGGTAATCAGGGTATGCGCCCCCAGCACCATTACATAGGAAAAGGCAAAACTGCGGTTATCAAAGGGAAGCATAAACATTCCCTGCATAGCCTCCATATGCCGCTTCCCGGTCAACATCTGCCACATGACACCGCCAGTAAAAAAGGTGGAAGTCAGATAGAGAATAAACGGTGCAATCTCCATTTGAAATTCTGCGGCATCAATCGCAATGAACAAGATCACAGCAGCCAGCAGGCTTTTTCCTGCACTTTGGTATTTCGCGCCAAAGAACTGTTTGGAAAGTGCTTTAGTGGTGTTCATCATCGGCCAGCACCTCCCGGATGTTTCCGGCAGCGATCTCCGCGCCGGTGAATGTGCGGCTGATCCTGCCTTGTTCCAAAACCAGCACACGGTCAGAGGTCAGGCAGATGCTTTCTAAGATATGGGACGAAAACAAAAGCGTCCCATATTGCTTATACCCGCCCATGAGCTGATACAAAAACTCTGTGCTTTGAAAGTCCAGCCCGTTCACGGGTTCATCCAGAAGCAGCAGCTTGGGCCGCAGAGCAAAAGCCGTAATCAGATAGGCTTTTTTCAGGTTACCGGTGGACAGCTCCTTTAGAAGAACATTGACATAGTTCTCGAAGTGAAATCCCCTTATAAGGTCAGACACATCCGGCAGCGGGACACTATAGGACGCAGCCACATACGCCAGATATTCCCGGAATGTGAAATACTGAAATGAATGATCTTCCGCAAAGACAATGTATCGGTTTCGCTTAAACTCTTTGTCCCGGAATGAGAACGAATGACCGTCCCATACCGCACTGTCCAGACGGTAACCCGGCAGCAAACCTGCTACGGTTTTGATAAAGGTAGTTTTCCCGGCACCGTTTAGCCCGATCAGCCCGACAACCTCATGTTCCCCAAATCAAGTGAAAGGCCAGAGAGTACGGGATGACCGGCGGTGTACCAAACGCTTAAATTGTTCAGGGAAAGAAGTGCCTTGCTGTCCATTCTGCATTACCTCCGATTGTCTTTGCCTTTCTTCCAGAGAGAATAGGCGGAGAACAGGAACGCACCGCCGAGGACAAGGTACAGGATGGCAAAGGGGATGTTCGTGGTAACAAAGCTGAAGATCATGCAACCGATAAAAACGATGCCGAGAATCAGGCGAAAATAAAAGTGACGCATATCAATACCTCCTAAGTCTGCGAGTATTCTATTTTTCTTCTTGTTGCAGTATAAGCATACGCCAAAATGGAGCTGTCTGCGGGAATGTCCACGAATGGTAGGGTTTTGACCGCGAATGAGTTCATTTCACCCATAGGCGCTTTTGGCAAACAGTAAAAACGCAAAGCCAGAGAATGATCCCCACGATAAGCAATGCCAACTTGTTCAAAATCCATGTTGAGCTGTTAATCCCGGCGAACCGTATGAACAGGTAGAGATACTGCATAGGCCGGAAGCGCAACAGGCTCATGGACATAATGGAAAACAGCCATATCACGCCGACTACCATCGTGGGAATATGCGGGATACTGCTCAACACAGAAAGAAAGATGCACACGCTGGATAGAAAAAAAGCGGTCGGCAGAAAAGTCAGCAGCAGTTCTCCAATGCAAGCGGTTTTTGTGATGACGACGGTGCCAAGCATCCCGATCACCGCAAAAGCCGTAACCGTCACAAACAGGATGAGAAATCTGCGCACAATCCATAGGAAAAGGGACTTTCCCTGTGCGGAAATCACATCGAATATTTGATCCGCCCTGATCCTGCACCATTCTCCCACTGCAACTGCCATATAGAACGGGAATAAAACTTCAAAGCCCAAATAGCCCCAATTTACATTGTCACCGCCGGTAGCGCAGACAATCAAAAAAGCAGCTGTCAATAAAGCAGAAATCCAAAACGGATTGATGCCCATGATTTTTGCTTCAAGTTTTACCATCACTCTGACCTCCAGAATCGCCGCTTTACTGCAACAAGTCCGATTGCCAGAATACCAACCCCAAGCATAAAGGCCAGATTAAGACAGGCGCTGCCCACATGGATTTGCAGGTACTTCGGATGCTGCCAGATCAGCTTTGCAAGATCGCCTTGTGTGAAAATATAAAATGGAATAGGCCCGGCCTGGTCAGTGGTAAAGGCATTGATAAGAAACAGAACGGAGACCAAGCGAATATCTACAAGTTCAGGCAGCATAACGCTGCTGGCCACCACAAAAAAGGTTGCGGGAAGTATGATATAGACGGATACGCTGAATACAGCACTTGTGTATTCCCAAACAGTTGTACCCGATGGACTGAAAGCAGCAAATCCGGCGATTGACACAATTAGCAACACATACATCAAGGTGAGGGCAAATAAAAAATTGCCGATGAATTTCCCACCGATATAACTGCTCTTGCGGATCGGGGCGGCCATAAATAAATCTCTGCGGCGTGTCTTGCGGTCATCAACCATCCGTCCGGCAGTCAAGAAAAGGATGCCGAACAACAAGATCAGGCCGTCAAAGGAAAACACGCGGCGCACATAATAGTGAATGTCCCCCAAAAATTCTATCCTCGCCATATTAGATGCCACCGGCAGACAGTCCATCATAGACGATACCAGCACAAAGAGCAGGACAATCCATCCGGCAATGCGTTTGACCTGCATCCTGTATTCATACTTTGCAATCGACAGCATCTTACTCATAGGATTTCCCTCCCATGCAATACACATAGGCATCTTCCAATGTTTCCGGCACAGCCGGTTCCGAGAACCGGCCTGCCTCATCCATGATGCGTGCCTGAATTTTATTGTGTTCGTAAGTCGTAGAAAGAACCACCGTTTTCTTTTGCAGCGCAATCAGATCCATTTCACTTGCCAACTCAACGATTTTTACTTTTCCGGCTACATGGGAAAGCAGTTCGTCCGGGCTTCCGCAGAAAAAGAGGGTTCCTTTCCGCAGTACGGCAAGCCGCTCACAGAGCTGGTAAACATCCTCAACAATGTGGGTAGAGAGCAGGACACATCTCCCGTCTTTGGCAAACCGGGACAGAACCCCTCGGAAGCGGACTCGTTCCTCCGGGTCAAGCCCCGCTGTCGGCTCGTCTACAATTAAAATGCGGGGATCGCCAATCAATGCCTGGGCAATGCCGACACGCCGTTTCATGCCGCCGGAAAGCTGACTGATCTTTCTGCTTGCAAATTGTGTCATGTCCACTTGGTCCAAAACTTCCATGACTTTCTGTTTACTCTTGCTCCCTTTTAATTCCCCCATGTAGCTTACAAAATCACGCACCGTCAGAGAGGGATACATATTCAGCTCCTGCGGCAGATAGCCGATCAGTTGCCGCACTTCATCCCCTTGACTTTGCGTATCAAAACCGCATACGGAAATATTGCCGGATGTGGGTTTGGAAATCGTTGCGATCAGTTTCATCAAGGTCGTTTTTCCGGCACCGTTATGTCCCAACAAGCCAAATACGCCAGTTCCCACAGAAAATGTGACATCATTGAGGGCGTGAACCACTTTCGGCTCTTTCCCATAGTCTTTTTGTAAATGCTCGATATGCAATATGTTCATTGCTATGCCGCCTTTCTGATACTCTCTCGCAGAGAATTTTGCACATTTACATGATAGCGGAATAACAAGGCTCCAACGTCGATGTCCGCAAATGGTAGGATTTTGACCGCAAAAAAATGGCAGGCAGCCATAAAGCCACCTGCCACTTGTCGAAGCAAAGATTATTCTGTTTTAACCGGCTGGAAAGACAAGGTGACAACAGACTGGAACACACCGTCTTTGTAATCGGTTGTGATGGTGCCATCGTAGCGATCCGCCGCTGTCTGTACGCTTTTGAGACCCCAGCCATGAGCGGCTTTATCTACTTTGGTAGTTTCTAACTCTCCGCCATTCTCCGTGGGGGCGTTGCCATACCCATTTTCCACTTTTATGATAAGCATGGCATTGATCCGCCGGATCGTCAGGTTAAGAAAACGCAACTCGCCCGGGGCCGCTTCGGCTGCCTCCAAAGCATTGTCCAGCAGGTTCCCCAAAATGGTTGTCAAATCTACGCTGCGGATATTGGTGTTGTGCGGATATTCAATATTGACTTTTGTTTTGATCTGTCGTTGTTCAGCCAACGCCATTTTACTGCTGATAAGGTAATCGAGAGCCTTGTCGCCCGTCCAGACCGTCTGAGAAATCTCCCTGACAGGGGTTCGCAAATCCTCACAATAGCGTACCGCCTCCTGAATATCGCCTTGTGTAAGGCATTGATAAATGGCCTCGATATGATTGTGCAGGTCGTGATACAGCTTGGCATTGCTCTCATAAGTGCGGCTTAACGCCTGATAATCCCGTTCCAATATTTCGGCTTGATCCTGCTTTAACTGTGCAATTTCCTGTTCCATTTCCCGCTGTAGGTTCAAGCGGTAAAATAGCACGGAAAATAGCAGCACCATCGAGAGAATAACCCATGTTCCGGTTTGATCGTCGCTCAACGGCAGGATTGTCTGTTCGGAAAGTGTGATTGCTCCGAACAGCCCCAGCATAACTACAACAGATGTCAGCCGCAAAGGTGCGGGTGATTTTTCTCTTTGTTTTGTCAAAAGTATGGTCAGCCCTAACATTGCCAACCGAACCAGCCAAATACCAGCCAAAGATTCCGGGAATTTTAGATCAATAAAACTATATGAACGAAACAGGATGCCCAACGCTGCCTGAATTAGGAAGTCCCACAGTCCTACGCCGATTTCGTAGGAAATCGCAAGGAACAGGAAAAGATTTATTTTTCCCCGCTGATAATACCCTGCTACCGCCGTGATAACCAATACTTCAATAGCCATTACTCCGATATTAGGTAACGACACTGCTTGTAGAATGGTCGCAAGGCATCCACCTACGCCGGTCAGCAATAACCCATTTCGTTCCAGAGAAAAATCCGTCAGTTTTGCGACGAGATAAAGCCCTAAAAACAGGCGCAGTTCATTGGAGAAAAGGTAAGAAATTACTTGTACCCAATCCATCATATATGCGCCCCCCAAAACTGATTGATTTGCCGCTTGACTTCCTGCAAATGAGAACGGCTGATGGGTAGCTGATCGCCGTTTTTCAGTATGGCAATACTATCGCTGACCTTCATAATCTGGACGATATTAACGATACACCCTCGGTCAATAAAGATAAATTCCGGCGTGTTCAGTTCATCAAAAACCTGCTGCAAGCTCTTTCGTACTTTTGAAGTTCCAGTACTGGACACGATATTGGAATTTTTACCGTCCCGTTGGATATAGAAAATATCCTTGTAAGGAATCTTCTCCATACGGTTTGCGGTCTGGATCGTGTACTCCTGTCCGGCTTCCAACTCAATCAGCTTTGCAGCATCAATTACAGCGGCGGTCAGTTTCGTTTCAAGGTTATTTTTCGGCACGTAGCGGAAAATGGACAGTTCAAATGCATCAATGGCGTACTCCGTATGGGAGGTCACAAAGATAATTCTGACATTAGGCAGAAAAGCTTTGACCTGCTGCGGAATTTCCATACCGCTGATTCCCGGCATTTCAATATCCAGCAAAATCAGGTCATAGAAAAAGCCATCGTCGGTTATGTCGTAAAGCAAGTTTCGGCTTTGGGTATAGGTCGTTATTTCACAGCCGATGCCTTGCGCTTGTAAGCAGCCTTTAACAATCTTTTCGTGTTGAGCAACAGACTTTTCTTCATCGTCGCATATCGCAATTTTTATCACATTCACCACCACTTTTCTTTCTGCGTCTATCAACGGCTTTTCCGCGTCTTTTGGAATCAGCCAGATCGTTGCCATCTTTACAGCACCGGTAATACGGCCACCGATGCAATAATAGTTTATCCGTCGAGGAGTTACACCTTATTTTTCGCTTGCTTCTTTTAAGATCGTATAGTCCATAACGCAACTCCACTGCTCACATTATAGTTCCTTTCTTCAAACAATACAACGAACTGAATGGTGAGAAGCAGCGCCACAAACCATATGTTGAAGGTGAGAGTAAAAAACTCCTTCTGCCTACGCATTTTGAGGGGAAAACGCACACAGAAAAGCGCCAGGTGTAGAACTCTAATAGGGTCACCCCCGGCGCTCTTATGGAATTACATTGGATAGGTTATATTGGCTGTGTCTGGGTGAATCAGAACTACTGGAACATCGTTCTTCCTTGCGTACCGGACACACTGCATCGTGCCGGATCGCAGATTCCGTGCATCATCATAAACAGCCACCAGGTAATTGGCCTGATCTACCATGTAGCAATTTCTCTTGATATAGCTCTCCCGGCAATCCTCGTTTCCGATGACCTCTTTTCTGCTGCAATGCTGCAGGATGAACTCCATCCGGCGCTTGCTGCGCTGAACCCACTTGGCGTCATGGCCGACAAACGGCAGGGCTACAACCAATTCAATATCTCCGTATCCAGGCTGCTCCTTCAGGCGAAGGATCTGTTCAGCAGCCCACATATCCACACCCAGGGCGCCGCCCACATAATACCGGCGTACTCCATGTTCATCGTACAGCCTCTTGAACTGCTCCAACATGGCCCGCTTTATTTTTTTGCACAGCGAATAGTCCTCGCTGTATTTGAACTTGAACCGGCTCGGCCGGTGGCCTGTTACCGCACAGGCAGCTTGCCTCATAAAATCACCCTCTTGTCCATACATTTTCTCCTTTTACACACATACAAAGCTAAAATAACGTAAATAATGCGTTATAAGCAGCGGTATATGGAGAATTATAACACAATCAATGTTCCTTATCCAGAAAACCTATCTGCTATGCTAATGAGTAGTGAGGTGAGAGTATGGATGAACTGCGCAAACGGCAGAAAATCATATCCCAGCTTGTGGAGGCCCGTCTGGAGCAGGGCATTTCCCAGGCAGAACTGGCAAGGCGGCTGGGAATCCAGCGTTCCGGCATTAACCGCCTGGAAAGTGGGACACAGAACCCCACGCTTGATATGATCTTAAAAATCGCCTCGGCGCTGGGAAAGGATGTTTCACTGGAACTGAACGACAAGGAGGAGCCTATGAGCAATGTTTACAGTCTCCGCATTTATGATACGGAGCTAATGCGCTTTTCCATGGAAAAGCAGGGCTTGTCCGGCCTTGTGGCTGAAATCTTATACACCAACGAGGAGCAGGCCCATTTGCTGCCTTTGGATATGGAGCGCACCGGCGAGGGCGTCATTCATTGGCTGGAGCGGCGGGTTATCCCCAAAAACCGCGCCTTTGTGGACGAGATTCTGAAAACCCTTGGCCTCAGCCATAACGACACCAAGGGAATCATCGACGTGTGCAAGGGGCTGTCGCTCAACGACAGCTATTGGGTGGTGCCGGAAGGATTTGAGGGGGGATTCTCCCAATACAATCTTTACGAAAATCGCTTTTCCGAGATACTGGCGCTGGTGGCCTATACCGGCGCAGGCGGGAGCAGGCAGGCGTTTACCACATCCCCGGAGCTGACCACAGGCGGTATGCTGCCCAAGGCGTGGCGATATGTGGAGCACGATGGGATTTATCTCTACAAGGGCGGCACGACCGGCGCGTCCAATGCGGGCCGGGAGCCGTACTGCGAGTATTATGCTTCGCAGATTGCGGAAACCATGCGTCTGAACGCCGTGCATTATGACCTGGAGAATTGGAAAGGCATTACCGCCTCTAAGTGCGCCCTGTTTACCAACATCGACACAGCCTATATCCCCATCGGGCGCATTGTCCGAACCGGGGGCATTGCCGCCTGCCTTGCCTACTACGACAAGCTGGGGCCGGAGTTTTCCGAGCAAATCCGCAGTATGCTGGTGTTTGACGCTCTGATTTACAATGAGGACCGCCACTTTGGAAACTTTGGCGTCCTGCGGGATAACCACAGCGGCAACATTATTGCGCCCGCCCCCATTTTTGACAATGGGCTGTCCCTGTTCTGCTATGCCGGTAAGGAAGATTATGCGAATCTGGACGAGTATGCAAAAACCCGTTCTAACCCCTACAACATCTCCTATGAGGAAGTGTGTGCAGAGGTCATGGGGCCAAAGCAGAAAGAGCAGCTTCGCCGCATGATCGGGTTCCGGTTCAAGCGCCACGAAAGCCTGGGCCTGCCGGAAGAACATTTGCAGGCCATTGAGAAGCATTTGGAGAGCCGGGTGCGTAAGCTGCTGGCAATCCCCACCCGTCATCTGAAACAGGAGAAGGCGCGGTAAAAACGAATATCTTTTTTGGAGAGCGTTCTGAAAATGGACGCTCTTTTTTGCTGCCCATTTTTAGAGAGGAGCGTGAGCGATGAACCATTATGATGTTACCATCCGGGAAACGCTGGAGGTGAAAATGAAGGTGGCGGCAAACAGCCGGGAGGAGGCCGAGCAGTTTGCCAGGGACCAATGGAAACGCGGCGAAGTCGTTCTGGACGCCAGCCATTTTACCGGCGTGGAGTTCCATGCCAAGCGGTATTCCCGTGACCGGGGCGAGCGATGAGTTCTTTTTTCGCCTGTCCCGGATTCCCCGCAGGGGAATGGAATGTAGCTGTACCAGCAAGCATCGCCTTTGTGATACCACAAAGGCCGCTTGTTAGGGGGAACGCCCCCTAATACCCCTTTTGAAAGGATGGAGGTTTTCATGGAAGGATTGTTTTTTGCCATTGGATTTCTGCTGGGCGGTGTGGTCGGCGTGCTGATTATGTGCCTGCTTCAAATCAACCGCATAGGCAGAAAGGAGGATTCGGAAGAATGAGAAAACGCAACGTACACGTACAGTTTTGGCTGGACAAAAAAGAGGCGGAAGCCTTCAACAAAAAAGTAAAGCGCAGCGGCCTTTCCCGTGAGGCGTACCTGCGCCATCTGGTGAACGGCCTGGTTCCCCAGGACGCGCCGCCGCCCGCCTACTACGACTTTATGCGGGAGCTTCACCGGATCGGCGGCAACCTCAACCAGATCGCCCAGAAAGCCCATGTGCTGGGCGTCATTGATGAGCGCCGCTACGATGAGGAAATGCGGAAGTTTGACCAGCTTGTCCGGGACATCACCAAAGCGGTGATCCTTCCCCGCGCTATGGACACGAAGGGGTCCCCGCGAAGCCTGCTTCGTGGGGAGAAGGAGCACCCGCGAAGCGGTGAGCCTTTTGACGCTTGCGGCAAAAGCGGCAAGCGGAGCGCGGTGTGACGTGGCTACCACATCCATCTGGCGGGTAAACGGCTGGCTGGGGAAAGTGCTCATCTATGTGGAAAACCCGGATAAAACGGAAAACCCCGCCGTCTTTGAAAAGCAGGGCATGGACGGCCAGGAGGCCCAGAGCCTTTCGGACGTGATCGAGTATGCCGTCCGGCAGGAAAAAACGGGCCGGATTGCGCCCGGTGAAGAAGGCGCGCCGGTCATGCAGCGGTTTGTCTCCGGGGTGAATTGCAGCCCCACCACCGCCCGCGACGAGATGATCGCCGTGAAAAAGCGGTTTGGCAAGGAGGAAGGCACGGTAGCTTACCACGGCTATCAATCCTTTGCCCCCGGCGAGGCTACGCCGGAGCTGGCCCATGAGATCGGCCTTGCCCTGGCAAAAAAGCTGTGGGGTGAAAAATACCAGGTGCTGGTTACTACCCATTTAGACAAGGCCCATCACCTGCACAACCACTTTGTGGTCAATACCGTGTCTTTCGTTGACGGGATCAAGTATTACCGCAGCGAAAAGGACTACTTTGCCATGCAGCGGGAATCCGACCGGTTGTGCCGGGAATACGGCCTGTCCGTCATTGAAAACCCCCAGCGCGGCAAATCCAAGCACTACGGGGAATGGCGGGCCGAGCAGGAAGGCCGCCCCACCTACCTTTCCCTCATCAAAGCCGATGTGGACGCTGCCATCCGCCAGTCAATGACGGAACGGCAGTTTTTTTATCATCTGCGGCAGATGGGCTATGAAGTCAAGGTGGGCAAGGACATTACGGTGCGCCCCTACGACCGGCCCCACGGTAGGAAACTTGCGCGCAACTTTGGCGAGGCCTATTCCCTGGAGAACATCCGCAGGCGGATTCTGGCCCAGAGCCGCCCCCAGCGGGAACAAAAGCCGGAGCCGAAACAGTGCAGGCTCCACGGGGATTTGAAACAGGCCAAAAAGGCGACGGGGTTCCGCGCCCTCTACTTCCACTACTGCTATCTGCTGGGGGTGTTCCCCAAAAAGCAGAACCGCCAGACGGGCCATGTGCCCCACGCGCTGCGGGAGGATTTAATCCGGGCAGAGGAACTTACCGATGAGGCGCGGCTGCTTTCCCGCCACCGCATTGACACCCTGGAGCAGCTCAATGCCTATCAAGCCGATGTGGAATCTCGGCTTTCCAGCATAATGGAACAGCGGAAAAGCCTGTACCGGAAACAGCGCACCAGGGCGGTGCTGGACGAACCCGGCAGGCAGGAGCAGATCCGAACGGAGATTGCCGCCCTTACGGCACAGATCAAGGAGCTGCGCCGGGAGGTGAAGCTGTGCGGGGATATTGCCCTGCGTTCCGTTTCTATCAAGGATAAGATACGGGCCGCCCGCGAAGAACAGCAGGCCGGGAAAACGGAAAAAGGCCGTCTGGAGCCGGAACGGGCGGGCCGCCCAACCGAAAGGAGATGATTTTTGATGTATAACTCAGGCGACGCGGCGGAACAAGTGGTACGCATGAGCCTGGAGGGCGCGGAAGTCGCCCTCAAGATCACCGGCGCAGCCGCGAAAAATCTGGCCGCCGCCCTTTACACGGTTTTGAAAGACCAGAAAAAGACCAAGGGCAAAGCCCGCATTGAAACCATGCTGCGGGAAAAGCGCCCTTTGAAGGTCTATACCATTAAAAAAGAGGACTGCCCGGAGTTTGCCAGGCAGGCCAAGGGATACGGGATTCTCTACGCCCCTATCCCGGTGCGGAAAGAGGATGACACCATCGACATCCTGGTATTCCAGGACGACGCCGCACGGGCCAACCGGATCGTGGAGAAGTTCAAGCTCACGGTGGTGGATACGGCTTCGATCAAGGAGGATATTGAGAAATCCCGCGAGGAGCGCGGCGGCGAACCGGCAGCCCCGGAGAAGGCCGCGCCGGAAAAGAGCGAGGACGATAAGCTGATCGACGAGCTGATGGAAAAGCCCACCCAGAAAGAAAAAGCCCAGCCGGAGAACCCGGCAGCGGAGAAGAACGCCCCTTTTGCCCCAGCGGCGGAAAAATCCCATCCGTCCGCGCCTACCTTAAAGAACAGCAGCAGCTCCGCAAGGGGTACTTCTGATGGGCCGGAAAAGCCGTCCGTGCGGCAGGAGCTTCGGGAAATCCAGGCCCAGCGGAAGAAAGAGGCGGAGGCCCCTCATCACGAAGAACCGGCTGCGCCCCGGAAAAAGGCGGCCCAGAAAACCACGCGGCACCAGCCGCCCAAGCCCAGAAAGAAACCAAAATCGAAAGAGAGGTAATCGGTCATGAATAACTTTGACGATCTGTTTGAACAGCGGCCCCAGGCTGAGGCCGCGCCGCAGAAGCAGAAAAGCCAAAAAGAGCGCCCCAAGCGCCAATGGTGGCAGGTAAAAGAGGAAAAGCATCGGAAAGAAGCCTACGCCACCCTGGATAAGATTTTCGGAGAGTTCTCCGAGGGTACGGGCAGTATGGAGGCATATCTGGATGTCCAGAGCCGGTTCCCTTTCCACTCTGCCCGCAATGCGCTACTGATTGAAGCGAAGTGCCCCCATGCAGAGCGTATCCATGACGAAAAGGGATGGAAAGACATGGGGGTTACTGTGCTGGAAGAAGAAAAGCGCCTGCCCATCATCATACTGGAGCCGGGCAAGGCGTATCGGCGCGAGGATGGCAGCGTGGGCCAGAACTTTTACGCCAAGGAGGTCTATGATATTTCCCAGACCACGGCGCGGGATGAAGCCCAGCCCCAGGTGAGCTACGACGACCGCCTGCTCTTAAAAGGGCTGATTGCCAGTTCCCCCGTACCCATCCGGGCGGTGGAGGAACTGCCCCAGGGGCGCGGGGCTGTGTATGACCCGGAGCAAAACGCCATCCTGGTAAAAAAGGGCATGGACGCGCCGGACATTTTCCGCTGCGTCTCCCTGGAGGCGGCCAACGTACAGCTTGCCCAAAGCCATGAGGGCTATTCCCGCGAGGCGGAGGGCTACAAAGCCTACGCCGTCAGCTATATGCTCTGCCAGCGGTATGGCGTGGATGTAAAGGGATACGACATCTCCAGGCTGGACGGCGTGCTCCAGGGACAAGACCCCAGGGAGGAGGTTCCGGCAGCCCTCACCGATATGCGCGATACCTTCAAGGAGATGAACGGGCGCATGGCAAGGGCCATGGGCCTTGCCCGCACCAGCAGGCAGAAGGAACAGGAACGGTAAAGGAGGTTTTGAAAAATGGAACGACAGGACAAGGTTGTCCTCACCCTGGACAGCTACGAGCACGGGATTATGATCCGCGCCCTCAACGAGCTGCGCAACGATCTGCTGGAGGAACAGCGCGACCCTGGCCCGGTGGAAGATGTGCTCTTAAAAACCATTGACGCCCCATCCCAAAAAGACAGGAAAGCGAAGCGCCGGGATGAAGCCCGATAACAAGACGGGCGGCCCCTGGCTCTATGCCCTGGGGCTGGTTCCGGTAGTCTGGTTTGCCCTTTTGATTGCGCCGTCGCTTTCCGGGGGCCTTTCGGAAATTGTAAACGCCCTGCCTGCGGCAATGAACCATCCATTCCAAATCGTGTGGTGCGAGGACAGTGTAAAAACTGTCCTCATTTTTATTGCCGCCTATGGGCTGGGCATAGGCATTTATCTTTCTTCCCGGCGCAACTACAGACGGGGTGAAGAACACGGCTCCGCCAAATGGGGCGATCCGCGGGCCGTGAATAAGAAATACCGGGATAAAGACCCGTTTCAAAACCGCATTTTTACCCAGCACGTCCGTATGGGGCTGGACGGGAAAAAGCACCGCAGGACGCTCAATTCCCTGGTATGCGGCGGCAGCGGAGCAGGAAAAAGCAGGTTCTATGCAAAGCCCAACCTGCTCCAGGCGTCCCATGTCTCTTACTTTGTGCTGGACTGTAAAGGCGAACTGCTGCGCGACTGCGGGGGCCTGCTGGAACGGATGGGCTACGAGATCAAGGTGGTAGACCTTCTGAACATGGAGAAAAGCCATTGTTACAATCCCTTCGCCTATCTGAAGAACGACAACGACGTGCAGAAGATGGTCACAAACCTGTTCAAATCCACGACCCCAAAAGGGAGCCAGTCAAACGACCCCTTTTGGGACACGGCGGCCAGTATGCTCCTCATGGCGCTGGTTTTCTATCTCCATTATGAAGCGCCGGAGGATGAAAAAAACTTCGCGATGATAATGGAAATGCTCCGGGCCGGTGAGGTGCGGGAGGACGACGACAGCTACCAATCGCCGCTGGACGAACTGTTTGAGCGCCTGGAAATGCGCTCCCCCGACCACATCGCGGTGAAGTATTACAAGGATTACCGTTCCGGCAGCGCCAAGACCTTAAAATCCATCCAGATCACCCTTGCCGCACGGTTGGAGAAGTTTAACCTGTCCAGCGTGGCCGCGCTTACCGCCACGGACGAACTGGATTTGGCGTCCCTCGGCGAAAAGAAGGTGGCGCTGTTCGCGCTGATTCCCGACAATGACAGCAGCTTCAATTTTTTAGTCAGCCTGCTCTACGCCAGCACCTTCCAGGAGCTGTTTTACAGCGCCGACCGGGTGCATGGCGGCAGCCTGCCAGTGCCGGTGCATTTCCTCATGGACGAGTTTGCCAACGTCAGCTTGCCGGACGACTTCGACAAGCTACTGGCCACCATGCGGAGCCGGAACATTTCGGTGTCCATCATCATCCAGAACATCGCCCAGCTCAAGGCGTTGTATGAAAAACAATGGGAATCCATCATGGGCAACTGCGACGAGTTTTTGTACCTGGGCGGCAACGAAACCAGCACCCACAAGCTGATCTCCGAGAACTACCTGGGCAAAAGCACCCTCTGGCTGGACACCTACGGCAAGAGCACCGGGCACTCCGGCAGCTACTCCACCAACAACCAGATCACGGGCCGCGAGCTTTTGACCCCGGATGAGGTGCGTATGTTGGACAACAACCTGGCGCTGCTTTTTATCCGTGGGGAGCCGCCGCTGATGGATGAGAAGTACGACCTGCTAAAGCACCCGAATGTGAAGTACACCACCGATGGCGGCGCGCCCGTCTATTCCCACGGCGGCACCGAAAACGCCGTGGCGGATATGGCTATTGGCCGCCTTACCCCCGGCGACCTTGCCAATATCCAGGAGCCGGAAACCCTTTGTGAACTTCTGTCCGATGAGGACATGGAGAAAATCTTTCAATTCAAGGAGGAAAAGCAAAATGAAACTGTTTAACAAGAAGAACAAGGAAACCCGCAACCTGCCCATGGGCAGAAAGGGCAAAAGCGCCTTTGCCGTTTACACGGCCCTGGTGCTCATGCTGTGCTGCTGCACTACCACAGCCTTTGCCGCCAGCGACCCGCTCACGGTTATCAACAACCTCAGCGATTTCATTTTCGGCCTGATCCGGGCCATTGGTATGATCCTGCTGGGCTTTGGCGTGGTACAGATCGGCCTTTCCCTGAAAAGCCACGACCCCAGCCAGCGGGCCAACGGCTTCCTCACTTTAGCTGGCGGCGTCGTGATTACGTTTGCCAAGGAAATCCTCACGCTCATTACGGGCTGATTTTCCAGCGGAAAGGAGTATCGCTATGAATCTGAAATGCGAGTGCTATATCCACTCTTTGAAGCAGGGGGAAAAGAACGTGCTGGGTGAGGCAACCATCCTCAAACGCCTGGGGGACAACGACTACCTGGCCGAGGTGGGCGGCGTAAAATGCCACGCGATCTTCAACCCCTTTGTCGGACGGTATTTTGTGGATGATGTTTACGGCATTGTCCGCCAGCCGCAGGAGCGCGGCGGACGATAAGCGAAAATACGGCAGTGCGGGGGCGGGCCGCTGCGGCCCGTCCCTTACCGCTGCTGGAAAGGAGGTAGCGGAATGTCCGATAACTGGGTAGTCCAGAACTTACAAAATGCCCTCGATACCTGGAACAAGTACCTGTCTGAGATCTGGCAGCTCATCACCCAAAGCCCGGAGCAGTTCAAAGGCGGCACGATTTGGGGCGTTATTGTCAACATCCATGACGCAGTAAGGGCCATCGGCCTTGCCCTGTTGGTGCTGTTCTTTGTGGTGGGCGTCATGCGCACCTGCGGCAGTTTTGCGGAAGTCAAAAAACCGGAGCACGCGCTGAAGCTGTTTATCCGGTTTGCCATTGCCAAAGGCGTCGTGACCTATGGGCTGGAGCTGATGATGGCCCTCTTTAATATCGTCCAGGGCCTTGTTTCCACCATTATGAACGCGGCGGGCTTTGGAACCGCGCAGCAGACGGTTCTCCCCCAGGAGATCGTCACGGCGGTGGAAAGCTGCGGCTTTTTCGAGAGCATCCCCCTCTGGGCGGTCACGCTCATCGGCGGGCTGTTTA
>OLSA01001586.1_pt1 | contig 18433 bp, 12 predicted proteins | sample 1672731 | NCBI WGS metagenome assembly OLSA01 (sample SAMEA3136718, study PRJEB25190) | human gut metagenome | biome: human gut; feature: human-associated habitat; material: faeces | place: Austria | collected 2013
AGATCATCTCTAAATTCGAGGCCCACCCCTTCGGGTCCCAGGATGGAAAAGGGCTTAATGCCGAAGTTCTTGTCAAATACTTCAACCCCTGCGGCAGCGGAACGTGGCTTATCACCGAAGCCGAGCGTGAAGGCGACGACTGGCGCCTCTACGGATATTGCCACATTTTCGAATGGGAGTGGGGCTATCTGTTGCTCTCGGAGCTGGAATCACTGCGGCTGCCCTTCGGATTAGGCGTTGAACGCGATCTTTATACCGGCGGGAAATACCTCCGCGATTTTCTCTCCGAAGAGGAGATCCGACAGCTGGAGGCGTTGGGCTGAAAAAACAGGAGCAACGGGTGCACCCGTTGCTCCTTGTCTTATCGCTGGATTGGTTTGACGAGATTCTTTTCGAGAATCTTCGCAATCTCGGACATCGGGTAGAGAAACTTCCCGCCGAGGACCGTGTAGGGGATAATCCGCTCGTCGCGGTAGGTCTGCAGCGACCGTTGGCTCAACCCGAAGAGGTTTCGCACCTCCTCGCTGGTCAGATAGGTCTCTGCATTGAGATGTGAGGGTAGGGTCTCGATCATCGCTTCGATTTGGTCGAGCGCAGCCAGGGCCTTCTCCTGAATCTCCTTGTATTCCGGAGATTTCCGCGTAATCCACTCTTCCATCATGCCCGGGATTTGACCAGATTGGCATCGAGGATGCGCTGAATGTCGCTCTCGCGGAAATAGACCTTGTTGCCGATCATCGAGTAGGGAATCTTCCGCTGCCGTCGGTAAAATTGCAGCACTCGTTTCGAGACGCGCAGCATGCCGCATACCTCCTCCTGGGTCAGCCAGCCTCCCGGTTTACGGGGCATGGTCTTCGTGGCCAGATGGGTTGTCCGGATCTGAATCCGGTTGACGATCGCCTTCAACTCCTCGAAGGCGGCCGCCTCAATCAGTTTGCATTCCATGATACACCTTTTTTAGTTTGCAGGGGCTCCGATTCCCGGAACCCGCCCGCAAAATAGGGCGGAATTCCGGAAAAGACGCCGGGTGTCCTTTGTAGACCTCGCATGTCCGACATCGGGCTACAAAGCCATATTTTTCGCTACCAACTCCATATCCCGCATAATTGACGAATCAAGAACCCTTGCATAATGGCGCGTCATGCTGACATTGGCATGTCCCAGCATTTTGGCAACGTTGTCGATCGTGGCGCCGCTGGCCAGCGTCAGGGTTGCGAACGTATGGCGAGCGGTGTGCGTTGAGAGATTCTTGCGGATACCGCAGATGTCGGCCAGCTCCTTCAAGTAGGAGTTCATCTTCTGATTGCTGCATACGGGGAGCAGAACGTCATGCGTCTGGCAATAAGGATGCTCCTTGTAACGGTCAAGGATCTTTTGAGCCTCGTCCAGCAATGGAATATTACACATATTTTTGGTCTTTTGACGGGCTTTACGAATCCAAATCATGCCGTTAATGTCCGCCACAAGATGCTCTGATTTCAGTTGCTTCACATCCATAAAAGCTAATCCCGTTAGGCAACAAAAACAGAAAATATCTCGGATTTGAGCCATTCTTGTGATCGTAATCTCCTTATTGAGTAAAACCTTTAACTCTCGCTTTTCGAGAAAGTCACGCTCGACAGGATCTAAATGGAATCGAATCTGAGCAAAAGGATCTTTTTTCATCCAGCCTTTTGCAAGTGCAATTCGAATAATTTTCTTGAAATTTGCGAGATAGCGAGTTGTCGTGTTATGACAGCATTTCCTTACGGTTTTAAGATAAAACTCATAATCTTCGATAAATTGTCTGGTCACATCGTCCAAATAACAATCTTCTTTATGATAGGTCTTTCGCATGAATTCCTGAATCAACCGCAGACAAGTTTCATATCGCTCGACTGTTCCCGGCGCATAATTGATACCCATAAGAGCTTTACATTTCTCATTATGTCCCTGAAAAACCTCCATCAGCGTATGACGGTCCGACTGCTCCTTGCCCAGATAGCGGTTCAGAATGATTTGGGCGGATACCTCCTTCTTATCGAGTTCGAGATCTCTTTGGATTTGTAAAATGTTGGCGGAAATAGCGTCCAGATAGAGATTCAAATCCTTTCCGCCACGGCATTTTTCATTGGCTTTTCCTTTTTCCGAGTTCCAGGCATGCGGTTCGATAAATCGCTTGATTGAAGCATCGGCGCGTTCTCCATTGATTGTCAGACGCATAAATACGGGAGCCTCGCCTCTTTTGTTGAGCTTGTCCCGCCGAATGTAAAACAACAGGCTGAAAGTTGTCCTTTCCATAAGTACACCGAATTAAGGGTTACAAAATTAGTTTCCCAAGTGTCTTAAGTCAAGAGGAAGACCGCTGCAAATAAGTGCAAACCAATCTGTTACGAGCAATTCGGTGTACTTTTTCGGCCCGAAAAAAAGTACACCGAATAGGCCACAGATAACCTGCTTTTCGATGCCTTTTTCTACACTTTCAACAAAAAATAAACCCTTGTAAACTACTGTTTTACAAGGGTTTGCGCTGTTTTTCAGTGTTTGCTTGGCGGAAAGAAGGGGATTCGAACCCCTGAAACCCTTTTGGGGTTTACTCGCTTTCCAGGCGGGCCAGTTCAACCACTCCTGCATCTTTCCGGATTCGAGGGCAAAAATAGACAAACTTTCCCGATTTTGCAAATGCCTCCTCCCTTTTTTCGGAGGGGCGGAGCCGCGGCGGAAGGAATCGTCCGCATCGGCCGCTGCCGCCTCCGTGCGGATGCAAAAAAGCCCGCACGGGGCGGGCTTGCGGTGCGGATGCGCCGGAGGGGTCAGAACTTGAATCCGAGCGTCATGGCCACGGCGTGCTGCACGTAATCGGTGCGGTAGACGTCGCTCGAGTTCGAACCCCTGAGCGTGCCGTCCGATGCGACCTCGTCGGCATAATAGAGCAGGAAGTCGGTCTGCCTGTTGTTCTGGTAGCTGTAGGCCAGGTCGAGCGTCACGTGGCGCGAGAGGGCGAAGCCGATGCCGGCGCTGTAGTAGGTGATCTGCCGGGCGATCGGCGAGGCCATCACCGTATTTTCATCCTTGAGCCACGAGCCGCTGTATCCGAAGCCGGCCCGGAGCGAGAGGACCGGATGCGGCCGGAACTCCGCGCCGATGCGGATCGTGTTCGACCCCTTGAAGTTGTTGCGGAACGTCTCGTCGTACATCTCCCGAACCGGAGCGTAGGCCGGGCTGCTCTTCATCCGGATGCCGTTGTACCAGGCCCGCTCGTAGTCGACCGAGATCACGCCGCGGTTGCCGAACGTGTAGGAGATGCCGAACAGGGCGCGCGACGGCGTCGTGAAGGCCCAACGGTCGCTCGAGAGCACGGGCGTCTCACCCGGGCAGGCGATGTAGCCGCCGGCGTCGGGTTTCGGGTAGTCGTTCGGTCCCGGGTTGTAGGAGGGATCGTTGCAGTAGGCCATGCCGAGAATCGAGCCCTGGTAGCGGTATTCGATCGCGTAGTAGGTCGGCGTGTGGAACGCCGCACCGATGCGCAGGGCCGGAATCGGGCGGTAGACCACGCCCAGCTTGAAGTTCACGCCCGTGCCGTCGATAACCGTCGCCTGGTTCAGCCGCGACCACAGCAGCTGGAACTGCAGGTCGGAGGCCTGCCCCTGCGAGATCTCCGGGTTGGCGCTCGGCGTCGGGTAGAGGTAGTCCTCGGCGTAGGAGTAGTTCACCTTCTGGTAGACGCTCTGGATGCCGAGCGTGGCACCGATGTAGAGCTTGTTGCCGATGTTCGTGCCGAACGAGATGTCGAACTCGCCGATCGAACCGCGGCTCTCGAGCGAGGCGTAGTGGCCGATGTCGATGAAGCGCTCACCCGAGGCGGGGTCGTAGCGGTTGCCGCTGATCCACGTGGGGCTCCATGCCCCCGTGTTGCCCGGATCGTCCGTAAGTCCGCCCTTGTACCCGAGGATCGCGGGCCACAGCCCCGGGTTGACGTTGAACCAGTCGAGGTTGTTGCCCATGATCTGCTCGGATGAGAGGCGCGGCGAGCTGTAGTTGAGCATCATCGAGTACATGTCGGCGATCGAGCCCACGTTGCCCGTCTGCATGAACGACGAACGGTAGTTCAGGTCGGCCAGCCGCGTGTATCCGAAGCCGATGTTGAAGCTGATGAGGCGCCCCGTCCCTTCGTAGGCGTTGAAGACGGCGGCGAAGTTGCCCAGCGAGAAGCGCGTGCGGCCGTTGTCCTCGTAGTTGGCCGCGCTGTTCCGGGCCCGGTTGACGGTCACCAGCGGGGTGATCGAGATCTCTCCCCGGCGGAACATGCCCAGTCCGGCCGGGTTGATCGCCATCGACGAGAGGTCGCCGCCGAGCGACGTGAAGGCGCCGGCCATGGCCATCGACCGCGCCGTGCCGAAGTTGAACTGCGTCTCGGAGAGCTCGAAGAGGTTGCTCGGCATGAGTACATCCTTGTCGGCCATCAGACCGCCCGTGTTGAGCGTCGTCTGGGCCGCGGCCGGCAGCACCGACACCAGGGTCAGCACTCCGGCGGCACAGGTTGCTATGATTCGTTTCATTTTCTTTTTCGTTTAGCTGATTGTTAACGTCCTCCGGCATTGCGTCCGCCGACGCTTCCGCCCATCGATCCGCCGCGCGTGCCCCCGCCGAACGAACCCGACGAGCCGCTGTTGAACGAGTTGTTGTTGAACGAGCTGTTGCCGCCGCGGTTGAAGGTCGTCGAGCCGCCGCGGTTGCTCCAGCTGCCGCTGCTGCGGTTGCCGTCATAACGGTTATAGGACGAGGAGCCCGTCGACTGGTTGCGCGTGCCGAACGAGCGTCGGCCCGAGGTCGATCCGCCGCGCACGCCCAGGTCGTAGCGTCCGCCGCGGTTGTTGAACGACGACGAGGAGCCGCGGCTCGGAGCGGAGCCGTAGCTGCGGCCGGGAGCCGGCGCGTTGAACGAGGGCCGGTGGACGATCGTGGGGCGGAAGTGGTGGTCCGGACCGCCTCCGGGGTGCCCGATCCACCCGGGTCCCCAGCCCCAGACGGGACGGTACCAGTAGGAGTACCAGGGTCCCCACGGCCCGTACCAGGGGCTGTACCAGGGGTTGTACCACGCGTTCCAGCCGAAGCTCCAGCCCCAGCTGCCGATCGAGAAGGTCGGTCCCCAGGGGTAGTTCCAGCCGTAGTACCACGGATCGGCATAGACGACCGTGCCCCACGTGCCGAACATCGAGGTGATGTACTTGGGCTCGACCCACACCTGGTCTCCCATGACGATGATGTTGTAGAAGGCCGGGTCGTAGGCCGAGACGTAGGTGAAGGCGTTGCTGTAGCGCAGGTCGTAGTAGCTCGAGGGCATGCGATAGGTCGGCGACTCGAACCCGCGCAGACGGCGTGCATAGGCGCTTTCGTAGGTGTCTGCCAGCACCTCCTCGTAGGGGTTGGAGTTGTACTCGTAGTATTTGTTCTGCGCGGCGGCAGCCTCGGCCTCGGCGATGCGGGCCTCCCATTCGGCGCGGCGCGCTTCGGCCTCGGCCTTCTCGGCTTCGGCCTTCGCCTGCTGCTCACGGGCGATCTGCGCACGGTCGTGCAGGGCGTAGAGGTCGTCGGAGGCGTACCCCGCCGAAGCGAAGTAGGCCGACGAGCATCCCGTGAAGATCGCGGCGGTCAGCGTGAGAGCTCCGATGATGATTCCTGACTTTTTCATGGCGCACTGGATTGATTGCTTTGTATTCTTTGTCCTTAAAACGAAAATCCTGCCGGTTTTAGTATTGTTTTCCGGGCGTTGTCACTCGGTAAACGCCGCCGCGGGGAAAATACTGCGCCGCAAAAGGGGTTTCGTCTCTTTGCAAAGATAGCGAAAATCCGTAAAACTCCCCCGGCGGGGGCGGTGAGATGTCTTTTTTCGGGGTTGAATGAATTTTTTTCGGAGAAAATGGGAATTAATAAAAATAATGTCTATATTTGCAGTCCCAAAACGACGGTTTTTGGGTCGACTCAAGGAAAGATGCCGGAGTGGTCGATCGGGCCGCACTCGAAATGCGGTGTACGGGTAACTGTACCGGGGGTTCGAATCCCTCTCTTTCCGCCAGACACGGATGTCCGTGCCGCAGACAGCAAGCTGCGGCACGGATTTTTTTTGTGCCCGCGGGTTGCGGGGTGCTTTGGTATTTGTTTCGTGTTCGTTAACGGATATATTTCATCTTGATTTTCAGCCTGTCAAATTTCAGTTACTCCGGTTTCTGTCGCCGAGTGTTCCGGTTTTCGGCCGATTTTGACCTGTGAACCGGATTTCGGATTCATGGCCGGTGTGCCCTTTTTTTTTGCATAAAACAATAAAAATCCATATATTTGTAATCGGTAACGGTTGAGATTGTCAAATATCACATATTTTTTACTATAAAAACATATTGATATACAATATTTTGTCGGCTGAAATTTTCTTTTTGCGCATTTCCGTTAACGTTAACGGAAAGTGAGAACAGCCGGCAAAACCAGCGGACGGAGAGAAGAACCTGTATCTATTAATCCAATAATCAACCTAAAAAAACTTCACATGATAACCGAATTTACAAAGGGACGGTTGAAGGTCAAGCGGGCCGATACCCGGGCGGAGCTCGGCGAAACGGCCGCCCGCGACGTTGCCGCCCATCTCTGCGCGCTGCTCTCCCGCAAACGGGAGGTGAATGTCGTATTCGCCTCCGCTCCTTCGCAGAACGAGTTTCTGGCGGCGCTTCTCACGCACCCCGAGATCGACTGGGGGCGTATCAATGCCTTCCATATGGACGAATACATCGGGATTTCGCCCGAGGCGCCCCAGTCCTTCGGCAAGTTCCTCCGCGAGAGGATCTTCTCCAAGGTGGGGTTCCACTCGGTGCACTGCATGAATCCGCAGGCCGCCGATCCCGAGGCCGAGTGCCGTCGTTACGCCGAGCTGCTCGAACGGATGCCGGCCGATGTCGTGTTCCTGGGAATCGGCGAAAACGGGCACCTCGCCTTCAACGACCCGCACGTGGCCTTTTTCGACGATCCCCTGATCGTGAAGGTGGTCGATCTCGATCCCGCCTGCCGCGAGCAGCAGGTGCACGACGGCTGTTTCAGCCGCATCGAGGAGGTCCCCACGCACGCCATGACCCTGACGATCCCCGTGCTGCTCGATGCCGAGCGGCTCTTCGCCATCGTACCCACGGAGGCCAAGGCCCGGGCGATCCGCGCTACGTGCGACGGACCGATCCGCTCGGACTGCCCGGCCTCCATTCTGCGCACGCACCGCGATGCGACGCTCTACATCGACCGCGGGAGTGCCTCCCTGCTCGACAGGTGACAAGATTATATTCATCGAGAAAAAATGCAAGCATGATACGATTCAGACTCATCAGTTTGTTGCTCGGTCTGTGGACGATTCTTGCCGGCCTGCCGGCTTCGGCCCAGAACCGGGAGGTGACCGGTACGGTATCCGACGAAGCGGGTCCCGTTGTCGGCGCCACCGTGATTGTCAAGGGTTCATCGGTCGGCACGACGACCGATGCGAACGGCTCCTACCGGATCGAGGTTCCGGGTACGGACGCCGTACTGGTATTTTCGTTCGTGGGGTACGAGACGCTCGAGCTCCCCGTCGGAAGCAAGACGCGCGTCGACGCGAAGTTCGCCCAGACGTCGGTCGAGGTCGAGGAGCTGGTGGTGGTCGGCTACGGCGTACAGCGCAAGTCGCACCTGACCGGCGCCATCACGAAATTCAATCCGCAGGATGTCATCGACGTCCCCTCGTCGGACATCACGACCGTCCTGCAGGGACGTCTGTCGGGTGTGACGATCCAGAACACCACCTCCGAGGTGGGTGTGGCTCCCGAGATCCGCGTGCGCGGCAGCGGCGCCCTCAATTCGGGCGGTTCGCCGCTGGTCGTCGTCGACAACTTCGTCATGGAGGACGGACTGCAGCTGATCAATCCGCAGGACATCGCCTCGATCGAGGTGCTGAAGGATGCTTCGTCGGCCGCCATCTACGGATCGCGTGCGGCGAACGGTGCCATCATCATCACGACCAAGGAGGGCTCGGCCATGCAGCCCCGCTACAACGTCTCGGTCTATACGGGCTTCAAGGAGCCCTATGAACTGCATCCGATGATGTCGTACAGCGATTACGTGGGCATCCTCAAGAAGGAGCAGGAGTGGGGCGGAGCCTCGGTTCCGGTGAACGACCTGGCGGCGGCCTGGCTCGAGAGCCAGTTGGGCGCCACCGACTGGCAGCGGCTGGGATTGCGCGACCGCGCGATGACGACCAACGCCCAGCTCAGCATCTCGGGCGGTCGGTCGAGCCTGCGCTACACGATGTCGGGCGGCTTCGTGCTGGACGACGGTCTGATGAAGCAGAACTTCAACAACCGTTTCAACATGCGCACGCGCCTCGATGCGGAGTTGAGCAAGTACGTGAGCGTCGGAACGAACATCTCGCTGGCCTATACCAAGTCGCAGCGTCCGACGAACAACTACGTGGACTTCATGCGCTTCCCGCAGTGGATTCCGGCCCGGCACAACGAGTTTACCTCGGAGCTGACGGGGTATCCCGTGGGCAGCTACGCCCAGCCGTCGCACTTCAACACCGGTACGGCGATCTATCCCGTCGGCGAGGTCGATCCCGAAACGGGCGAGCCGACGCTGGTGAAGGCGAATCCCTACAACTCGCAGAACCACAACCCGCTGTCGGTCATGGAGCGCAGCTCGAACGAAAGCGAGCAGTACCAGGTGTCGGCCAATGCCTACATGAACATCAAGATCACGAAGGACCTGGTCTTCCGCACGGCCAACAGCGTGACGGCGCGCTACAACACGCGTGACACCTACCGCTGCAAGGATGCGAGCAAGGACGGCACCCCCAGCGAGGGCGCCTTCCTCAGCACCTTCCGCCTGAACTGGACAACGGACAACACGCTGACCTACATGAAGCGCACGGGCGATCACGACCTGAACATCATGGCGGGTGTCTCGGCCGAGCAGGCGACGCAGAAGATCGTGAAGCTCGCGGGAACGGGATTCCCCAACGACTTCATCAAGACGTTGAGCGCCGCCACGTCGTTCAAGGTGCTCGACGACGACGGCGAGAAGCTGACCTCGACGGAGCTCGTGCCGGCGCACAACCTCCTGTCGTTCCTCGGCCGTATCAACTACGCCTACAAGGACCGCTACCTCTTCTCGGCGGCGATCCGCGCCGACGGCGACTCCTACTTCGGCAAGAACAACAAGTGGGGCTACTTCCCCTCCGTGTCGGTCGGCTGGCGCATGAGCGAGGAGAACTTCCTCAAGCAGGTCGATGCGATTTCGGGACTCAAGCTGCGTGCGAGCTTCGGCGCCACGGGCGACAACAGCCTGACGGCCGACGCCACGACCAACCTGCTTTACAGCGCGCTCTACTCCTTCGGCGAGGGCACGGGCACGGCGACGCCCGGTCTTGCGAACATCAGCGACCTGATCGGCAATCCCGACCTGGGCTGGGCCAAGACCCACGAGTTCGACGTCGGTCTGGACCTCAGCCTGCTCAAGAACCGGATCAACCTGGTCTTCGACTACTACTATTCCGTCACGAAGGACATGCTCTTCCTGCGCACGGTCTCCTCGATTACGGGCCATACGCAGTACTGGACCAACCAGGGCAAGGTGCGCAACAAGGGTATCGAGCTGACGCTGGACACCTACAACTTCGCCAAAAAAACTTCTCGTGGAATACGTCGCTCAACTTCTCGCTCAACCGCAACCGCCTGCTTGACCTCGGCGGCGAGGCCCAGATGATCAAGGAGGGATACAGCAAGGAGCGCTACATCAACATCGTGGGACAGCCGGCCATCCAGTTCTACGGCTACAAGACCGACGGCGTCTGGATGAGCCAGGAGGAGCTCGATGCCGGGCCGAGCTTCTCGACCAACATCGACCGCGTGGGCGGCCTGAAGGTTGTCGACGTGAATAACGACGGCGTGCTCGACGACAAGGACATGACCGTCATCGGCGATCCCTATCCCGACTTCACGTGGGGTATCACCAACACGTTCCGCTTCTACAACTTCGACCTCTCGATCCTCTTCCAGGGCGTGCACGGCGGCGATGTCATCAATGCCGACGCCACGTACAAGGACGTGCAGATCCGCAACGAGAAGTACAACATCCGCCACCGCTGGGTGAGCGAGAGCCATCCGGGCGACGGCCGCACGCCGACGACCTACGGCGTGCCCTGGATCAACACCGACTACGATGTCGAGGACGCCTCCTACGCCGCCCTGCGCAACATCACGCTGGGATACACGCTTCCGAAGCACATCTCGAAGAAGATCCACCTGAAGAGCCTGCGCATCTACGTGACGGCCAACAACCTGTGGTTCATCACCTCGAAGAGCTACCGGGGCATCAACCCCGAGTACCGCAACACGTCGAGTCCCTACGACGACACGCTCATCAGCGGTTACCAGCGCGGTTCCTTCCCGATGGTGATGACCTTTACCACGGGTATCGATATCAATTTCTAAAACACGAAGCGATGAAAACTGTAAAGATAGCCATGATGCTGCTGGCCGCCCTGGCGATGGTTTCATGCAGCGACTTTCTCGAGCTGAAGCATGAATCCAACATCTCGGCCGACGATTTCAACCGGACCGAGGACGAGCTGTATACGTCGCTGGTCGGCTGCTACAACGGCATGCAGGGGGCGCTCTACCGCGAGTGGGCGATGACCGAACTGCGGTCGGACAACACACGCATCTACGCCCGCACCTCCTCCACGTCGATCTTCGACGTGATCCGCCAGCTCGACCTGTCGACCATCCAGCCCATCAACTACCTGGTCGACGAGTACTGGGCGGGCAACTACCACAACATCGAACGCTGCAACACGGTCCTCCGCGACTACGCCGTGGTCGGAGACGAGGTGCTGCGCAACCAGTACAAGGCCGAGGCGATGTTCATCCGCGCCTACCATTACTTCAACCTGGTCCGGCTCTTCGGCGGCGTCTTCCTCGTCACGGAGCCCGTTACGGCCCAGGAGGCGCGCTACATGCAGCGCTCCAATCCGGACCTGATCTACGACCGGATCATTGCCGACCTGCGGGAGATCGTCGACAACGCGATGCTGCCCGATACGCGCGAGGGTGACGAGCTGGGCCGGATCACCATGCCGGCCGCCAAGGCCCTGCTGGCGAAGGTCTACATGACGCACTATGCCGTCGGAACGGAGGAGTACGCCAAGGCCCGTCCGCTGCTCGAGGAGGTGATCGCCACGGTGGGCAATCCCCAGACGGCGGCCGATCTGGTGCCCTATGCCGACATCTTCGACATCAACAACGAGATGAACCGCGAGATCATCTTCGCCGTGCGCTACAAGGCCGGCCATCTCGGCCTCGGTTCGCCGTTCGGCAACGAGTTCGCCCCGGCCAACAGCGGCACCAACGTCATCAACGGCTCGGGCCGTTCGTACAACTACCCCTCGACGAGCATCATCGACGCCTTCAACGCCGAACCGGGCGATCTGCGCAAGGACGTTTCGATGGCCGAGAAGTACTACAACCAGCAGACCGACACGTGGGTCGATGACGACGAGACGACGCAGTGCCGCTACGTCAAGAAGTATCTTTCGCCGGTGGAGACCGTCGACGACGGCGAGAGCGACTGGCCCGTCATCCGTGTCGGGGACGTGCTGCTGCTCTATGCCGAGATCGTCAACGAACTCGAGGGCCCGACGCCCGAGGCGGTGAACTGCGTGAACATGATCCGCGAACGTGCCGGCCTGCAGCCGCTCTCTTCCGAAAAGACGGCCAATTCCTACCTCTTCCGCACGGCCATCCGCAACGAGCGGCGTCTGGAGCTTGCCTTCGAGAACCAGCGCTGGTTCGACCTGCTCCGCTGGGGCATCGCCGTCGATCTGATCGGCGAGCACTACCGCCAGGAGTTCATCTACTCGAACCTGCCGAACGACTACCAGCCGACGATCGTGGAGTGGCAGACGCTGCTGCCCATTCCGCTCAATGTCATGAACATCAATCCAGAACTCACGCAGAACTACGGATATTAAACCATACAGCCATGAAAAGGATATTCGCCATACCGTTTTTACTGGTCGGAATGCTCCTGCTGACGGTCTCGTGCAACGAGGAGTTGCAGATTGCGACCTACGATCAGGAGGCTCCCTCCATCGCCTCCTTCACGCCGACGACGGGTCCGGTCGGGACGCTCGTCACGGTGCGCGGTGCCGGGCTGCACCGTATCGAAAAGGCCTACATCAACGATGCCGAGGTGGAGATCAGGTACGCGATCTCGGGCAACGAGATCGTCCTGCGCACCACCACGGCGGGCAGCACGGGCCCCATCTCGCTCGAGGGCCCCGACGGCACGGCCCGGAGCGCCGAAATCTTCACCTATACCTATCCGACGCCCGAGATCACGACCTATCCCGAATCGTTCACCGTGGGTGACGAGGTCGTCTTCTTCGGTACGGGCCTCGACGGGATTCTGAACGTGCGTTTCGACACGGTGGAAGGGGAGATCGTCGATCAGCGCTCGACGGAGCTGGTCGTGAAGGTTCCCGACCTGCGTATTCCCGAAGCGGACATCACCTTCTCCTATTTCGACGGCTCCTCGGTGGTCTCCTTCGTCCATTCCGGTGCCGAGATCATGCGCGAGGTGCCCAAGGTGGACCAGCTCACCCCCTCCGGAACGGTCGAGGTTGGCACGGACATCACGGCGACGGGCAGCTTCCTGCACCTGGTCGAGCAGATCAAGGTGGGCGACGTCGAGGCGCGCATCGTGAGCCAGCCCGAGAACGGGCAGTCGCTGACCTTCCGCATCCTCGATGACCCGTCGTTCCCCGACGGCGTGAACACCCTGCCGCTGGTCTTCTACTCGTTCAACGGTTCCGAGGTGCTCGACGTGCAGGAGCAGTTCAGCTTCCTCGTTCCGAAGTTCTACACCTGGCGCAACGCCAACCTCAATGCCCATTCCGTGCAGAAGCTCAACCACTTCTTCTGCCTGGACACCGGCGAGACCTATTCGGCCGACGACTTCGCGGAGAAGGTCGACCCGCTGACGATGAGCCTCGGCGGCGGAGTCTGCGTCGCGAAGAACGTCCTCTCGCCCGAGGTGACCGCCGAGCAGTACTATGCCGTGAAGCCCTACATCTTCTTTGCCTACCTTGGCTCGGGATGCTACTTCTACGGCGCGGCGAACAACAACAACCGCCTCTCGAACTTCAAGACCTCGTCGGGCAGTGCGCTGCTGACCTCGGGACAGGCCTACGGCACGCCGATCATCCTCTACCGCACGCTCTGCGAGGCCGAACCCGCGGAGAAGGCGCTCATCGACAAGATCAAGGGCGGCAACTTCACGAACGACGACTTCTCGGCCGACCTGCTCGACGGCATCGACCTCGAGAGCAAAGGATCCGATACGCCCGACGGCTGGTCGAACGTTCCCAACGGCGAATTCGGCGCCTACAAGGCTCCGTCGGAATCCAACCACCGCCCGTGGGCTCCGGCGCTCACCTCCGCCACCGAAACGGTGGACATGAATCCCGGAACGGTCGTGCTCGTGATGTACTTCCAGCCCAACTGGGAGGAGGGCTTCTCGGTCGACAAGGCCAACATCCGCAAGTTCGGCTTCATCGAGATCACGCGCCTGGTGCAGGACAAGAGCGTGGAGAGCGGCCGTCAGAACAATGCAACGTTCAATGTCTACTGGCAGCGAACCCCGATGGGCGACTAACCGGATGCGCTTTATGAAACCGATTGCCCTGCTTTTCGGACTGATCCTTTCGATGCCTGTGTCGTGTGCAAACACGGCACAGGCCGGAGGGTCCGCTCCCGACCCCGATGCCGGACCGCGGTTTGTCGAGTGGTCGCAGGAGGCCTTCGACGACGTGCGTCCGGGCGACGAGATCGTCGTCCGCAACGGCACCTACCGCGATCTGGCCGTGCGCATCGACGTGGAGGCCACGGCGGAGGCGCCGGTGGTGATCCGCTCCGAGACGCCGGGCGGGGTGGTGCTCACCGGCTCCTCGTCGTTGAGCATCGGCGGCTCGCATATCGTCGTCTCCGGCTTCCATTTCCGGGACTGCGACGTGGCGGAGGGGAATGCCGTCTTCAATTTCCGGGTGTCGCCCAAGCGGCATGCCGTCCGTTCGCGGCTCGACAACTGCCTTTTCAGCGGCTCGGGACAGGAGGAGACCCTCGGAAAGGATATCAAGTGGGTGTCGCTCTACGGGCACGACAACGAGGTGTCGCACTGTTCGTTCGTCGACAAGAAGATCCTCGGGTCGCTGCTGGTCGTCTGGATCGACCCGCAGGTCGTTCCGGCCCATCGGATACACGACTGCTTCTTCACCCACCCCTTCTCGCTTCGGGAGAACGGCTCGTCGGTCAACGGGCAGGAGATGATCCGCATCGGCACGAGTGCCGTTTCGATGTCGGAGGGGCGGTGCGAGGTGTACGACAACTATTTCTACCGCTGCGACGGCGAGGTGGAGATCATCTCCAACAAGTCGTGCGGCAACACCTATCGCAACAACGTGTTCGACAGCTGCCAGGGAACGCTGACGCTCCGTCACGGCAACGGCTGCACGGTCGACGGCAACTACTTCTTCGGCCGCGGCGTCGCCAATACGGGCGGCGTGCGTATCATCGGCGAACGGCACCGCGTCTTCAACAACTACTTCGAGGAGCTCGCCGGGCGGGATCAGCGCTCGACCATATCGCTGGTCCGCGGTGTCGAGAACTCCGAACTCTACGAGTATTTCCAGGTCAGGGACGCGCAGGTGGTCTTCAACACGATCGTCAACTGCCGCAGCGGGATCATGGCCAATACGGGCAGCTCGACCGGCACGATGCCGGTCGTGGAGAGCCTTGTCGCGGCCAACCTCATCGTGGGCAATGCTTCGGGCGCGATGCAGGGCGTGACGGTCGTCGCCGACCCGGCGCCCGACATCCGCTGGGAGGGGAACCATGTGTACGGCGTCACCGTTACGGGCGATACGGACGGTGGTGTCGCAATCGCCCCGGGCTTCGACCTCGAGCGCCGCGGCGCGACCTATGTCCTGCGCGGGGAGAGCGCCGGAAATTATGACAAGGTGTCGGGCTTCGGATACGTGGCAACCGACATTACGGGGGCACAGCGGCCCGATGCGAAGACGCCGGGCGCCCACGAACCGGCGGCGGGAAACCCCACCCGGACGATGCCGACCCGGGAAAGTGCCGGCGTCACATGGCAATCATTATGAAAAATCGGATTATGAGAAACAACCATCCTCTCATCTGGGCGGCAGCTCTGTCCCTGTTGTGCGCCGCGGGCGGACAGCTGCGCGCCGCGGAGTTGCCCACGACGGCCGAGAAGGTCTCCGCGGCGATCCGCAAGGCCTCTCCGGGCGATACGCTCGTCATTGCCGACGGCGTCTACCGCGATGTCCGTCTGGCGCTGCAGGCTGCGGGCGATCCCGAGCATCCGATCGTCGTCCGGGCCCGGACCCCCGGCAAGGTCATCATCGAGGGGTGCTCGGATCTGCGCATCGCCGGTTCGGGAATCGTCGTTTCGGGACTGTGGTTCCGCAACGGCTGCTCGCCGACGGGTTCGGTGATTGAATATCGGCAGGGCTCCCGTCATGCGACGGGATGCCGCGTCACGCAGTGCGTGATCGAAGGGTTCAATCCAGAGAGCCGTCAGACGAAGGGCAACTGGGTGCAGCTCTACGGCCACAACAACCGCTTTGACCACAATACGGTGGTGGGCAAATACAACGAGGGGGTCACCGTGGCCGCCATTCTCAACGGCACGGACCGCCAGCACCACCGGATCGACCACAACTACTTCGGGCCGCGGCCCGTCTACGGCTCGAACGGCGCGGAGACGATCCGCACCGGCAATTCGTTCACGTCGCACACGTCGTCGTTCATCGTCATCGAGGACAACTACTTCGACCGCTGCAGCGGCGAAGTGGAGATCGTCTCGGTGAAGTCGGGCGACAACATCATCCGCCGCAACTGCTTCTCGGGGCTGGCCGGGCGGCGTTCGTTCGCACCGCTGGCCGTCATGGACGGCGTGCCCGACTCGCCCGACTACCGCTACCATCCCGTCACCGACGTGGAGATCACGGACAATACGTTCGACGACTGCACGCCGATCCTCTTCGGCCTGGGCCGGGATTTCGAGCGCACGGTGCCGCCCGAGGGGGTTCTCTTCGCCCGGAACCGGATCAACGCACCCCGTGACGGGGAGGTCTATACGCCCTACGACGACCTGTCCGGCATCACCTTCTCGGAGAATAGGATCACCGACAAACGGCACTTCAAGCTGCCCGACGTCGCGGCCGCAAGGAAGGAGCAGACCGGCGCCTCGTGGTTCGACTATACCGAGCCGCGCGTGCGGGAGCTGTCGGGACGGGTCCTCCGCGTGGAGGCGGGCCGCAATACGCTGCTCGATGCCGTGTCGGCCTCGGCGCCGGGCGATGTCATCGAACTGGCCTCATCGGGCGAGTACTGGAACGATGCACCCGTTGCCATTCGCCACTACCTCGTGATCCGCTCCGCCCCCGGGCTCGACCAAAAACCGCTTCTGCGCTACTGCGGCCGGGGCGGCGAGCCGATGGTGCGGATCGAAAACGGCGGCCACCTCGATCTGTCGGGCGTGGCGTTCAACGGCCTGCCCGAGGAGGAGCTGCGCGACCCGAAGGGTTTTGTCGCAACGGCCGAGACGATGATCGAGGACTATACGCTCCGGATCGTGGATTGCGACTTCAGCCGCTTCAACCGTTCGGGGACCTACGCCGTTTCGTGCCTTCGCGGGACGTTCGCTCCGTGGATCGAAATCCGCGACTGCCGCTTCACGGACCTGCCCTGGGATGCCGTGGTGCTGTCGCGCGAAACGGACTTCTACGGCCGTTACAACGTCGAGCGGCTCGAGGTCTCGAACTGCCTGTTCGTCAATGTCGGCGGCCGCGGCATCGACGTGGCCCGCTACGGCTACGACGAGAGTACGGCCGGTCCCGACGTGCGGATCTCGCTCTGCACCTTCCGCAACGTCTTCAACCGCGAGCAGGGCAGCGTCATCGACCTGCAGGGGTTCAGAAGGCCTCCGTGACCGACTGCGCGTTCGACCACAGCGGCCGGGGCGGCGCCAGCATCCGCTTCAACGAGATGCGCTGGGACGAGATCACCGTATCGCGCTGCAACCTCTACGAGTCGGGTCGCATCGCCTCGTTCTGGAATACCGGCATTGGGGACGACATGACCGGATACGAACCGCGCTATGCCGATCCGCAGGCGGGCGATTACCGGCAGGCACCGGATTCTCCGCTCGCCGGGCGGGCTACGGATGGCACGAATGTGGGAATCAACTAACTGCGATAAATGAACATGAAGAAACTCAATTTGATGGCCGCCCTGCTCCTGACGGTCGCGACGCTGTTCTCCGCCGCCGGAGCTCCGCACCGGCCCTGCCTGCTGCTGACGCAGGACGGGGTGGCGGCGCTCCGCGACGAGATGGGAAAAAATCCGTTGGTGGACAAGGCCTTCGCCGAGGCAAAGGCCGTTGCCGACAAGGCGGTCTCGGAGCCGGTCGTCGTGCCGCAGCCGCTCGATGTGGGCGGCGGCTATTCGCACGAAAAACACAAGGAGAACTACATGCAGATGTATCAGGCCGGTGTGGTCTATCAGCTGACGGGCGAGAAGAAGTATGCGGAGTTCGTGCGGCGCATGCTGCTCGGCTACGCGGAGATCTATCCCGACCTGCCGCTGCACCCCGCCCGCTTTACCAAGACGCCCGGCAAGATCTTCTACCAGGTGCTCAACGAGGCTGTCTGGCTGACCTTCACGGCCAATGCCTACGATTGCGTCTATGACCATATCCCGGCAGATGAGCGGGAGCGGATCGAGACGCGCCTCTTCCAGCCGATGGTCGAGTTCATGGAGAATGGCGTGCCGGACAACTACCGGGCGTTCAATTCGATGCACAACTTCGGAACGTGGATGGCCGCCGGCACGGGCATGATCGGTTACGTGATGGGTGACCGCGATCTGGTGGACAAGGCGCTCAAGGGCTCGACCAAGGAGGGCAAGACGGGATTTCTGGCGCAGCTCGATGCGCTCTTCTCGCCCGACGGGTACTACGACGAGGGCCCCGGCTACCAGCGCTACGCGATCTATCCCTTCGTGACGCTGGCCGAGTGCATCGACCACAACGACCCCGGGATCGGTATCTTCCGCTACCGGGACGGCATCCTCCAGAAGTCGGTCAACAGCCTGCTGCAGTGCACCTACGAGGGGGACATCTTCCTGATGAACGATGCCATTGCCAAGGATATCCACACCTACGAGATTCTCTTCAGCGCCGACATCGCCTACAAGGCCTCTCCGCGCGACAAGGGGCTGCTCGACATCGTCGAGCGGCAGGGCGTCGTGACCCTGACCGACGCGGGGAACGGCAAGTACACCTTCACCATGCCCGGCTCCCG
>OLSA01001588.1_pt1 | contig 18398 bp, 16 predicted proteins | sample 1672731 | NCBI WGS metagenome assembly OLSA01 (sample SAMEA3136718, study PRJEB25190) | human gut metagenome | biome: human gut; feature: human-associated habitat; material: faeces | place: Austria | collected 2013
CTCTTTTCTTTTACTTCTTACAGCTTTTATTTGGGGAATTGCTTTTGTAGTTCAGGATTCAGGTGGCGATGCCCTTGGTCCTTTTACATTTAATTGTCTGAGAGCTTTTATTGGTGGTATTGTTTTGCTACCTACTATTAAAATCTTAGATCACGCCGGTCTTACTTATATGAAACCTAAGACTAAAAAAGAAAAAAAGACCTTAATTATTGGAGGAATTTCCTGTGGTATAGCTCTCTTTATTGCAAGTAATATTCAACAACTTGGACTTTATTTCGGAGCTTCAGCCGGAAAGGCCGGTTTTTTAACAGCTTGCTATATACTTATTGTTCCGATACTTGGTTTATTCTTCGGCAAAAAATGTGGTTTGAATATTTGGATTGGAGTTTGCTTTTCACTGGTTGGACTTTATTTATTGTGCATACATGGTTCATTTTCATTAACATTCGCAGATACATTGTTACTTTTGTGCGCTCTTGCGTTTTCAATACATATACTTGTTATAGACCACTTTTCACCGCTTGTTGACGGCATCCGCCTGTCATGTATTCAGTTTTGGACAAGTGCAATCTGTACATCAATTCCAATGTTCTTCGTTGATATGAAACATTCCATTGCAGGCATAATGAATTGCCTACACAATCTGACTTCAATTAATAACTGGATACTTCTTTTATACGCAGGTGTCCTGTCATGTGGTGTTGCCTATACACTTCAGATAGTTGGTCAGAAAGGCCTGCACCCTACAGTGGCTTCACTGCTTATGAGTATGGAATCTGTATTCTCCGTACTTGCCGGCTGGATAATACTGGGCCAGACAATGTCCGTAAGGGAAATATTCGGATGTATATTTATATTTGTGGCAATTGTGCTTGCACAAATACCAATGAAAAAGAAAATTACATTGTAGATAACTCTTCATACGTATAATTACGGATTTTTACAGCACTTTGCCTCGAAATATCCATAATTGGTGGCAAAAGGACAATTATCACCACAACTAAAAAGGCTACAGCTTTAACGATTCTAAATCATCAAAGCTGTAGCCCTGTTATTACTTCTTAGCTAATTAATTCATTTCCTATCAATCCCTTAGGCTTCCAATATTGATTTTAGGAAGTTCTGTGTTCTTGGATTCTGTGGGTTATTAAATACTTCATCAGGTGTTCCCTCTTCAGCAATAACTCCATCTGCCATAAAGATTACTCTATCAGCAACTTCCTTGGCAAATCCCATTTCATGAGTAACACATAACATTGTCATTCCTTCTTTTGCAAGATCTTTCATTACCTGCAACACATCGCCTACCAATTCAGGATCAAGAGCTGATGTAGGTTCGTCGAATAACATGATCTCAGGCTTCATTGCAAGTGCTCTTGCTATAGCCACACGCTGCTGCTGTCCACCTGACAATCTATTAGGATATTCATCTGCCTTTTCTTCAAGACCTACACTTTTAAGTAATTCCAATGCTTCTTTCCTTGCAGTTTCCTTATCAACATTCTTAACCTTAATAGGTGCAATCATAATGTTTTCCAAAACTGTCTTGTGTGGGAAAAGATTAAACCTCTGAAAGCACATTCCCATTTCAAGTAATAATTCTTTCTGCTTCTCTTTTGCAATACTCTCTATGAAGGAATAAATCTCCCTTAATGAAAATCTTTCCACTTGTAATCTTTTCTAACTGGTTAAGTGAACGAAGGTATGTTGACTTACCTGCTCCTGAAGGACCGATAATACAAATAACCTCACCCTTTTTAACCTTCAAATTGATATCTTTTAACACTTCTAAAGAACCAAAACTTTTACTAATATGTTCTGTTTCCAAAATATACTTACTATCCATTACTGCACCTCCTATTCATAGACTGAGAATTTCTTCTCAATCTTGTTAAATATATAAGTGAAGAATGCCGTAATTATTAAGTAAATAATTAAAGCCGGAATAAATACAATGTATGAACCATCACTATTCATAATACTGTTAGATATAGTTGTTATATCCATAAGTGAAATAGCAAATACTAATGATGCATCCTTCAATACCATAATAAACTCATTACAAATAGCAGGAAGCATTCTTCTGATTGACTGTGGAATAACAATTAATGACATTGTCTGGCTATAGTTCATTCCCAAAGCCTTAGCTGCCTCGTACTGTCCCTTGTCAATTGACTGAATTGCCGCTCTTACTATTTCAGCACAATATGCTCCGGAGTTTAATGCAAAAGCAATAAGTGCCGCAATGAAAGCTCCTTTATATACACCGTCAGCATCTGCCGCAGAGAAGAAATCTCTCCATGCGAAACCAAAAAGTCCCGGCACTGTAAAATAAACAACAAATAACTGAATCAACAATGGTGTTCCTCTAAAGAAGAATACATATGCACTTGCAATCTTGTTAATCACTCTGTTCTTTGAAATCTTTCCTAATGCAAGGAAAACACCTAAAATAACACCAAGAATTACAGTGAATGTTGTAAGTGAAATAGTAAGCTTTGCACCATGAAGCATATTCTCTCCACAGCCTAACATTCTATATGTATAGTTTACCATCTTTCCTACAATACCTGCTGTTCCCTTGTCTGCCTTATAAATCTTTCCTGCAAAACCAACAAACTTTTCACTTAATTCTGTTGCACCTGAAGTTGAAAATGCTGAGTAATTAATAATAATTAAGTCATTATATGCAGATGAAACTCTCTTTCTTGTTAATGTTTCATCTTTTTCAATCATCTTCTGCATCTCAGGTGATGCCTGACTAATCATTTCAAGCCTGCTTGGCTTAACTGCTGATAAAATACTTGCAACAATTATTGCGATAATTACAACGATTGTAACTATCTTAGTTTTCTTTTTCCAACCTTTTACGTTTACAATTCTTTTTAAAGTGTTCATAAATACCTTTTCTATCCTTTATTCCTGTGATGAGAACCAGTAATCTGCTGTATCCTTAAGGAATCCGTCTTTATCCATCTGTTCTAATGCTTTGTTAATAGCTTCCTGAAGTTTTGCATTGTTTTTTCCAATAGCAATACCGAATTCTTCAGGTTCTGTCTTATCTGAAAATGCCTTTTCATACTTGTCAGGATTCTTTGCTACGAAACCGTCAGCAACAGTACTATCAACTACTACTGCATCAATTTCACCATTTGTTAACTGTGTAAAGCAGTTTAATAACTTGTCATTAGCTGCTACTTCTACATTAATAGTCTTTGTTGACTTGTATTCTGACATAAGCTGATCTGATGTTGTACCTTTCTGTACACCAACTGATTTTCCGTCAAGATCCTTTAAGCTGTTAATCTTTAAGTCGCTACCCTTCTTAACTACTACTGTCTGATAGTTTGTAATATATGGTGTTGAGAAAAGAACTGCTTTCTTTCTTGTAGGATTAATTGTTACTGCTGAACAAACTACGTCGTAGTCTTTTCCAATCTTTCCTAAAATACCATCAAATGATGTGTTAATGAAATTAACTTTAAGACCTAATCTCTTAGCAATTTCTGTAATAATATCAATATCAAATCCTTCAGGTGTCTTTCCATCTTTCTGAAGTGTTTCAAATGGTGCATAACCCATTTCTGCTCCAACTGTAAGAACTCCATCAGAAACTAATGTAACTCCTGATGCATCGATTGTTTCTGCCTTTGTTGTTTCTGCCTTTGCTGCTGTTGTGTCTTTGTTTTCTTCTGATGACTTGCTAGAACCGCAAGCTGTCATCATAGACATTGCAAGAACTGCTGTCATTACTACTGCTAAAAACTTCTTCATGACTTTTATCTCCTTCTAATATATAAATTTTATATGTAGAAAAAAGACAACGGACTTTGGACCATTGTCTTTCCTCCTATGCACAAGTTAGATAATAAACTACAAAATATTTTGTGTCAATATTTTTAATGGTTAAACCTAACTTTTTTAAGTATAAAATACTAAATTTGTGAATATTTATTCACGTGTATAAATTTAGGATTAATGTAACGATAAAACTTTCTATTAGCTAATCGCTTGATTTTATTCCTATTGTACTGCCAAACTTCACCTTTGTTTCTATATCATTGACAGTATTTCGGAAATACTTTTCATCAATATCAACTTTGTCCTTTTCAAGAAGAACGACAATAGTTGAACCACCATATAGAAACATACCCTTCTCACGACCTTTTTTTACTAAGCCTGATTTCTGGTGGTTTTTGATTTTGCCAATCATTAATGCCCCAACCTCAATCTGAGCAATTGTTCCAAAATTATTAGTTTCAATAACAGAATACTCACGACTATTTTGAACAAAAACCGGATATCTGTTTAATGCAATAGGTCTTACAGTATGCAAAACTCCCGGCACATAATTGTTCTCTACTATCTTTCCGTCGTCCACATACCCATAGCGGTGATAATCATCTACGCACAATCTGAAAACAAGGCATACTCCTCCGTTAAAATCAGGGGCTTTCTTACTATTCTTTATTAAATCAGCCACTGAATAATAACTCTTCTTTATATAAAAATCCGAGTTTTCTGAAATATGATAGGCTGACAGTCTTCCGTCACATGGAGCGATAAATGCATTTTCTTCCATATTAATAGGACGCATTTCTTTTTTTATCTTTCTTGTAAAGCAATCATTAAAACATCCATATTTAGTTTTTTCATATTGAGTCATGTCAATATTATTGTTTTTTATAAAACCTTTTATATGAATTTTTGATACCCTACAATCCATATAAGCCCCACCAATTTTCGAAATTGTGGGGCTTGTAATTATCTTAAGTACCATTCTTCCCGGCACTGTATTATATAAAAATCTTAAAATTGCTGAACTTTCTTTTTTCATATTATCTTCCAAAACAAATCTTCATTAACACTACTGCAAAAAATTCAACTGCACCAACAGCAACCATAAAATAAATCATTGCTGTTCCCGGTTTCTTTAACTTGAATTTTAAAATGTACAATATTCCAACAATAACTAGCAAAATATAATAAATATACGAAATGTTAATCTGACATGTAATAAGCATAATGTGTCTCATTAACAAAAATGTTGGAAATATTAATGCTGTTGATGTAACAGGAAGTCCAAAATAATATTTGTCATCGCCTACGCTGTCTCCCTGTGTTTCTTCCACTGTAATGTTAAAATATGCAAGTCTTATGAGAGCACACAGTACAAATAACGCTCCCAAAATAACAATTATTACAAATGGAATATGTAATAACAGGCTTTCCTTCCCTGTTTTAATAAAATCAAACTTATCTCTGTTGTATAATGCCACTCCAATACAAACCGGCAAAACACCGAAAGCAACTAAGTCAGATAATGAATCAATCTGTACTCCGAAAGCTTTCTCCTTCTCTGTACGATTCTTCTTTGAACGTGCCACACGTCCGTCAAAAGTATCAAACAAACCACATAATAACAAAAGCATTACTCCAATATATGGATGACCTGCTCCGCTAAGTGAAACATAAATCCCTATTACTGCTGAAATTACTGAGCAATATGTAAGAACAACAGTGTAATCATAAAAACCTAACATTTTTTCTTCTGCTTCATTCCTTTCCACGCTTTTGTACAATAAATACCAAGTGTAATTATTCCACAAATTATAATGCAACAATAAAATGAAATCCCTCTACTTAATAATTCAATACTAACAGGATCTTTTAATATACCGCCAAATCCATCTATAAAAAGATAATCTGCTGCACCAACTGCTCCCGGAATGGGAACGCTGTTTGAACCAAGAACCACATAGCCCTGTGCTGAAAATACATCAAACGCTCTTTTTATATTTCCTTCTACGCCCATATAAACACATACAGAAACGCAAATAAGTGAAATTCTCTGTAATAGGTTAAATATAAAAGCCTTAAATACAGCTACTTTATTATTCTTTATTGCTGCCGCACATTCCTTATACTGTCTTTCCACTTCGACCAAATGTGCCTGTCTCTTTTCTATGTTCTTCATCAGATGAAGCTTATGCAATATCTTCATGCCGGTATTTGCTATTTTTGTAACAATCTTCTCTTTATAAACCAAAAGAAGAAATACCGTCAATAACACAAACTGGACAACACATCCGATAAGTATCATATATTTTGACCAAATGCTAAAATGCCTAAACATATCAAAATTAAATATAAAACAAACAGCACCTATAACTATAATCGCAATTGTGTATAAGGTCAAGTTTAGTAACAAAACAATCGTTGTTACTGCTCCTGGAATTCCATCCTGCATCATACACATTGCCGATGCCGGCTGACCGCCTGTAGCTGACGGAGTAATGGCTGAAAAATAAATATCAACAGCTGAATAAACTATTCCACGCTTAACCTTCTCTTTATATCCAAAAGCCTTGCATAATTGTAAAACAGCAAGTCCTTCAAAAACGATGAATCCTACCATGCAAAGAAAGGCTAACGCTATCCACTGCCATTTTGCAGCTGATACATAATTTATAAAACCTTCTATTGAAAAAGATTCATTCTGTTTTACAATAACCCATACTGTCAAAACAATTAAAGCTATAAAAATTAAGGACCATATAATCTGTTTCTTATTGCTCTTCAAAATCCTACCAAGCCTTTCTACTCTAAACCTAATTTATTCTCAATAGCATAAAAAATTCTTTTTGTATTTAATTTTTTTGCTAGGAATAAACCTATTTCAACAACCAAAACACCACCGATAATATCAATTACAACATGCTGCTTTATTAATACTGTAGATGCAAAAACCAAAATTGCAGACACAAACATAAATATCTTCATTGTCGTGCCCTGCTTTTCGCATCTCATTACACCTCTAAATAATATCCAGCTTTCAAGACAATGAATGGACGGGAAAAGATTATCCGCCGCATCCGTTGAATATATCAATGAGGTAAGCCAATTCCAAAAGCCTGTACCTGTAATTTCAGGTCTTGTTAATGTTGTTGGCATTATTATAAAGCAAACAAGACATATGAGTTTTGCAATCATTTCCGCTGAACATACTTCATAACATAATTTTTTGCTTTCTCTTCCTATTATGATAAAGCCCAAAATCCATGTAACATAAGCCAAAACATAAACCGATACCATCGGAGTTACAAATGGCAGCATTCTATCAATGGCTATGCTTATATCATAGTGGTGCATTCCCGTTGTAAATATTCTGCTTCCAAAATAAGTAATACTATTTAATAAAAGGCAGGATATAATGGGAATAAATGCGTATTTAGGCAATATCTTGTAAATACGTTCCATACTTTTCCTCTACAAATTTATAATTTTTGTGATATTGTACTACACCATATAGTACAATATCATACAAATTATATTATATAGGTCTATGGATGTCAACATAGTTTAAACAATCCCTTTTATATTACCCTTTTATATTTAACTCTGCTATATGAAAATAGAGCTGTATCACTAACGGTGAGATATCTCCTTTTGAAATTCTTATAATATCTTTTTTTACATAGATGCAGAAATTTTTGAAAGCAAACAAGCGGGCATTCGTATTCCGCTACGCTTCATACTCATATCGCGCAGGCGCGATATATAAATTAATTAAACCTGCTTTTATTAAGCAAGCTAATAAAAAGCAGGTTCACTAATTTATGCACCGTTTGTAGTAACGCGTAAATCAACTGTTTGAGCCGTAGGCGAGTTTTGATTTTTGTTTTACAATAGCGGAGCAAAATAAGAAAATCAACGTGTTTGCGACGAAAATTTCTGCAGGCTATGTAAAACGATTAAATTACACAAGAATTTCAAAAAGGAGAAGTCCAATCGTTAATAATACAGCCCTCTTATAGTCTCACTATTTTATGCTTTTTAGTGATGGAATAATCTAAGTCCTGTAAATGCCATTGCCATACCATGCTTATTACATGCATCAATAACATCCTGATCACGAATTGAACCACCTGGCTGTGCAACATATTTTACACCGCTCTTGTAAGCACGTTCAATATTGTCGCTAAATGGGAAGAATGCATCTGAACCAAGTGTAATGCCATCAGCCTGTGCAAGCCATGCCTGCTTTTCTTCCTTTGTAAATACAGGTGGCTTTTCTGTAAATACTCTTTCCCATTCTCCATCAGCAAGAATATCCATATATTCTTCACCAATATAAAGATCAATTGCATTATCTCTATCTGCACGTTTCATATTTTCCTTAAATGGAAGATTAAGTACCTGTGGTGCCTGACGAAGAAGCCAGTTATCAGCTTTCTGTCCTGCAAGTCTTACACAGTGAATTCTTGACTGCTGACCTGCACCTACACCGATTGCCTGTCCATTCTTTACGAAACATACTGAGTTAGACTGTGTATATTTTAATGTAATCATTGAAATAGCCATATCAATTTTAGCTGATTCAGGAATATCTTTGTTTTCTGTAACTACATTGCTGAAGAAATCATCATCAATGTTAAGTTCGTTACGTCCCTGTTCAAAAGTAATACCAAATACTTCTTTATGCTCAATTGGCTTTGGTACATAGTTAGGGTCAATTTCAATAATTGCATATGCCCCTTTCTTCTTTCCTTTTAACATTTCAAGTGCTTCAGGTTCATATCCCGGTGCAATGATTCCATCTGAAAATTCTCTCTTAATAACCTTTGCTGTTGAAACATCACAAACATCTGATAAAGCAATAAAGTCACCATATGATGACATTCTGTCTGCACCTCTTGCTCTTGAATATGCGCATGCAAGTGGTGATAATTCTCCAAGATCATCTACCCAGTAGATTTTTGCTTCAACTTCGCTAAGTGGAAGACCAACTGCTGCACCTGCAGGTGAAACATGCTTAAATGATGTTGCTGCAGGAAGACCTGTTGCTTTCTTTAATTCCTTAACTAACTGCCAGCCGTTAAATGCGTCTAAAAAGTTAATGTATCCAGGCTTTCCGTTAAGAACCTTAATTGGAAGTTCTCCTTCTTCCATATATATTCTTGATGGTTTCTGATTAGGGTTACATCCATATTTTAATTCTAATTCCTTCATTATATATTCCTCCAAAACTTACACTGATTATTATAATTATTTGTTTTTGTTAACAATCTTTGTTTCGTATTTTCCTGTTTCAATATCAATATATCTTACAAAAAGAGATACCTTGTTATCTTCGTTTAAGCTGTTCCAAAGCATATCTGTAAATGCGTCCATATCGTCCATCATAGGTACAAGCTTTGGTTCACCTTCAAAACTTGGAAGTGGATTTCCGTCACATTTGTATGTGTGAATGAAATGACCTTCTCCGTTAACAGGGTTATTATATGCAAAAGTATATCTATTACATGCTTCAGGATTTCCGTTGTTGCTCTTTAAGATAGACATTGCATAATTGTAATTCCCATCTTCAATATGCATAATTCCTGAAATTCTAGGTGTGTAATTAGGAGCATCAGGTTCAAACTCACGTGTTCTAAGTGCCTGTTCAAAAGTCTGCTGCTTATCCATTAATTCGTAAATTGTATCTGTCTGATCGCCGTTAGTTACGATAGTCTTGTTTCCAAGAACACGAACAGGTGCGTAGATAATAAGACTTGGATCAACAAGCTTTGATGGATCAAAAGCTTCTGTGCGGATTCCTTCTCCTTCTTCAACAAAAACACGATTTCTACTGTTTTCGCTTCTTCCCATAATAAAATATGCTGTTACAGCATGCTTTCCATTAGGTGTTTTTCCAATTACGATTCCTCTTCCCGGATATGAATTTTCTTTTAATTCATTTTCAAGTGATAACATCTGCATTTTTTAATCTCCTTAATTTTGATTTTAAGTTTACTTTGTATTTTAAGTTTTTAATTTAAGATTACTGTTTAATGTAATTCTCTTTGCAGAAAATGGGTCGAAGTTTTTTCTGCAAAAAGAATTAATAAACATATTTTAACTCCTCTGTCCTCTCCAAAGATAGTTAATTGTTTTGCAGAACTTATAAGAAATTTTCTAAAAGAATCTTTCAAACCTTTCTAAAAATTCCACAAAATGAAAAAACCACCCAGGTAACCCAGAGGGTTGCCCAGGCGGTCGACTACGTGCATCCATACTCCCTGTGGGTAATCCCACTAATCCGCCAGTCATATGGAATATATAAGTAGCATAAACTATTTTTTTTCTTTTTTCAACTGTTTTTTATCACAAATTTTTTATAAGATTTAGATGTCAAATCATACAATCAATGTTATAATACAATCTTGTATGAAAAGGAGATGTAAATATGGGAAAAAGAAATGAAAACACGAAACTAGTAGCAAAGATTCTTTCTCTTGCTATGATTACAACAATGATGAGCGGATATGTAGCACCGCCTAAGGAAGTTAAGGCAGACACATTTAACTCATCATATTCTTATGAAGTAAATACACAGGCTACCGAAGTTGAAGCTGCCACATATAATGTTGTGCAATCTGCTTCTAATGTGGTTAATTCTTCTGATTCTTTGGGAAAAGCAATTGAAACTTCAACAGAACAATCCACTGAAACTACTACTGAGAAATCAACAACTGACAATACTACAACGGATAGTTCTACAACTAATCCTGCAGAAACAACTACAAAACCACAGGAAACTACAACTGAACAACCTACAACAGTAGACCCTGATGCTTTTGACTTAGTTGCACACAGAGGTTACTCAGCTTATGCACCGGAGAACTCAATTCCGGCTTTTGAAATGGCTGCAGCTTCAGGATTTTCAAAGATTGAACTTGATATCAGAAGATGTAAGCCCGATTCAAACGGCAAGGCTACATGGGTTGTCTCACACAACGATTCATTAAAAAATACAATGGGCGTTAACGTTGATATTTCAGACTCAACTTACAGCGAACTGTTAAAATATTCATATACTAAGGGTAACAATGTTGATGCTTACAGCAATCTTAAAATTGCCACATTAGACCAGGTTATTGACTTGATTAAGAAATACAAATCCGAAGGCAAAAAAGTCAACTGGCAGATTGAACTTAAGAGCGTATCTGACAGTAACTATCCTAACTATTTTGAGAATGAATTAGTTAAACCTTTAAAAAATGCCGGCGTTGAAGACTGTGTAACTTTTATTTCTTTTAGCAAAACTTATTTGAAGAAAATTAAAAGCATTGACAGCACTTTAGCAACTACTTATCTTAGTACTATTTTGGATGAAGATGCAGTAAATGACGCACTTAAATGTAACGCTGAAGGAGTTACTTTTAATGGAGAAAAAAATTATACTAAGGAAGCTGCCATAAAACTTGCTTTGTCTAAAGGTTTAAAGGTTGGTGTTTACACACTTGATACCCCTGCAATAATGGGTGTTTATTATCAATGGGGTGTGCGAAGCTTCACAACTAATATGGTTAATCCTAATGAAGTTACACCTACAATTCTTCGTGCCAAGTACAACACTAAAGCTTTTAGTTGCACATTAAGTAAGACAAGTTACACATATGACGGTTCAAGAAAGTTGCCTGCTGTTACTGTTAAATATAAGGATATCGAACTTGTAGAGGGCATTAATTATCAGTTAAGCTACTCTGACAATAAAAATCCGGGAACAGCAAAGGTTTACATATCAGGTATAAACAACTGTACAGATGAAAAAGAATTAAAGTACAAAATTGTTATGCCTAAAGTGACCGGCTTTAGTGATTCAACTACTACAACATCAAAAGTCACTTTAAAATGGACACCTGTAGACAAAATAACAGGATATATTGTTTACCGTTACAACTATTCAAAAAAGAAATATGAAGCCATAAAGACTATCGCAAACTCAGATGCAAAGTCATACAAAATCACTAAACTTGCTTCTGCTACAAAGTACAGATACAGAGTTGCAACATATTTAAAGGCTGATGGCAAAACATATACATCTTCACCTTGCACAGCAAAGACTACGTATACAAAGCCGGCAAAAGTAACAATTAAGTCTGCTAAGAGATATAGCAAGAACAGACGAATCATGGTTAAGTGGACTAACTCACCACGATGCACAGGCTATGAAGTTAGAGTTGCAACAGACAAGAAAATGAAGCATGTCGTAAAGAAATACACTGTTTCAGGCAACACAAAACAGTATGTAAAAGTTAAAGGCCTTACAAAGACAAAGAAATATTACGTAAAAGTGAGAGCCTACTTAAAAGTTGGTAAAAAATACTACTACAGCTCATATAGCACTGTTGTGAAAAATAAGCCATTGAAGATTAAGAAGAAAAAATAGGGTTTGAATTTTTTAAATGAATTAATAAAATATCCGGATAGAAGAAAGTATTTTAAGCTTACATTCTATCCGGATATTTTTTATTTACATTACACAGAACATTTTGTGATTTTTCTATTTTTTACTGTAATTCCCGTTTCCACCACGCAATGCTACTGCCTTATTTAATTTTTATCCAAAAGATTTATTCAAGTTCTTCCACCTTTATTACTCAATTGTAATGAATTTTTCTTCTACCTGTGGCTTCTTTACTTCTTTAGGAACATACATTGTTAAGATTCCGTTTTCAAACTTGGCATTAATATCTTCCTCTGTTACGTTCTTGCCAACAAAGAAGCTTCTCTGGCACTTGCCATAATATCTTTCACGACGGATGTATTTAACGGCTTCCTTCTTCTGACCTTCTTCGTTGTTCTCTTCTTTATTTTCTGCATTGTGTTCAGCGGTAATTGTAAGGTAACCGTCTTTCAACTGTGCCTTTACTTCTTCTTTGGAAAATCCAGGTAATTCCATTTCAATCTGGTAGCCGTCAGCCAATTCTTTAATATCTGAGCTTATATTTCTAGCTGCTGCTACCTGCTTTCTAAATGCAGGTGAAAATTCAAATACATCTCCAAAATCATCAAATAAATCATTCATTCCAAAAATACTAGGTGCTAACATAATACTTACCTCCTTATATATCTGCAATCAAAATCTGAGAATTTAGCTGACTGCATATTGCGACTTCCATTAGTCGTAATTGTTAATTTTATTTCTTTCAGGGACTCTCTTTTTTCCCTGTGATTATGTTATAGCACTTTTGTTAGCACTCGTCAACAGTGAGTGCTAATATTTCTTGTAAACATTTTGTTAACTTTTATAATATAAAATGTTATCTGATTTTTAACTTTCCTAATACCCTAACGGTAACTCCAAGCCGCTTTCTTCCATCAGCTCTTTATCCAAAAGAATCTCCTTTGTATTACCATCCTTAATTATCTTTCCGTCTGAAAGAAGTATTGTTCTCTCGCAAGTGTCCATTATCATATTCAAATCGTGAGAAGCTATTATTTTTGCCTGATTCAGTCGATTTAATATGTTGATTAGGTTTCGTCTGTTCTTTGGATCAAGTGCCACGCTTGGCTCATCCATCAATATAACATCCGGTTCTGTTGACAGGATTGTTGCAATAGAGGCAAGTTTTTTCTCCCCTCCTGAAAGCTTATAAATCTGCTTGTCCTTTAGCTGTTCAATGTGCACAACTTTCAGCGCTTCCATTGTTTTCTCATTAACTTCTGCCTCAGACATTCCGTAATTTCTCGGTGCAAAAGCAACATCATCAAAAACAGTTGACATAAAAAGCTGACTGTCAGCATCCTGAAAAACGTAGCCAATATTTTTTCTAATAGTCTTTAAATTCTTTTTTTCAAGGGGAATATTGTTGACCATCACATCTCCCTGAAAACCTGTATTTAGACCAACAAGTATTCTTAAAAGAGTAGACTTTCCAACGCCGTTAGCGCCAACCAAGCCCACCGACTCACCCTTTTTTAATTGAAAATTTATATTTTCCAAAACCTTTCTCTTGCTATCATAGCCGAAAGAAAGGTCGGAAACTGAAATTATATTCTCCATCTTTTTGTCCTTTTATGTAAACAAACCGCCCACTATTTCAAAAACAGGGTACACTCTAAAAGTGATAATCACCAGTGTCCATACAATCATCCACACGTAATCCCTGCTACTTAATTTGTAATTTCTGATTCGCACGTTATTAAGATTGTAACCTCTAAGACTCATGCTGTTATGCACATCGGTTGCCCTGTCTATACTTCGTAAAAGCAACTGCCCCGGCAGACTTCCCCAAGCCTTAAAATTAATGCCTTTCTGGCCCGGTGCCCTAAGGCTGTACGCCTCAACTATTCTTTTTGTTTCCTTTAGCAACACGTTAATGTACCTGTAAATCAACTGGATAATCATAACAATAATCTCAGGAATATGTATTTTTCTAAGCGCCATGCATACTCGGTCTATAGTAGTTGTAATTATAAGAATATAAATGGCAATCACCGTCAAAATTCCTTTAATCATCAGTGTCACCATGGAAATTTCGCCGCCGGTTATTTTCACTCCACCCATTGTCAGCAAAACATTTCTGTCAAAAAAAGGATTAAAAATACCAATTATGCAAATCAATGGCAAAATAAGTCTGATTCTTTTTATACATTTTCCAAATTTAATGTCCCCAAGGTTAAAAATAATCAAGGGATATATTATCATTTCCACTAGACCTGTCACATTATATTTCGGAAAAGAAGTCACCATACAAACATACAAAACCGTTACAAACAGTTTTGCCAGTGCATGTATGTTATTTAGAAAATTATCTTCCCCAGCCTGATTTTCAATAGCACACATTTCGTGTATTGCATTTTCAAATTTTTCCATTATGCTTTCTTTCTAAAAAACTTAAATAAATTGCAGCACACAATGCACAACAGGATTACTACCACTCCACCTACAATGCCTGAAAATGATGTTCCGGCAATTGTGTCTGAAGACTTAAATCCGTAGTCAGGAAGGATTGCAAGCTTGTCCTGTATTCCCGCAAAAAAGCTGTAAATTCCACCTGTGCTTTCCACTTCTGTAGCTCCTGTGATTTTTGAAATTGACCATTCCAAGCCATCAGGCAAAGATGAAGCCACAAGTGATAAGCCACCTGCAATAATTACTGCCATTGCCAAAAGAATTGCCAAAACTTTTTTGTATGGCATTTTTTCTTTTTTGTCAACAGCTTCAATTCCCCAAAGCAATTCAGGTCTAGCCTCGTAGACGAAGCAAAGAACTGCCCCGGTAATTATTCCTTCAACCAATCCGATGCACAAATGTATTGGTTGCATTACTGAAACAAATGCAGTAAAAGGAAGTTCTGTAATTCCTGAAGCCAAAGTTTCAAGTGTTACTGAAAAAGCTCCAAGTTGTAAAGTAACAACGCAACCAATAATTGACGCTGCCATTATTTTCTTTTTTGATGCGCCGTTTTTCATCACAATGCGCCATATAACCATCGCTCCTATGAAGCATCCATAAAATGCCATGTTCCACACATTTGCCCCAAGAGCCATCAAACCTCCGTCAGCAAACATCAAACACTGAATCAGCAAAATACCTATCATTGTCAGGAAACCTGCCGGTGCCCCAAGCATTGCAGACAACAACATTCCTCCGCACAAATGTCCTGAAGAACCTGTTCCCGGTATTGTAAAATTAATCATTTGAGTTGCAAAAACAAAAGCTCCCATTATTCCCATGGTTGGGATTTTAGTCTGATCATCTTCTTTTCTTATCTTTGTAACTGAATATGCTGCCACCGCTGTGCTGCAGGCGTACATTGTCCCTGCAACTGCCGGTGATAACAAGGCGTCTGCCATATGCATAAATTTGTCCTCCTAAAGTATCTTTATTAAATATTCTCCTTCACTTCTCTTATGGAAATGTTATTTTCAATAGCTATTTTCTTCAAATCTTCAAACTCCAATTTGGATTTTTCAACTCCATAGCCATATGTTTTTTTCACATCAATATCTCCATATTGGGTGCTAACCTTCTCAATCTTTCTATTCAAAATCATTCGGCTACACTTGTATTCTCTAATTCCAATTGTTGATGTATGCTTAAAAATAGTTACGGCAACATCTTCCTTAGCCGACTCTTTGCACATTACATTAAGCAAAGTTCCCTGACGACCTTTTTTCATACTAATTGGCGTAGTGTAAACGTCCAACACATCATCCTGCCAAATCTGTTCCACCGCAAAACTTAATTCTTCCGCAGTCATATCGTCAATGTTGCAACGAAGCTCCACAATGGTGTCTTGGATAGTATCACTATTCTCAATGGTTCTATTATTTTGATTGGTGTCATTGTTACTTTCCGTAATTGAATTATTTTCTGTCTTTTCTCCAAGAATTGCTCTAATGCAGTTAGCCACCGGGAAGTCTTTGTTTCCCATGCCATAACCCTGCTTTTCCATAATCATCGCAGGCATATTTCCAAACTCATTAACATAGTATTTCAAAATTGCTGCCCCTGTTGGCGTGCAAAGTTCGCCTTCAATATTTCCACTGTAACAAACCATTCCTTCAAGCAAATTAGCTGTAGCCGGTGCGGGAACCGGAAGTATTCCATGAGCACATTTCACTTTTCCAAAACCTGTATTAATAGGCGATACAACCACCTTGTCAGGGTTAATCTCTTCCATTAACATAGCGCAACATGTTACATCCGCAATTGCATCCATCATTCCAACCTCATGAAAATGAATTTCAGAAACATCCACACCGTGAGCTTTACTCTCAGCCTGAGCTATAAGCTTGTATATAGAAATTACATCATTCTTAACCTTGTCTGAAACTGCGAGATTTTGAATCGTGTGCTCAATAAAATCAATAGTTGCATGGTAATGAGCGTGATGATGGGTATGGTTATGATGATGTAATTCATTACTGTTTTGTACATCCTCAGACAATTCTTCTTCATCATTAATCAAAACTCTAACATGATTTCCTTTTATACCACATTTAACCGAGCTTTCAAGCTTCACCTTAACATTTGAAATTCCAATATTATTAATTTTTTCAACAAACTTATCTTTATCCGGAACAAGTTCTAGCAAAGCAGACATCAACATGTCGCCTGCTGCACCCATTCCACAATCTAAATACAAAATTCTCATATTAGTTCCTCTTTTATATGTATTTTCCCTGGAATTATCCGTAATTTCTTCCAAAAGAGCAGGTTTTCTCCCACCCTACTACTTCGCTCTCATATGATTTATCATGCTTGCCTGATATGCTGCTCCGAAGCCATTATCTATGTTGACTACGCTTACTCCGCTGGCACAGGAGTTTAGCATTGACAAAAGGGCTGATAAGCCTCCGAAGTTTGCACCGTAGCCTACACTTGTTGGCACTGCGATTACAGGGCAGTCTGCCATTCCACCTATGACACTGGCAAGTGCGCCTTCCATTCCTGCAATTGCGATTATTACGGAGGCACTCATTATTTCGTCAACGTGGCTTATCAATCTGTGAAGTCCGGCAACACCCACATCATAAAGTCTTGTAACCTGATTGCCGAAAACCTCTGCCGTCAATGCTGCTTCTTCTGCAACATACATATCACTTGTTCCTGCCGTTGCAACAACTATTGTTCCAATACCGTCTTTCTTAGGCATTGGTCCAACTATTCCAACCTTAGATATTTCATCATATCTCAAATCTATTTCTTCACTGACAAACTTAGCGGCTTCACTGCTCATTCTTGTTATAAGTACAGTTTCCTCACCACTTTTTTGTAGATGCTTGACAATTTCTTTTATTTGTTCCTTGGTTTTTCCTGCGCCATAAATAACTTCAGGCACACCCTGTCTGATGCCTCTGTGGGTATCAATCTTTGCAAACCCCATATCCTTAAAAGGCTCTTCTTTAATGGCAAGCAAAGCTTCTTCCTTAGTAACTTTCCCCGTTGCAACATCATCCAAAATATTCATCAACTCTGATTGTTTCATAATGTCGCCTTTCTTATAATCATATTTCTTTGTCTCGTTTTATGTTGTTACTATCTAGTTCTCAAATCAAGCAATACCTCATCAAATATTTTTAACAATTCTTCCAATACAACTTCTCGCTTTTCCATAAGTGCCTGTAACCGGCTTTCAGGCATTTGGATTTTGGCTTTGTTGTCCATCCATCTTACTCTGAAATCAGAAAAGCCTAAGTCAAACAAAAATGTTTCTGCTGTTTCTACCTGTTTGATTTTTTCTTCATCTATTTCAGTACCTGTTGGTATTCTTGTTGCAAGACAAGCGTATGACGGTTTGTTGTACACGAACAAACCTGCTTCCTTTGACTGCTTTCTTATTTCAGATTTCACGTAGCCACACATTCTAAGTGGGGACAAAACCTTCATCTCCTGCAAAGCCTTCATTCCCGGTCTGTCATCTGCATCATCTGAAGCGTTGGTTCCATCAAGAATTACTGTCATTCCGTCATTCTTTGCTGCTTCAAGAATTGTTCCAAAAACACCCTGCTTACAATAATAACATCTGTTGACCGGATTGTCTGTAACCAGCTTGTTAGACAAAACATCCACATTCAAAATCTTCAAATCAACGCCTAGCTGCCGGCAAATTTTTTCTGCA
>OLSA01001595.1_pt1 | contig 18356 bp, 20 predicted proteins | sample 1672731 | NCBI WGS metagenome assembly OLSA01 (sample SAMEA3136718, study PRJEB25190) | human gut metagenome | biome: human gut; feature: human-associated habitat; material: faeces | place: Austria | collected 2013
GACCGCTCTACAAGCCGAAATTCGATGTGTTCAAATTTTTGTCATGTACTTAAAAGGAATTTATATTATCGTTGTTGAAATTGTCGAAAAAACTTTGTTTATCAGATCTGTCCATTCGATATATTATTGGAGTTGGGTCTATGTCTGTTATATTTAGTTTGGCTTCGGAAGAAATTGTCAAAATACGAGAATAATTATTGATGTAATTGCGGATTATATCATCATTATTCTTTGCTTCTTCTTTGAAACAGGCGAGACAAGCATCATGATAATTGCAATTTGGATGTGCCTTCACATATTCATATAGCGTTTTCAAGAAGAAAGTGGGGCACTCAATGTCGTTAAATCCTTTTTTACTGATATACGGATTCGGTATATAGTAGCGTGGAAGCCAATGGTACAGATATTCTTCAGCTTCTTCCGTTGTTATATTATGATCAAACCGTGGATGGAAATACCCATCATCGGATTCATAATACAACCCCAGTTGACACGCCAGTTGGTAGGGCGTCCTAAAAAAGTCGCCATCCCATTGTGTTGACATAATGTCTCTAAAACGATCTGAAGACATTACTTCATGTGGCATTGAGTTCACTAACTCCGCCACAGTTTTAGGAGTGCCATTTCTCCATCGACAAATTATATCAGCCATCAGATTGTCGTTATTCGATTACACCATATTGAGTGATATCCATTTGCTTAAGAATGGCTATCAGTACATCTACAACAATACTATTGCCAGCCTGTTGATAGGCGGATGTGTCAGACACGACTATCTTAAAAGAGTCTTTGAAACCCATCAAACGCAGACATTCACGAGGAGTTAATTTCCTTATGCGCCCTTTGTGAGTTACATAGTTATCAACGCCTGCTCTGTGCATTTTATGCATTGACTGAAGTAAAGGACGCGCTACATCCAAATCTGTCTCGGTCGAAGTCTTGAAGTTCTTAGTGCCTCCTGCCAATACGTATTTGGCAACTTTCTCGGAAAGATAATACTTCTCCTCAACATCTCTAACATCGAAAATGAACTCGTCGAAATCTGTATTATGTTCCGTTAATTCAGAATCTGGATGAAATACAAAATCACCATGCCAATTGAATTGTTGGTTCCTTTTCTGACATAACTGAATGTCTCCATTGATTTGAGTATAACTCTTCATCCGATTTTTGTGACTGGTGACGAATTTAACTCCCTTTTCTCTAAGAAAATACTTTGTGTCAATGAAGTCTTCGAGGAAATCGTACATGCGATACTCCAATTCTATAGGAGCTGGATATTCAAAATCTGTTTTCTTTTTGAATCCGAGGCAGTAAATTCTCTCCCGATGCTGAGGAATACCGTAGTCACAACTGTTGAGGACTCTGAATTTTACATCATAGCCCAGTTCTTCAAAAATGTCATGTATAACATGCCATGTCCTGCCCTTATCGTGATTAAGCAGACCTCTTACATTTTCAAACAAGAAAACTTTAGGCTGGGTTTCTTTTACCACGCGGGCAAATTCATAAAATAGGGTGCCTCTAGCATCTTCGAATCCTAAACGATGCCCCACCATAGAGAAAGCTTGGCAAGGAGCACCCCCAACAACGATGTCAACTTTCCCAGCATACTTCTTTGCATCGAAATCGCGAATATCAGTAAACCAATCATCCTCGCTGATTTCATAATTAGCGAAATAGCTCTGTTTGCATTTGGCATCAATATCCCCGGCAAACATTATCCTATGCTTTAGACCAAGCCGCTGGAAGGCATGTTCAAAAGCCCCAATACCTGAAAATACTGTTCCGATGCGGACTGTATTTTCCGGATGAGAGAACGGCAACTCCTTCCATGAATTACCTTTTGACAGAGGAGTAGGCTGAATGTCTTTTTTTTCAAGGTTTTCCGTACGTTTCTTAATTATACGTTTTACCTTAGTGATTTTTTCAGACTCTTCCTGTATATCTTTAGTGACAGTAGCCATTAGAATTGATTAGAGCGATTATTCGGGCATTCTTACAAGTTCTTGAATCTGCACATCAAGGAGCTCGGCTATCCTGAGAAGGGTGTCGAGACTAGGTTGAATTGTGTTAGTGCACCATTTGGAGACTGTGGCGGGGTCTTTACCGAGCTGTTCGGCAAGCCATTTGTTGGTCCGCTTCTTCTCCACAAGCATGACTTTGATTCGGTTTATATCTTTGCCCATGATGTTTTGTCCTGTTCAATGATGCAAAGTTAACGATTTTTACCGAGAAGTCTGTTATATAATGCCATAAAATTGAAGAGATATTTCAAGAAATTGCGTTTCGTGCAATGAAATGATATCAGGAGTAGTCAGCTTCAGGTTCTGCCGCCATTGTTGCATCGGTCTCTTCAAAGCTATACCCGCTTCCATCATATGATGTAATGCTATTATAAATTCTATCGAGAGTTCCCTCTCGGTTCGCCTTGTTGTGAAGTTCACATTCCCATACACGTATTACTTTCCATCCCAAATCAAGTAATGCCTGCATTGATTCTCTATCTCGCTCAATGTTGCGCTCAATCTTTTCCTTCCAGAACTCAACATTGGACTTTGGTAACCGGAAATACTTGCACCCCTCATGACCATGCCAGAAACAACCATTCACAAAAATCGCCGTCCTATACTTTGGCAAGACAATATCCGGAGTACCCGGCAATTTCCTGACCTGTACACGGAAGCGCAGACCACGAGAGAAAAGATACTTCCGCACAATCATCTCCGGCTTCGTATCCTTCCCCTTGATAGCCGCCATATTCCGGCTACGGTCTGCTGGGGACTTTATATCCGTCATGATTTATTCAAAAGAAGTAATCCCAATTCTGGATAGATGCGAGGAATATTTATGACCAATCATATCCATCGTTTCTTTACTAAGTATAAATAAAGGCTTAATGAGGATATTGTTCGCCGCTGGCAAATTAAAGGTGAAATTCAAATTGAGCCCAATAGCAACCTTCTTACCGTTGTATTCAAAATTGAAAGGGAGAAGATAAGCAAACTCAGCTAATCCTTTTTTTTAATTTAGGACTAAAGCTCGAGGGAAATAATACTCCTAATATATATTTATTTGTTCTAATTTTATTTTGGCTAAAGTCACATGCTGCACTAAATTCTAAGGCAATTAGTTGAATCTCATTTGAATCACAGTTGTCATGGAGATACTTAAAAGTTTTACTAATCCAATCGTTATATGTAATTTCAAAAAAATTATTGAATACATCCTCCTTATCATTCAATATAAAAGGACATACGGCTCCTCTGTGTCTGATTGATAGATTCTCTGGAGTAGTATCGATATGAAATATTGAGTTTAATTTCTCAGTAGAAACATTTTTCGGCAATGTCAAGTCCTTTGGCGTTTCTGCTATTTGTAGAGGCTTAAGGTATATCCGCCAATAATTGTCGTTGCTTTGTTCTAGGGCATGCTTAAATATGGGCGCAATACTCTCTTTGATAGCTAAATCAGGGTTGCTTTTTGCGTAAGATAGTCCCGACAAAGAGAAGGCAATGTTAGAGAAAACTTGTTGGGTCAACAAATCAGATTCTGTGGATACTCCATAATTCCAATTCTTAGGATAAGGAATAATTCCAAGTATTTTGTTTATTGTTTCTCTGGCTGCGATTAAGACAGATTCATCAAATTTTATTATGCATTTAACAAAATCTGATGAGAGTATTGAATCAACTCTTTCCTCCAATTTTTTGTCAGGGCTAAGAAAATCGGTCTTATCAATAGCCGTTATAAATAGAGGCTTAAGATTGGATTTAAAATCATCCTCTTGCCGATTTACAAACGCAATGAAAGAATCTATTAGTTCAGTGTTGTTTGACCAAAAAATTAAAATATACGGTCCATTGTCTGAATCAATATAATGTCGTATTGCATCTTTCAATGTAGAGTTAGTATCTCCAGACTGATTTAAATGAATGTCAAAAAAAGCAAAACGGACACCTTTCAATGGCTGCTTCGGAAAGTTAAAATCATCATACACAAATCCTTTACAACCAATTCCGTGATCATAGAACACTTTCCGAAGAGTAGCAAGATCCTCCTCGCTGTCATCGATAATTATAATGCGATTATTCTCAATCATAGCTAATTCTTCGGGAAAATTAATGCTATTATAGCCCCAGTATATGCGCTTGGAATATCACAATCTTCCATAGAAGGGAATAATAATTTTCCACCTATGGTTTCCATCACTAAATTTACGAAATATAATCCCAATCCCATTCCCCCGGGTTTAAGAGTCCTATATGGTTGAACTAATGAATCAGCATCCAAGTTGAATCCAGTACCATTATCAGCAATTATTATTGCTGGCCCATCAAAAGATTTAACGTCTGAACTAATATATATGGCTTTGTGATAATGTGGTGAAGACGTAATTTCAGATTGGACATCCACCCAATAAATTGCATTGTCTATAATATTGGACAATGAGCTAAGTAGAAGATTTCCTGGACCGTTAAGCTCAAAATCTTCTGACTCCTTTGTTAATATAGGGGAAGATACTATAATATTGTGGTAATTAAATCTGCTATTATGAATCTCCAGTGCTCGTTCTATCAGTTTAGATGCAACCGTTTTAATCTTTCGACTCTGCTTTACGACAGGGGCAAAATTTTCAATTAGATGGAACAACGACTTTATGCGTTTTTTCAGAATCGACCTGTCATAATCAGCTTCATCTAGAGATAAGTTTATGAATCTGATTTCTCTTTCTACTTCGTGAAAAACTAGACTTAAATTCAACCCATTCATTCCTGAGTTCAACATTAAGTCTCTCATTTCGTTATAATCTTTCTCAACTTTTCTTAAAAGCGGTTGAAATTCACTAGAAAGGCCTTTCTTTGAAAGCTTAAGGTCTAGTTCTTTAATTGTATCAGATAATCCAATTTTTTTTACTAAAGGAGTGTCGTTTGTGAAAGCTTCAATTAAGTCTCTGTCTTTACTTGCTTCATGTTCAAAGAAACTGAACACTTCTTGAACGATGGAAACAAAAAGACGATACGTGTCGTTATCGGTAAAACCTTCACGATTGGTTTTTTCTTTTAGACAGTTTTCACTTTGAAGCAAATCTAGAAATACTGCTCCGATGGTTACTTTCTTACTAAAGTGATCTCCCGCGCGTTGCACTTTAGCTAGTTCAAGACCTAACCAATCATCAGATGGTTCTCCGTAATTATATACTCTTATATTGTCTCGAAATATTTTAACACCACAATTATCTTTGATGAATGATTTTACGGCTACTCGTTTACCTGCGCCAAAAGCGTGGTCAATTATTTTCCCATTTTGGTTAAATACATGGAATACACCCGATATTGGACCAATTTTTTCAATGTCTTGATTGGTTAGGATATTGTGCGAATTATCTTTAGTAGATATAGGCTTTAGGAGAAAGAAATTCTCGATTTTCCGAATTTCACGTGGCTTTATACTCCCGTTGGATGATAGATTAATGGGATTGAATTTATATAACCATTTAAAGATTACATTATTACTATCTGGAGACGGCTCGATAAGGAATCGAAATGAATACAAACTCCTGTCCAAAACCCACAGAGGATTCTTAGCTTCATCAATCCAGCCTTGTTTTTCTTCTTCACTACATTTAATTTCTATTTCAAAAGAATCAATATCTTCAAATGGATTCTTTATATTCATAATTTTTTGAGCTAAGTCCTTGAGAATTGCTTTCGTCCAATTCTTAGTTTTTAAGCCAGTCAGTATTATGCGTGTGCCATGTCCGGATTCAAAAAGATCTGCAACACCATCTTCTACCACAACAGACAAGTCCTCGATAAATTCTTCGGAATTTATTAAATCCTTCCAGTTTATATTAAGCCTTGATCCAAAAATTTCTCCTCTCGCCTGAGATTCCAATGTAATCTCATCAGCAAGACGATGAACGGCCAGTCTACCTACACCTTTGTTTCCGAGTGACGAACGATGAAAAATGGGACTTACTTTTGCCTTTTTCTTTTTATAATCAGTGCCAATGGTTAACCAAACATTTTGAATAATATTTGGTGTCATTCCACTTCCATTATCTTCAATAACGATATTTCTGTTTGGTGTATCTAGATCATTGAAATATATGGTGACTTTGGTAGCATCGGCATCATATGAATTCTTGACAAGTTCAAATATAGCCAAACTGTCACTGCCTATTAGTTCATCTCCTAATAAGTTAATTATATGGCTAGTTGCCCTAATGGGAAATTTCTCGTTGATCATAACAGATTTTGGATTGCTTTAGCAATGGCGAATGCCATAAGTGGCGGTACAGCATTGCCTATTTGTTTGAACATGGCAGATCTTGACCCTTCAAAGAAGAAATTGTCAGGGAAGGATTGTATTCTTGCAGCTTCTCGAACAGAAATAGATCTGATGGTTCTAGATGACGGATAAATATAGTAGTGCCCATCTTTAGCTATATGCGCTACAACGGTGTGGCATTTACCATTGAGGTCAACGACCTTAAATCTGTCGAGAAAAGAAGTCGTGTTATTTATCGTTCTTATCTCATCTGGAAAGTCGGAATTTTTAATGCGCCTGCCATCTTCCAACCACATCTGAACTGCCATTTTATATTTTTCAGCATCAATGGCATTGAGTGGCCGAGACAAATGCAGAGTCAGCACATCGTTATCTTCTCTCAATCCAAATTCTCTTAGATATTCCGTTGGAGCAGTTTTGTATGTGGAGCTGATTTCTCCTGCATTAATTTCGGGCAAATCCGAAAATAAATCTTCACATGTCCATCGATTGTCAATTTTAGGGATAGTTGGACAGCCTCTGTCTCTGGTTTTACGCCATCCAAAGATAATTACACGCTGTCGATTCTGCATGGCTCCATAATTCGCTGCATTTAGGATGACATAATGCACTTTGTACCCTATGCTCTCAAAATGAGTTTGGATATTTTTAAAATGATTTTTCTTGGAGCTTAAGAGACCTAAGACGTTCTCGAATACAAACCCCATCGGATTGTATTTCTTTAAAAACTTTCCATATTGCAGATACAGAAGACAACGTTTGTCATCTGCTATTTTAGCATTATGGCGATTAAGCATAGAGAATGCTTGACAAGGGGGACCTCCGACAATAAAATCAACTCTCTTGCGGCGTTGTTTTTTCAGAATTGAATCAATTTTACCGAAGATGGATTCAATCGAGTCATCCGAAATTTCTGAATTGATTACCGAAGACAACAGTGCTTCAGGGATGTGGGAGTATAACTCATCCCGTTTAATCTCTCCCTTTAGATATTGACGATAAATATCCTCCTCGTGATTATCTTTAAGATAATGGTATGCTTGTCTTGTCTTTATAGTCAGACACGCCTCCGGGTTCATTTCAACATGAGCGACGGGCATAAAGCCACAACGCAGAAATCCTTCAGAAAGTGCTGATGTTCCTGCGAATAGGTCAATGTATGTATATTTACGTTCCCGTGGCATATTCGCTCAAGGTAAAATTATCTGCAAAGTTATCGCTTTTATGCGATATTTGCAATAATGAATTTTATGCTGTAAAACAGCTTAGTGGGTATAACTGTAAGCCAATATGGGTATTAGATTAATTTATGAGTGCGCGAAAACGCCCCGGCAAGAGGGTGAGTCTTGTCGGGGCGTTGGTCAAAGGGTTATAGGAGCGTAAGGGTATGGTTAGAGGCGGATACAGGCGATGCGGCAGCCGGGGACTTGGTTGGTGGCAAGGGGCTGGCTGTCTTCGTCGGCGAAGTGGAGGAAACCGTGAGCCTTGGCGGTCTGTTTCAGCCAGTGGATGAAGGCTCTCATCTCGGCACGGATGACCTCTTGTGTGCCTCGGAAGCTGATGCGGATGATTATGAGTGTCATGTCAGGGATTCCGAGGTGGCCTTCGGAGCGTTCCCATAGGCGGAACTGAATGGTGCGATCCTCGCCTAAATAGTGGATGCAGGATCCGACGGAGTTCCAGTTGAGTGTGGCTTCATCGGGGTCGCTGCCGAACACCTCGGAGATGTAGGCGCGGAAGTCGAGGAAGAAATCCACGATGGCGTCGCGGGTTGCAGATTTGATTTCTTGCATGGGCGGTACTGGTGTTAAAGGGTTAAACATGCGATTTTACATCCGGGCATCTGGTTGGGAGCGTCCGTGGGGGCATGGCTCTCGTCAGCAATGTGGCGGAAACCGTTAGCTTTTGCCGCATCACGTAACCATAGAGATACAGCATCGGCTTCTGCCTGAGAGTTAGCCACGTGACCGGAGATATAGAACACGTGGACGATGACGGTCATGTCGGGTATTCCGAGATGTCCGTTGGAGTGTTCCCATAGACGGAACTCGAAGGCTCGGCTCTGTCCGTGGTATCGTGCCGTTGCTCCGACACAATTCCAGTCGAGCGTGAGCTGGTCGGTAGTTGCTGAATAGTTCTCTACCATGTAGTTTACGAAGTCATGGTAGAAGGCCTTGATGCTCGTCTGAGCACCTGCCGAGATTGGATTTGAAAAGTTTGCTGTCATTGGGTTTGTGAAGTTTGAAGTTTACCAAAGTTGGTTGTTGGACTCAGGAGTCCAAGGGTCAGATGGTCGGAAATAAACATGGGTGCGGTCGGCATTCTTTCGGCGTTCATGTCGGATGGTCATTGCCTTGATGCTGTCCTGTTCTTGACGGGTTCCGACCATCATCGCCTCTTCGCGGAGCATCATGTTTCGGATGCCTTCTGCGTCGTAGCTCACGCGCTCGTAGCGGTAGAGCCATTCGACTTTTTGGAGGTGCTCGTTTTCTTTGTTGAGATTGTAGCACCATATGCCGAGACCGACCGCGATAAGCAATAAGGCTCCCGCAATGGCATAAACCCATTTGGGAATTGCCGCCCAAATAGCACCGTTGACAATGTTATACATTCGGTCAGTTAGCTTCTTTGCCGATTCGTTGAGTCCGTTAATCTGGTTTGTAAACTCATTTCGGATGCCGACATGGAGGGCCTTTGTGACGTTCTTGTCGAGTCCGTCCTTGAAGGCTTTGGCGAAGGCTTCTGCCAGCTTTTCCGGGAACTGCGAGAAGTCCAAGCTCTTGAGAGAATCGATTTTTTGCTGCTTGAGGGCTGCTTCAACAACGGCCTTTACGGACTCGTTGGTGGCAACATTCTCCGGCAGCTCGACCTGAATTTTATCAGGAACAGAAGGTGCGGTTGATGTCTGCTCCGGGGTAGATACCAGTCTTGTATCAATACCCGTGAGCAAATCCTTATTCTCTTTCGCGATTTTGAGAAGGCCGTCAATCTTCTCGTCTTGTTTCTTGACGATGGAATACATGTCTGCCATTATAGTGATCTTCCTTTTTTCTTTTTGGGTTTCTTTTTCATCGCTCGGATGAAGGCTTCTTCCTCGGGGTCATAGCCGGGCCCAACTTGGAACAGTCCGCCCAAAGCCTGACAACCGGTCTCGATTATGTTTTCTACCACATTGGCCACGGGCGATTCCTTAACCTTCCCCGTCACCGAAATCGGTGCAGGTCGCTGTGGTTCTGCCTCTTTTATTCCTGCATTCTTGGCAAAGAATTTGTCGAGACGCCTGTAGGAAAAAGCGCGGTCAATCTTCGAGCCGTTGAAGGTAAATTCGCCGTCGGAGAACCGTATGCCCTGCGGCTTGCCGGTGTCGCGGTCGTTGTAAAACTCGACTGTTATCCCGGCCGGAGCGAGGCGACGGCGGAACTCATCCCACGATTTGCAACGGTACATCGCCGCCTGAATCTTGGGCTTCATCTCGGCAATCGCATCCTCATACAGCTTCTTTTTCGGAGAAAAAGTCAGTCCGTATTTCAGTTTTATTGCCTTGGTCACCTTATGGCTTTTGTCGAAATTATTGCTCTCGTCGATGGCTTTGCCGTGGAGATTCACGCGGTTATAGACGATATGGAAATGCGGCGAGGAGGTTTCGAGATGTCGCACAATCAGATATTGCGTGTCCCGGATGCCCATCCGTTCCATATATTCTTTCGCCAGTTGCACCATAAAATCATCGGTGAGACGGGTTAAATCTGCCTTGTCGAAACTTACGGCTATATGTCTGATGGGTTTGCTGATTCGTCTGTTTAGACTCGCCCCGATCTCGAAACTGTCCACAATTCTGCGATAATCGTTGCCGAGAATCCTGTCGGAATCTATCACTCGCCAAGTATCGGCGGTGTACTGTTCCTTGTCATGGAACTCACGCATGACATAGCCGACAATAGCGGCTGCGGTTCCTTTTGCGAGTATTTTTGCTATCATAACAGAGAGGAATTTGAGGTTTTCAACTTGCCAAGAGTGGCTAAAATTCCATCAAGACAAGCCTCCGCTTTTCGCTTTGTCGAGGGCCATGAGTTAGCCTGACAAGCCTTGACCTGATCGTTGAGATTCTTGCCTTGGTACATCAGTTCGCGTATCGCCTCCCGTTCAAAGTCGGTGAGTCGTCCGACAACGGTGAGTCGAAATGCACAGATTCTAAGCAGTTCGGCGATGCTAACACCGGCGGCTGCGGCCTTGGCTTTCACCTCGCACTCTTCGGCATCGGTAAAATTCACTGAGACTTTGCGGTCTCTTTTATCACTGGATTCTTTCTTCGGTCGCCCGCGGAGTTTTACACCGGGAGCGTCCTGATTGAACTTTCTCATTTGTTGAGTTGGGGATGGTGACCGCAGGGAACAGAGAGCGTCCTTCGGGATGCGAGGGGTTTCGGGTGGGAATTTTTTACCTCCCGAAACATACCCTTGCATCCCCAACTAATCCACTATCGTTTCTTAGTTGTGCGCTGACGATAACCGCTCCCTGCGGTCGGGTTAAACTTACGTCATTTAGTACTGAAGTAGGTACTGAGGTACCAACGTACTTTAGGTGGTAAGGTCGGACTGCCGAACGGTCTATGGGTCGGAATGTCGTTAGACCTATGAGATGTCAGATAGACATTTTTCATAGCTTGCGCCAGATTTCAATGTCGTCGGCATATACTGTTAAATGCTCGACCAGGATGGCATTGATATAGCTGCCGACAGTCGTGTCGCGGTCTCCGAGGATACGAGCGATGCGTTCGAGTTTCGCCCAAACACGGTCTTCGATGTTGACTGGATGACGCTTTGCCAGCTTTGACGGCATGAGATAGGCTGCCTTGAACTCGGCGAAGTCTGATTTGCGCTGCTGTTTGCCGATACGCTGTTGTTTCGGCGGCTCGGTTGTGGCAGTTACGGCTGTTGCATTGGTTGCTGTCTGCTCGTTCTCAAACAGATTGTCAGCGTTGGCAGGTGTGGTGCTGTTAACAGCGTTATCACTGTTAATTGCGGGAGTGGAGTTGATAGAGTTATCTGATTTCATAATAGAATCGGGATTAAGGGTTGATACTTTAGATTTGGTTGCATCGGTCAACTCGGTTGACTTGGATGCGGCTGTTGACGGAGTTTTCTTCGCGGTCATTGTTTTTCAGTGTTTGAGGTTTTGTTGATTGCATCAGTATCCGGGTCGTACCGCTCAACTGACACGAGAGTGAGTTGCAGGTTATCAATGAGTTTCTGCAACATAGGATTACGGCGTATCATAGATTGCAGCACAGCTTGGTCAGGCTCGATTTGCAGGAGATAGTCTGCAATGTCAAGTCCTGCTGTTCGCTCGTTATCAGTGGCAACTTCTTCAAGATAGTTGAAGATGCTTGCCTTGATACCGAGATTGCGGAGTAAACACAGTTTCTGTTGCCATTAGTCGGTTGCGCCGATGTCCGGATACAAGATAACCTGATGGCCTTTGAGAACATGTAGAGCATCAGTATTGTCATCGGCTTGCCGCTTTGCGTTAGCAAAGAACCATCCGTTTTTCCCGCCGGAAGCGAGCCACACATATTCTGGCAGATAATAAGCTGCCACAAGTGCGGTTTTCTCGCTCTCGACAATGGCGACAGGCTTGACTCTGTTCATCGGCAGGAGATGTTCACCGAAAAAGCACTGACGCAGATTGAAGTCGGGCAGTCGGAGCAACGAATGAACCCATGTAACATGGCTGAACGGCTCTTTCACGCGCTTACCTGTGTCGGCATTGTAGAGCATCACCTTTCCGGCGCGGACTCTGCTGTTGATGTCAGTCTGCCAGAACACGCATGACCCCGGCCAGTGCTTCGATGTGCCGACGCGATACTCTTTCATCAGTCGGAGAGCATCCTCGGCTCCGAACTTGGAGCGGAGGAACAGATAGAGATTGTTCTTCTCATATCCGTGCAGAGTCTGTTTAACAGTCTCTGCCGCAATAAAGGATGTCGGCTTTCGCTGCTCGGTCGGCTTGGCTCGCCATGCTGACGGAGTGGCGAAATCGCGCTGCTGTGGCTTTGATTGAGGATTGCGCTCAAAGTATTCCTTTGGCGTGAGATTGTAGCCACAACTCTGTTCATGGTCGCATCTGCCGACATCATCAGGGAATGAGATTTGTTTCTCGGTGTCGATGTAGCGGCTAAAACAGCGTTTCTTGTGGCAGGCAGGACAAGTGTGCCGTGTCGCCACGCCCTTATAAGGCTGGAGTATGAATCGGTGTGCGTTCATAGATTATCCGGAATTTGGGTTGCATTTCCGCATTATCCGCATTTTGGCAGGGAGAAAATGCAGAAAGTGCAGAAAATGCGGGGTTACGGTCAAAGTTTGGAATAAACGCCATGACGGACTTTCTGAAAGTGAATCCCGGTAAATCTCCGGATAAAATCCTTGAATGTGCGCTCCGGCATTGAGTTGGCTGAAGCAATCTCCACTCCCTGCTCTGTGGTGAACTCATCGGGCAAAGCCATGATGACAGCCCTTTGCAGTTCCGAAAGCGACAGATCGCGGATAATTCCCTGCACCCTTGTGGCAGTCGCCTTGAAGTAGTCGACGAGCGATATGGCATTTTCGACAGATAAAAGGTCTATTTCTGTCCTGTCGGCTTCGCCGCAGGCCCATCTCGCCATCTGCAATATCAGGCAGAATCGTATGGCATGGAAATCGAACTTGTTGTAAACCCCTTTGAGGACATCACATTCCTCCCGGTTACATTCCTCGGTGTTCCGACGCTGCCAGTCGTAAAGTCTCGCTTTCGCTTCGGGCGTAAACGGTAGAATGTTGGCTATGACATTTCCGTCTGTATCCGTTTCGTATGGGATAGCAACGAGCCTTTCTATAATCTGCGCCCATGCCGCTTCTATGTCGAAAGTCGGCTCTTTGTCGCTCCACGGCTGTTTGTCCTGATTGCGTGGCATGACGAACAGCAAGCGGTCGATAAAACCGTTTGATGTGCGGCTGCCTTGCGCAAGCTCGTTGAGAATACCATTTTGGATAGTTCCCACCACCGAGATGAAAGGGCGGCTGATATAGACCGAGTTCTTCACTCCCTTGCGGTCGGAAAACGATGGATTTGCGTTGAACAGCTTTAGCCAGTATTCTTCATCGGAGCCTTTGTTGTATCGGTTGAAGTTCTTGAACCAGCCCGCAAGTTCGTCATTCCACATACAGATGCCGCGCAGATTCTGCGAGTGGATTAGCAACATCGCTTCGGGTGTCGCATCTGAAATCAGGAACCTTTTGCAGACAGGGGCGACAGGGTGTGGCTCTGAGCGTTCTTTTATAGGCAACTCGCGCTGACGCTCATATTCCTCACACGCCTTGACGTAGGCGCGTGTTGCCACACCATCCAGCTCGGTGAACGGTCTGATGGCAAAATTCAGCGGATGCGACTTGCAGGCTCCCGGTCTTCCGACAAGAGCCATAAAAAGTATGGCACTCTCATCCCATTTTCCTTTGAGCCTTGCGAAATGGGTGTTGCCTATACCAAGTCCGACAGCCACAAGCATGGCTCCGGCAAGATAATCCACAGGATAACCGTAACAGTCGTGAGCCTCTCTGACGATTCTCTGAATCTTCAACGGCAACGCGCCCAGAGGGAAATCCCCGCCCCGGATACTTACACTCATATCGACGGCTTTACCGAGTACGAGCATGGGGTCAACAGACATCTCCATAGGCTATCGGCGATAAGATGATTTGGCGCGTGTGCCGCGACTGATCTCAGCTTCCATCTCGGCGAAAGAAAGGATAGACGACTGCCGCTTGTTCTCCTTTACGTGGGCTACAAGCTCACTTTCGATAAAACGCCATTCCTTTTCGCCCGGCACTTTATATGCCGGCACCTTGCCCTCGTTAGCGAGGCGATAGACCGTGGATTTGGCTTTGCCCAAAATCTCACAGGCTTCGGGGATGCCGATAGATCTGGAGTTAGGCTTCGTGTTGTTTCTCTCGGAGGTGAGTTGAGCGCGAAGCTCCCTCACCTCATTGGCCAATTCCCTTACGAGATTGACCAGCGATGACACTGCACCCGGCAGCTCATCGAATGTAATGGATGTGTTGAACATATATGCTGGCGAACCCACCTTTATGTGAATTCGCCAGCAAAGTACGGAAGTGTTCAAATGGTGGAATTAAGCACCGGGATAATAGGCATTTTCACCGTCATTCCACCATATCACCACCCTATGTCGTAACCATATCTGTCAGGTTCTTCAACAACTTCATCGCCAGGATTATAAGGGTCAATACCCATATCCATCATGGCTGCTTCCATCGCGCTCATCGCTCTCTTTGGCTTTTTGGCGGGGTTAGATGCCTTTTTCGGCTTCTTTTCTAATGCCTTCTTCTCGGTTGCACTGTCGGTGGGCGTTTCCACCTCAGCGTTTTCATCAGGAATTTTGAAGCTGCCAACATTTTTATCAATTTTTATTCTGCCTTGCGTCCCGTTGCAGGTCAGCTTTCTCTCGATGGTGCAGACTTCAACATCCTTGAACGTATAAGGGAACGCCTGTTTAAGAAAATGTGCCGTGTGCAGATTATATTTATTGAAAGGCTTGGCTATGTTCCAGCCAAAGTGCATCATGTCGGATGTGGTAAGTTCAGCCGGGAGCCGAATTGCCATGTCCTCTGAGAAATCAGGTACGCCGGTGGTATGGATAAACTCAGTCACGATATTGATAATTTTCTCCACGACCTCCTTGTCAACGAATGGAGACATCGTATAACCGACATAGAGAATTACATTCGCCTCTTTTTCATAGGCTCTGTCCTCTTGCCGTTTCTTTGCTTCCTCGCGTCTGCCTTCGTAGTCTATGACGATTTTCTTTGGTGTCGGAGTCTCAATCTTGACTATACCGTTCTGTGGTTCCGTCTCGGTTGGAATGGACGGTTGCGGTTGTTGGATCGGGGCTGGAGCCGGAGGTGTTTCAGTGATTTCTTCCGGGATGGATAGAGGTTCAATATTTTCCGGCTCACGTTGTTTGAAGCCGAACCATTTGAACAGCTTTTCAAAACATTTTACTAATGCCGTGCCAAGAGTATGGGAAAGGAACTCTTGGAAGGCGAGATACAGCAGAGCGAATACAACAAAAACACCGAGAAAGATAAGATTGGCGTTAAAGCCACTCATTCCTCTGATGTCGATTGCATATTGGCGGGCAACTGCGGCGAGAATCAGGGCAGCTATGCCTATCCAAAGCCATATCTGCCAGTGGTCGGGGAGGTGTCCGTTTTTCATTCAGGGTTTAATTATTGTAAAAATTTCATCAGTTTTTATAACGAACACAACCCCGATGATGTTCACAGGAAAAATAAAGTGCCACTCCAAATCAATGGAATGGCACTCAATATAAATTTGTGGAGATTATGATCGCTCGGATTCTCCGATGGGATAATGATTTAGCTCATATTCCCTCACAATCTCAGAAACTTTAATGAGTTCAACGGCATCGGGGTTGTCAGACGGAGTATCATCAGATACAAGAGGTAACAATTCCTCAATACGAGCAAGGGCAGATTCATATTGCTGTTGGCTGATTTCCATTTTTCTAAGTATTATGGCACAAAGTTAAGCCTAATTTCGGAAATATCAGTTATTTTAATCCTATTTTAGCGATATGACCTCGGAGGCTTCGCGTGCCCGTTCATCTACGACTTTTGCGTAAATTTGAGTATTCTTGACGCTCTTGTGGGTCAACATTCGGCTGATAGTCAGAATGTCAACACCGTTGGCTGCAAGGAGCGTGGCAAAGCTGTGGCGCATCGTGTGGAAAGTGATGCGTCGGGTTAATCCGGCAGACTTTATCCACTCTTTCAGAGGATGGTTGACCATGTGGCGTTTCAGACCTTTGAAAACAAGACCCTCTGACCGCTCTCCGCACAGAGCCAGTGTTTCATCACTGATTGGGAGATTCGTTTCTTCTTCTGTCTTTTCGGTGCAGAGCCGGATTAGATAGCCTCCGTCCTGACCCATCTGGATATGTTCCCATGAGAGTTGCAGGATGTCGCTGATTCGTAGCCCGGTCATGCAACTGAAGAGTACAGCTTGTTTGAGAACGGGTATCTTGCAGGGTGTGGCGACAAGCTGCTTGACTTCGGCGAGGGTAAGAAACTCTTTCTTGACCTCCTTCCACTCAATTCTTTCCAGAAAGTCATTGAGATTTTCGCGGATATATTTCTCCTGATATGTGATTTTCAGCAGAGCGCGGAATGTCGACCAGTATCCCGCTGCCGAATTGTGGGATATGGGCCCTTTGCCGTTGTTGCGCTGACGCTGAGCGGTGAGAAGATAATTCCGGAACCCCTTGCAGAAATCCACAGTAAGGTCGCCGAAAGTGCATTTGCCCTTACAATAGATAGTGAAGTGGCGCAGAACGCAATCCCATTTCTGATATTTCTGACGGCACTTCTGCTTGAAGTAGGCAAGAAAGTCCATGCGCAGCTTCTCCTTATCAAGAAAGTCAAACTGCTCGTTGAGAAGTTGCTCAAAGCGGCGGCAACGGATAGCCTCCGCCTTTTCCTCCATAGAGGCGTTGAACTGTTTTTCGCGCTCGTTCTTTGGTGAGGCGTAGATATAGATGCCGAAGGTTTCACGGCGGCTCATCCGGTTGGTATGGGGATTACGGATGGCAGGATAGAAATCGAGATAGAGCGAGATGCGTCCCCCCGATATAGCCTTCTTGCGAAGGAAAACTTTGGTGCATGTATTCATGTGCGTTGTGAATTAAAAGATTTGATGCGAAGGTAGGAAGTGTTCAAACAGTGGACTCAGGCACCCGGTTCCGGGGTATTTCCACCGATAGTCCACCACAAATCCACCGCATCATATCGTGGGTGGAGCAAACAGATTATCAAGCTCTTGCTTGGATATTTTGATGATCCTGCCAACCTTAACCTTACTTATGCCGTAGGTCTTGATATAATGGTAAAGTTGGTCGCGGGTCATGCTGTATTTTGCCATTGCCTCCTGCATGGTGTAGGTGTCCGGTTCATCGACGGCAACACCTTTGGCTTTGTCGAAATGCCATTTTGAGTATCTTGCCTCGCAGCCGATTTTCTTCTTCGGAATACTCTCTTTCGACACAAGATTATAGATTGCCGAGAGCGTCATGCCATAACGCTCCTGTATCTCTGCTGCCGTGTACCATTCGGTAATTCCTTCTTTCGGGGCTGACTTGGCAAAGAATCGGTCGATGTGTGGTTTACTCCAGAGTGTTTTGCCCCGTTGGGTAATTTTCGGAAAGTTGTTTTCTTTCGCTGCCTTGAACAGCCATGAATTGCTGATGCCGAATTTTTCAAGCACTTCTTTTGTGGTATAGAATTCCGTTATCGGCTGTTTCTCTTTTGTCGATCTCAACTGATAGAGATGAGATCCATCAAAGAGGGCATTAAGACTCTCCCTGCAGATAAGGGTTTTCCCCTTGAACTGGAAACAGGGGATAGAGTTTGTCGCGAGATAATTGTAGATACTTCTTCTGCTTACGCCTAACAGTCGGGCGCATTGAGTAGGAGAGAGAAATGGGCTACTCTCGACTGTCTTTGGACTGTTAGCCTTTGACTGTTCTTTCGCTACATGCTCCTTTCGCTTGGCATCTTTGTAGGCATGTTCGGCACAACGCTTGGAACAATATCGCGTTGCGCATTTACGAGCAATGAAAGTGCTGCCACACCACTCGCAACTCTTTGTGATTTCAATTGTGCTACTCATTGATTTACGCTTTTATTTCTGTTAATATTCTGTTAAAAGTGTGCAAGGGCGTGCAATGGTGTGCAACAGTGTGCAAATCGTCCACAACCTTACATTCTAATCAGCCCCGATTGAGTGACGAGATACAATCGGGATACAAAAATGGGCGTAAAATCGAGCAGAAACGGTAAAAACCGAGTAATGCGACAACAAAAATGGCACCCCGTAAAGAGTGCCATACTAACAGATTATGCTAAATTGCAATCGTTTCTAACTATATAGTCATTTCCCGATGCAGAAGCGGGAAAAGATGGTGGAGAGGATGTCGGGGGTGGTGATGTCGC
>OLSA01001609.1_pt1 | contig 18231 bp, 18 predicted proteins | sample 1672731 | NCBI WGS metagenome assembly OLSA01 (sample SAMEA3136718, study PRJEB25190) | human gut metagenome | biome: human gut; feature: human-associated habitat; material: faeces | place: Austria | collected 2013
CGATTTGCAGCAGTTCTTCCACCTATGCGTCTCCTTCTTACAGCGGCTCGCCCCTTGCGAGCCGCGCTCATCGGCGGGTCGCACCCTTGCGGCCCGCGCTCGTCTCAGCCGGGAAGGAGTATGAAGCCTCATTGAGCAGCCGCCGTAAGAGCCACGTAAAATGAAAGTAAAATCGCGCGGCGTTGCAATTACCCGAAGCGCCCGGCGACGTAGTCGGCGGTACGAGGGTCGATGGGGGCAGAGAAGATGGTGTCGGTGTCGCCGGCTTCCACCACCTCGCCCAACAGGAAGAACGCCGTCTTGTCGGAAATGCGCAGGGCCTGCAGCATGTTGTGGGTCACCATGATCACCGTGTAGCGCTCCTTCAGCTGGCCGATGAGCTCCTCGATCTTCGCCGTGGAAATGGGATCGAGGGCGCTTGTGGACTCATCGAGCAGCAGCACCTCGGGCTGCACGGCCAGGGCACGAGCGATGCACAGGCGCTGCTGCTGGCCGCCGGACAGGCCGAGCGCGTTCTTCTTCAGGCGATCCTTCAGCTCGTCCCAGATGGCGGCCGCGCGCAGCGATTCCTCTACGATGACGTCCAGGTCGGCCTTGGCACGCACCCCATGGCTGCGGGGGCCGAAGGCGACGTTGTCGTAGATGCTCATTGGAAACGGGTTGGGCTGCTGGAACACCATACCCACGCGACGGCGCAGGTCGGTGGCATCCAGGGTGCGGTAGGCGTCGGCGCCATCGAGGAGCACCGAGCCTTCCACGCGGCAGCCTTCCACCAAATCGTTCATGCGGTTCAGCGTCTTCAGCAGCGTGGACTTACCGCAACCGGAAGGGCCGATGAGCGCCGTCACCTGGTTTTCTGGGAAGGTGAGGTTGATATCGCGCAGGCCTTGGAAGTCGCCGTAGAACAGGTTCAGATGCTCGACGGCCATTTTCGCAGGAGCGGGTGCGGCTCCTGGAACCTCAGCCACCGCGGTAACGCTCGCCTCGTTCGCGAGTTCCTTCAAAAAGCTCGTCATTTCTTGCTCACTTCCATTTTCTGTGCCGCCACGCGCATGGCGGCGTTCAACAGAAGAACGAGGATCAGCAGCACCACCGAGGTGGCGTAGGCCTCGTTCACGTGCAGGCCCTCGCAGGCCAGGGTGTACATGTGCACGGCCAGAGTGCGGCAGGAGTCGAAGAGGGCGAAGATGCCCTGGCCGCCGAAGTCGGGGATTTGGGCCACAGTGCCGGCGGTGAACAACAGGGCCGCCACCTCGCCCACGCAACGGCCGAGGGCCAAAATGACGCCGCCCAGGATACCGGGCACCGCCGAGGGCAGCACGCAGCGGGCCACCGTGCGCAGGCGCCCGGCACCGAGGCCGAAGCCGCCCTCGCGGTAGGAATCGGGCACTGCCATGAGCGCCTCTTCGGTGGTGCGCATGATGACCGGCAGCACCATGATGGCCAGCGTGAAGGCACCGGCAATCAGGCTGTAGCCCCATTTGAGCTGCATGACAAAGAACAGCATACCGAACAGACCGTATACGATGGAGGGGATGCCCTGCAGCGTTTCGGTGGTGATGCGCACCACCTTGACCAGCTTGCTGCCGCGTTTGGCGTATTCCACCAGCCAGACCGCAGCAAAAATGCCCAGCGGTGTGGCAATGGCCAGCGAGAACGCCGTCATCAGAATGGTATTGATAAGCGCGGGCATCAGGGATACGTTGTCGGAATTATAGGTCCACTCAAACAGGGATGGCTTGAGGTTGGGAATACCGTTGACCAGGATATAGCCGATCAGGAACACAAGGATCGCCACGGTAATCAGGGCCGCCAGCCGCACCAGCCAGCGCATGACAAGGGCATACGCGCGGGCCGCCATGCGGTTTTCGTGGCGGGCGGGGGGAACGATTTTTGCATTTGCGTGGGTCATATCATCGGTTTTACCGGCGGTTGCAGCAAAATCAGCCATTCTTTTCGCCCCCCTTTACCAAACTAAAGCAGAGATTGATCAGCAGAATGAAAACGAACAACACAACGCCGGTTGCGATCAGCGCTTCGCGGTGCAGGTCTGCAGCGTAACCCATCTCGATGACGATGTTGGAGGTCATCGTGCGCAGCCCCTGGAACAAGCCCTTGGGCATCCAGGTCTGGTTGCCGGCAACCATCACAACGGCCATCGTTTCGCCGATGGCGCGGCCAACACCCAGGATTACAGCGGACATTACGCCGCTTTTGGCGGCGGGCAGCACCGCGCAAAACACGCTGCGCTCATGGGTAGCACCCAGAGCCAGGCTGCCCTCGTAATAGCTTTGGGGCACAGCGTCCAGGCTGGTTTTGCTGACCGTGATGATGGTGGGCAAAATCATGATGCCCAGCAGCAGGCTGGCGGTAAACAGGCTCATGCCCTTGCCGCTTTTCACGTGCAGCACAGTTTTGAAAAAGTCCGATTTGACCATAGCCTGCACCACCGGGACCATAACGATCATGCCGAAGAAGCCGTACACGACCGAGGGGATACCGGCCAGCAGCTGTACCGCCGGCAACAGCACCTTGTTGATACGGGGCGATGCAAAGCGGGACATATAGATGGCCGTCAGCAGCCCAATGGGCACCCCCACAATGATCGCACCTGCGGTGACATAGATGCTCCCCAGGATCATGGGCAGGATGCCGTACAGGTTGTTGCCGGGTTTCCAGGTGGTGCCAAGCAGGAACTTGAGGGGGCCGATCTCAAAAATGGTGGGCAGGCCGTTTGCAAATAAGAAGATGCAGATCAGCGCCACGGCCAGAATGGAGATGCACGCGCAGGCGGTAAATACACCCTGCATGACGACCTCTTTCAGGTGCGAAGTTGTTGTTTTCATTTTCCCATACTCTCCTGTCTTTGCTCAGGAACTATATACCGATGGCTTTCAAAAAACGGCCGTTGCCGCCTTTTGCCGCCGCAACAGCCGTCTTTTTTAAAAAGGGGGATTACTGAACGTCTGCCCAGGTGGTCAGCTCGCCGGTGTAGATGCCTTTGATCTGGTCAACGGTCAGGTTATCAGTGGGGTTGTCGTTGCTGACGATAACAGCAATGCCATCCTTTGCCAAGACAGTCGCCTTTGCGCCGCCCTCAACCTCAGAATCTTTCAGCTCACGGCTGGCCATACCGATGGTGTAGGTGCCATCCAGTGCGCCGGAAACGCCGGTGGTGGAGTCGGTGGTCTGGAGTTCCAGGGTTGCGTTGGGGTTCACGGTCTTATACGCTTCGATCAGTTTTTCCATCAGCGGGGAAACAGAGGAGGAACCGCCAACCACGATCTTGCCTGCGGGCTGGGTGCTGGTGTAATCAGCGCCAACATCGCCGATGTAACCTTCCTCGGTGGCCAGGGCCTGACCGTCGGTGCTCATGCAGTAAGCAATGAAGTCCACGGCAACGGGGTCGGCAGCTTCGCCGTTCGTAACGATGTTGAACGGACGAGCCAGGGTGTAAGTACCATCCTTCACGGTGTCAGCGCTGGGGGCAACGCCTTCCACGGTGACAGCCTTGACATCATTGTTCAGAGAACCCAGGCTGATGTAGCCGATTGCGGTCTCATCGTTGGAAACAGCGGTCAGAACGCCGTTGGTGGAGCTCTGGATGGCAGCCGCCTCGGTGGTGTTGTCAACCTTTTCGCCTGCATCGTTCTTGGCTTCCACACCGGTCAGCTCGATGAAAGCGCCGCGGGTGCCGGAGCCATCCTCACGGGAAATCACGGTGATGTCCTGATCGACATCGAAATCGCCGGCAGCCGGTGCAGCAGTGGCTTCACTGGAAGCAGCCTCACTGGAGACGGCCTCGCTGGAAGCAGCGGAGGATGCCGGGCTGGAACCACAGGCGGCCAGGCTGAGAGCCAGAGCAGCAGCAACTGCAACGGAAACATTACGCTTTAACATAAACTTTCTTCTCCCTTAATTGTATCTGATATTCTATCTCACACATTCGCTCAGGGGTTCGTGTTTTCCTATTCGTTCTTCCTGAGTGCGTATTTATTGTACCGCGCTGTTTCCCCAGTATCGACCATAGTGCAGTACAATCCGGGTAAAGCTTTGGTAACGGAAACTTTCCTTTTGCAAAGTTTGTGTAAAGTTGCCCAAAATCAATACGCCAAATTTTTACAATGTGCCAATTTTAGCAGTTTTCTTGCGTTGATTCGACATTTTACACAGTCTTTACAATTCTTTTACTGGCTTTTGGTGTTCATAAAGCCCTGTTTTCTATTATAATAGGTAACGGTATAGTGCCATTGTGGGCATGTGCAAAACGATTTGATTCGGTTTTGCTCCGGGTGCGGCTGCACCCAACAATGAAAACATAACAAAAGAGAAATGGAAGTGTAACCCCCTGTATGAGCATTTTTAATGTGTTCACGCTGATGGGCGGTATTGCCATGTTCCTTTACGGCATGGACCTCATGGGCAAAGCCCTTGAGCAGACCGCTGGCAGCAAACTGCAAGGCATCCTTTCCAAAATGACGGCCAGCCCGGTGCGCGGGCTGCTGCTGGGCATGGTCATCACTGCAGTGATCCAGTCCAGCGGTGCCACCACCGTTATGGCGGTCGGCTTTGTCAACTCCGGTCTGATGGAGCTGCACCAGGCCATCGGCGTCATCATGGGCGCCAACATCGGTACCACCGTTACCGGCTGGCTGCTCTCGCTTTCAGGCCTGGAGGGTGATTCCTTCGCCATCCAGATGCTGAACCCCAACGCGTGGGCCCCCATCCTTGGCTTTATCGGCATCTTCCTTTATATGCTGGGCAAGGATAAGGACCGCCGCAGCGGCGTGGGCAAGATCATGGTGGGCTTTTCCGTCCTGATGGCCGGTATGAACACCATGTCCACCGCCATGAGTCCTCTGGCCGATGAGCCCTGGTTCATGGACCTGTTTCTGAGCTTCAAAAACCCGGTTCTGGGCGTGCTGGCCGGTGCCGTGCTGACGGCTGTGCTGCAGTCTTCCTCCGCTTCGGTGGGTATTTTGCAGGCCCTCACCTCCACCGGTGCCGTCACCTATGCGGCGGCGGTTCCCATCATCATGGGCCAGAACATCGGCACCACCGTTACCGCGCTGATCTCCTCTGCCGGTGCCAACAAAAATGCTAAGCGCACCGCATTTGTTCATCTGTACTTTAACCTCATCGGCACGCTGGTGTTCCTGTGCGGTTTTTACGGGCTGCATGCGCTGTTGGGATTCTCGTTCTACAACGAAACCGCCAACACCTTTGGCATTGCCATTGTGCACACGATATTCAACATTGTGACCACCGCCATCCTGCTGCCGTTCAACCGCGTGCTGGAAAAGCTGGCCATCCTGACCGTGCCGGACAGCAAGGATCAGGCGGGCGAGCAGCATTCCCTGCTGGACGAACGCCTGCTTTCCACCCCGTCCGTTGCCGTTGGCCGCGCTATGCTGACCGGCGGCGATATGGCCGAGATCTGCCGCACCTCCCTGCTGCAGGCCATGTCCCTGACCCACAAGTGGGATGAAGCCATTGCCGACGAGGTGAACCGCAAGGAAGACGCTGTGGACCATTACGAGGACGTTCTGGGTACCTATCTGGTCAAGCTGAGTGCCAAGGCACTTTCCCGCGAGGACAACCGCACCATCAACACCCTGCTGCACACCATCAATGACCTGGAGCGCATCTCTGACCACTCGGTCAACCTGCTCAAGGCCGGACAGGAAATTCAGGAAAAATCCATCCACTTCAGCCACGAAGCAATCGACGATCTTTCCGTTCTGGAGGCCGCCGTTCAGGATATCGTGAACCGCACCGTGGATGCGTTCCAGAAGAACGACTGTTACGCCGCCGGCAAGATCGAGCCGCTGGAGCAGGTTGTGGACGGCCTGGTGCGCGAAGTCAAAACCCGCCATATTGCCCGCCTGCAGGCCGGCGCCTGCACCATTGAGTACGGTTTTGTGCTGGATGATCTGCTGACCAACTATGAGCGCATTGCGGACCACTGCTCCAACATTGCCGTTGCCATGATTGAAGTATCGGAGGACCGCTTTGATACCCATGAATACCTGAACCACATCAAAAACGGTGAAAGCCCCAGTTTTGAAAAGCGCTATGAGCGCTACCGCGGCCGCTATACCTTTGAGCCCGGCCCCAGCGGAACTGCCGCTGCACCGGAGCAGAAAAAATAATTATCGCAGGGCTTTCCCCTGTAAAATGGGCCGGGACCTGTGGCATATCGCAGGTTTCGGCCTGTTTGTTTGGAGGATCTTATGATCTATATCGTTGAAGATGACGCATCCATCCGTGAGCTGGAGCAGTATGCTCTGCAAACCAACCAGTACACCGTCCGCGGGTTTGAGGACGGGGCCTCCTTCTGGGCTGCCGTGCGGGAGACCGTGCCCGACCTGGTGATTCTGGACGTTATGCTGCCCGATGAGGACGGCTACCAGATTTTGGGCCGCCTGCGGGAGACCGCCGCGACCCGCACCGTACCAGTCATCATGGTCACAGCCAAAACCAGCGAGATTGATGTGGTAAAAGGGCTGGACCACGGTGCAGACGATTACCTCTGCAAGCCGTTCGGCATTATGGCGTTCATCAGCCGCGTCAAGGCGGTGCTGCGCCGCGCCAGCACCGCACCAGCCAGCACCACCACCCTGCGGTTTGGAGACATCACGTTGGATGACATTGCCCGCACCGTTACGGTGGACGGTGAGCCGGTGGAGCTGACCTTTAAGGAATATTCGCTGCTGCATTTCTTTTTGGAGCATCCCGAAGAAGTTCTGGCCCGCGAGCGCATCATGAAAGCCGTGTGGGATACCGACGACCTGTTGGAAAGCCGCACCATTGACATGCACGTGCGGACCCTACGCCAAAAGCTGGGCCACGCCGGGGACGCCATCTGCACCGTGCGCAAGGTGGGGTACAAACTGTCCGCCAAGGGCACGGAGGCCGGGGAAGATGCCTGATACCACCGAAACCGCCCACATCACTGCGCCGCGCAGCATGGCTCACCTGTTGCGCACCACTTTGATGGCTGTGGGTATTTTGTCCCTCCTGCTCAGCGTGGTGGGGGCAGCGCTGCTGTTCCAGCACGCTTTTGCCGAGCAGTTTGACACCGACCTTTCCCGCACGGTGGAAGCTATTGCGGTGGGGTATGAGCATTCTGCCGACCCACAGCCAGAGCAGCTGGCCCAGTATGCAGACGGCCTGCGTCTGACCCTTGTGGCCCAGGATGGCACCGTTTTGTACGATTCTGCCACTGCTGATCCCAGCACCTTGCCCAACCATGCCAACCGCCCAGAGATCCAGCAGGCTATGGCAGAGGGCACTGGTGCCAGCGTGCGCCGCAGTGTAACCCTTGGGTACGACACCCATTATTATGCCGTGTGCCTGACGGACGGAAGCGTTTTGCGGCTGGCGGACGAAACCAGCAACATGTGGAGCAGCTACAACCGCGTGCTGCCCGTTCTGGTGGCCGGGTGCATCCTTATCATCATTCTGGCGCTGGTGCTGGCGCAGGTCATTACCAAGCATCTGGTGCAGCCCATCGCCCGAATGGCGGAGCACCTGGACTGCATCGAGGCCAATGTGCCGTATGAGGAGCTGATCCCGCTGGCGCACACGGTACAGTCTGACCGCAAGCTGCGGGAGGACAATGAGACCATCCGCCGGGAGTTTACCGCTAATGTCAGCCACGAGCTGAAAACCCCGCTGACAAGCATTTCCGGCTATGCAGAGCTGATTGAAAACGGCATGGCAAAACAGGAGGACATCCCCACCTTTGGCCACCGTATCCATAAGGAAGCCCAGCGCATGATCACGCTGGTATCGGATATTTTGCAGCTTTCGGAACTGGACGGCATGAGCAAGCAGCAGGAAAACAGCCCCACCGCCGATTTTGTACCGGTGGACCTTGGCGTGCTGGTCAAGGATGTTGCCACCAACATGACGGTGAACGCCCGCAAAGCCTACATTACGCTGCAATACAAAGTACAGCCCGTTACGGTGCGCGGCAGCCACGACCTGTTGACCGAGCTTGTAACCAACCTGTGCGACAATGCCATCCGCTACAACCGGCCGGGTGGCCATGTGGAGCTGAGCTGCGGCACCAATGCGGACGGCTGCCCGTATTTCTGCGTGGAGGACAATGGCATCGGCATCCCACAGGACAGCCAGAGCCGCGTGTTTGAGCGCTTTTACCGAGTGGACAAATCCCGCTCCAAGGCGACCGGCGGAACAGGCCTGGGGCTCGCCATTGTCAAGCATATCGCTGTTCTGCACGGTGCGCGCATTGATCTGGAATCCACCGTCGGCACCGGCACCACCATCCGCATTATCTTCCCGAAGATGTGAGGTTTTATTTACGGGAGATTGGCGGCCTTTTTGAAAAAAGTCCTGGCGAAAAACTTTAATGGCGATAGAATAGAATTATAGGGCAATACCGCATAATTCTAAGTGCCGATACGGCAAGCGAGGTGCGGCAGATGCCAAGCCAAAAGCGCAGATAATACTGGATGCTGCAAAGGTGAGCGCCGCCAGTGGCGGAAACAGCGAACCGAAGCAGGGGCAGCGGTCGCAGAGTGCGAGGGGCTTTTGCCCCCGAAGCACGATGCGGGTACCGCAACCCGACATTATCGAGCATTTTGGCAACGCAGATGCCGTGCCGCAGCCGCCGGAGCGGTGCTTAAGCCGTCAGGCGGGAATTGTGCGGTGTTGCCATAGAAATAGAAAAAGGCATGTGCTTACATCTTTGAGGGATGGGGCACATGCTTTTTTCTTTTCTTGTTCCTTGCGCCAGTTTTCACTTGCAACCAGGCAAAGTTCCGGCGAGGTCAGGTGACCCCGCCCTCCCCCTTTATTTTCCCGTCAACCGTCCCATGTCTCCCTCCCGCGCACAATATTTCCCGCAAAAGTTCCCCATTTCCCACCCTGCCACAGGGCAGTTTTCAACATTGACCACATTTTTTGCAGATAATCTCTCCTGTTTACGGTCAGTTTTCCACTATCTCTGCAAAACAATCGCACGATATCTCGTCATCTTTTCCTGCGCAATTTTGCAACTCTGAGTTTTCAACGTTTTTCACAGATTTTCCCACCGTTTCCACTGTGGAAAAGTTGAAAACATTGTTCAAAGACATAAATCTTTTACATTTACAGTTGTAACATCTTGGTTACATGCCTCGTTTATATATTATAGAAGGTTGAAATTTTCCGCCAAAGGAGGTCATCGTATGGGAATGCACAGCACTTATACCGCAACGCATTACAAGGATTTGAATATTGACTGGCAGGCACGCGCCGTTACGCGCCACGGGGAGGATATTCTCCTGACCCCGCAGGAGTTTGCCCTGCTGCAAGTGCTGTTTGACCACCGCGGCCAGGCTGTAAGCCGCGGCGACCTGCTGCATACCGCCTGGGGTTACCCCTGCATCGGCATTACCCGCACGGTGGATGTACATATCCAGCATTTGCGCCGCAAACTGGGGCTGAAACAGGAGATCCAGACCATTTACCGTGTGGGGTATACCCTTTCCTGAACATAATTGGGAACACAAATCAATATTTTTTCCGTTTGTGCCCGTCAAAGTCCGGTTTATCACCCTTGTCTTGTGGTATAATGAGGGTATTCGGGTGTATCTGAAAAAAAATCACGGCAGTTTTGCAGGCACAAGCCACAAAACTGCACTTGCGAAAAACCGTTTATTTTCGCCTTTTCAGGTACACCCAAGGCAAAAATGTAAGCAGCAGGCTTGACATTCCCTTGCGGCGGGGGGATCCTGAATACAGGAACAGAATTTAATCACTGCGTGGTTCTGCCCCGCGCAGTGCAGGTAAAGTGAGGCTCCCGCCATGAGCAGAATGTATGATATCATCCAGGAGCTGTGCCGCCGCGACGGCACTGACGTAACCAAAATGTGCCGCGCGCTGAAAATCCCGCGCAGCACCCTGTCGGAGCTGGCATCCGGCCGCACCAAACAGCTGACGCTGAAGCACGCGCGGCCCATTGCCGAGTATTTTGGCGTTACCATCGCCCAGCTTGCCGGGGATGAACCGCTGGAAACCGAGCCGGACCAGACGGATGCCGTTTCGGACCTGATCCGCGATGAGCCCATTGCCGCTTATGAGAACTTGAAGCGCTACCTGACCGAAGAGGACAAGGCCGATATTGCCACCCTGATCCGCCTGCGTGCGGAGATCAACCAGGGCAAGCAGTAAGCCGCCTTTGGCCGGGCCTGCGCTTGCGGGAGGGGCACGAATGTTCAAATATACCCTTGCAGCCACACTGGACGAGATGGACCGGGAAGGCATTACCGTGGCGGAATGCCCGCTGCGCAGCATGCGCTGCCTTTCTTTGCAGAACGGGCGCATTGTGGGCATCAACACCGCGCGGTTTGATTCTTCCGCCGAGGTGCGCACCGCCCTGATCCACGAGGACGGGCACTTTGCCAGCGGCACGTTCTATCTGCCGTATTCGCCCTACCAGCTCAAAGCGCAGGCCGAATACCGGGCCGACAAAGCCGCCGTGCTCAAGCACATCCCCTACCCCGAACTTACCGCCCGCCTGCGCCGCGGCGACACCCTTGCCGATGCCGCCGAATACTTTTGCGTGACCGAAGATTTCCTGCGCAAAGCCTATGCTCTGTACCGCGATATGGGGTATAGCTTTGGGGCCGAGGAAAAAGCGTAACCATGATTGTATACGACAAATTCCGGGAAACGATGAAGCGATGCGGTGAAAGTACCTATACTTTAATAAACCATTATAATATCAGCAGTGGCACCATTGACCGAATCCGCAAGGGGCAGGGCATTACCACGGCCAAGCTGGACGACTTCTGCCAGATTTTCCACTGCCGGGTCGAGGACCTGATAACCTATGTTGAGCCTGCCGAGGGTGAACCGCACAGCCCTTACAGCGAAAAAAGCCAAAAATAAAGCGACCGTTTGAACCCAAAAGCTCAAACGGCCGCTTTTCTATTCTGCTTACTTTTCTTTTTCCCACGGCTGCAGGGGGGCCAGGAAATCCGCATCCTGCAAGCCCTGGCCGATCAAATCCAGGCGGTCGGGGGTGGCGGCCTCCACAAGGTGGTAGTGGTAGCCGTCCGTTGCGGTGGAAAGCACGGTGGAAGCGCCGCCTGCCAATGCCTGCAAAAACTCCTGCACATCCTGGCGGGAGCGGATATCCATTTCCGCGGTGATGCGCCCATAAACGCGGTGGCTGATGCTGATATTTTTCACCCGGCCGCCGTGGTCCACAATCAGGTTCAGCTCCTGCTCGGCCTGCTCCGGGGTGTGGCGGACCTTAAACTCCCGCAGACAGCCGGTTTCCTGCTGCTGCAGGATATAGCCGCGGTTGGTGGAGATGATATTGGGCCGGGATGCCCGGATCACGGCAAGGTCCTGCACGATCACCTGGCGGCTGACCCCAAACCGCGCGGCCAGGTCCTTGGCGGCAATGGGGGCATCGGCCTGGTTGAGCAGGGCCAAAATTTCTTCCCGGCGCTGTGCGGTCGTCATACGGGTGCCCCCTTTCCCATCAGGCTGTCCAGTTCTGCATCGTTCATGGCGTTTGCTACTTCCTTTCGCATGGGTTCTGTAAACAGTATAGCACCTGCCGCGCACCGGTGCAAACGGATGGCGAAAATTCCCGGCAAGCGGCTTGACAGGGTTCTTATATAGTGATATATTTATCTCACAAAGATACAAATATATCACACAAGAGGTTCTTGCCATGAAACACTCCACCTTGAAGAACATTGTTCTGCCCGGCATTTTCTGCGCTGCCTGTTTGGGGGCTTCGGTTTGGTACAGCGTTGTTTTTAATCATTCCCGGCTGATTGCTCCCACGGATTTTTCCACTTACGTTTTCCGGGTGCAGGACCTGCCGCTGATGCTTGCCTGTATTTTGTGCGCTGCTTACTTGATTTGGCTGTTTGTGCGCGGTTTTCAGCATGCGCAACAGCAAAAAAGCTCCGCCACCACCCGCACCATTGACCCGCGGTTTGGTTTTTTGGGGCTGCTGGGCTTTTTAGGCTTATTGGGCTTCTGGGTCTACCCGCAGACCGGGGAAGTTTTTCCCTTTGCGTTCTTTTTGTTCTTTGGCTTTTTCGGGTTCTTTTTTGAGGGCAAAATGTCCCACACGCTGATGGACGAGCGCTACACCGAAAACCGCGCCAAAGCGCAGCTGACGGCTGCAAAAACGGCGTTGAGCATTATTTTTGTGGCGGTCATTCTGCTGGCCCAGGGCTGCGGCGGGGACGCGGTGCTGATTGCGCTGTTGATCGTGCTTTCCCTCACGCTGGCGCTCTACCTGTTTTTGAGCGAGTACCTGCTGTACCGCTATGACCACGATGACCTGCCCGCAGAAGATTTTGACGAAAGCGAGGACTGACCCATGCCGGACTTTACCTGCAAGCTGAAGCAGTTCCGCCTTGCCAAAGGGCTGACACAGGAGCAGCTGGCCAGCGCCGTGGGCGTGCGGCGCGAAACCATTATGCGGCTGGAAAAGGCGCAGTACAACCCTTCCCTGAAGCTGGCCGTGGATATCTCCCGCACAGTAGAAGCACCGATCGAGGAGATTTTTATTTTTGAGTAAAGCCGTTACTACCATTCACTCCCTTAAGTTATGGAAGGAGAATCTTTATGATTACTTACAGTGAAAATAATTGGCTACACGATGTACAAGATTGCGTAAATGAACTTTCTTCCAACGATTTCACACTTGACGATGTATATCAATTTGAATCTCGCTTAGCCACTCTGCATCCCGATAATCACAATGTTCGGGCAAAAATTCGTCAGCAGCTTCAAGTGTTGCGAGATATGGGATATATTAAATTTCTTGACCGCGGTCATTATCAGAAATGCCTTTGAAAAGGATATCAAACAGTTTTCATAACACTATAATTACCACATAACAAACACCGGGCCGCATGTAATATTGCATGCGGCCCGGTGTGTTATTTCAGGCTATATTCTGTTTGAAGCGTGGGGGGAAAATCAAACCACACCCTGGCTCATCATAGCGCTGGCGATCTTTTCGAAGCCTGCGATGTTGGCACCGGCAACCAGGTTGCCCTTCATGCCGTAACGCTCGGCTGCATCGGCAGCGTTCTTGTAGATGTTGACCATGATGTTGTGCAGGCGCTCGTCAACCTCTTCAAAGGTCCAGGAGAGGCGCAGGCTGTTCTGGCTCATTTCCAGGCCGGAAGTAGCAACGCCGCCGGCGTTGGCTGCCTTAGCGGGAGCGAACAGGATACCGTGGCTCTGCAGGTAAGCGATTGCTTCCGGGGTAGAAGGCATGTTAGCACCTTCGGCAACAGCGTAGCAGCCGTTGGCAACCAGTGCCTCGGCACCTTCCAGCTGCAGCTCGTTCTGGGTTGCGCAGGGCAGAGCGATATCGCAGGGAACAGTCCAGATGCCCTTGCTGCCCTCAACGTACTTAGCGGTGGGAACGTAATCCAGGTAAGTCTTGATGCGGGCACGCTTGACTTCCTTGATTTCCTTGATGACCTTGTAGTCAATGCCGTTCTCGTCCACGATGTAGCCGTTGGAGTCGCTCATGGCGATAACCTTGCCGCCCATCTGAGTAGCTTTCTGGTTTGCATAGGTAGCAACGTTGCCGGAGCCGGAGATGACCACACGCTGGCCCTCAAAGCTCTTGCCAGCATCAGCCAGCATTTCCTTGGCAAAGTAGCACAGGCCGTAGCCGGTAGCCTCGGTACGGGCCAGGGAACCGCCGAACGGGATGCCCTTGCCGGTCAGGATGCCGGAGTACTCGTCGCGGATGCGCTTGTACTGGCCAAACAGGAAGCCGATCTCACGGCCGCCAACGCCGATATCACCGGCGGGCACATCGGTATCAGGGCCAATGTGGCGGTACAGCTCGGTCATAAAGCTCTGGCAGAAGCGCATAACTTCGGCGTCGCTCTTGCCGTGGGGGTCAAAGTCAGAACCGCCCTTGCCGCCGCCCATGGGCAGGCTGGTCAGGCTGTTCTTGAAGCACTGCTCAAAGCCCAGGAACTTGAGGATAGACAGGTTGACAGAAGAATGGAAGCGCAGGCCGCCTTTGTAGGGGCCGATGGCAGAGTTGAACTGCACACGGTAGCCGCGGTTGACCTGCACCTTGCCGGCGTCATCCACCCAAGGCACACGGAACATGATGATGCGCTCCGGCTCAACCAGGCGCTCGATCAGGCTTGCCTTTTCATATTCAGGATGGGCCTCAACAACGGGCTCCAGGCTTTCGAGAACTTCCTCAACAGCCTGCAGGAATTCCTTCTGCTCAGCATTGCGCTTTGCAAGGCCCTGGTACACTTCGTTCAGATAAGCATTTTTGATAGACATGGTATACACTCTCCTTTTTGGTGGGCTGCTGCTTTCCGCTTCCGGCCGCACTGCCGGATCCCTTGAAACTGGCGGAAAGCGCGCGGTCCTCTATTTCTTTCACCGGTATTTATATTAGCACGCTAAAGTGCATTTGACAATATTTTTTGAAAAATTTTGTTTGTGCAATAGCGGCAAGTGTATCCCATTTGCACACAAATGATAGTTTTTTACGCTTTTACCTCGTTTTTCAGTTCCTCACCGCGGGCAAAGGCACGGGCATTTTCCAGCGTGATGGCCGCAATGCTCTGCAATGCCGTGCGGGTAAAGAACGCCTGGTGGCTGGTAATGACCACATTGGGGAAGCTGAGCAGCACCGGCACCACCTCGTTTTCCAGCACATCGTCGGAGAAATCCTGGAACACCTGGTCATCCTCATCCTCGTACACATCCAGGCCCACGCCGCCGAACTTGCGGGCGCGCAGGGCTTCGATCAGGGCGTCGGTGTCGATCAGGCCGCCGCGGCTGGTGTTGACCAGGATGGCAGAATCCCTCATCATGGCGATGGTATCCTTGTTAATCATGTGATGGGTACCCTCGGTCAGCGGGCAGTGCAAGCTGACCAAGTCGGCTTTCTGCAGCAGTTCTTCCAGCGAAACATAGCGGGCAAACTTTTCCACTTCGGGGTTTTTGTACATGTCATAGCAGAGCACATTCATGCCAAAACCGTGGCAGATGCGCGCCATGGCGGCGCCAATGCGGCCGGTGCCCACAATGCCGGCGCAGGCGCCATAAAAGTTTTGGCCCAGCAGGCCGTCCAGTGCAAAGTTGTTATTGCGCACCTTGATATATGCCTTGCAGATGCGGCGGTTTGCAGCCTGGGCCAACGCCATGGCGTGCTCGGCAACGGCTTCCGGGCTGTAACCCGGCACACGCATAACGGTAATGCCGTTGGCTTTGGCGGCGGCAAGGTCCACGTTATTGTAGCCCGCGCAGCGCATCAGCAGCAGCTTGATGCCCGCTTTGGCCAGCACGGACAGCGTTTCGGCACCGCAATCACTGTTGACAAAGGCGCAGACGGCATCGCCGCCCGCGGCCAGCTGGGCGGTATCCGGGTCCAGGTTGGCCGCCAGGAACTTGATGGTGCAGCCATAGTCCGGGTCAGCGGCCAGAACGTCAAAATACAGGTGGTCGTAATCACGGGTGCCATAAAAAATGATCTTCATACTTTTCCCTTTTCTGCCCTGCGGGCGTCCTCTTGTTGCGGCGTACCGGAATTCTTTTGTTTTCCGGCACACTCCGGCTCGGTCGTTAATATTTTATCATATCCGACGGTTTTAGTATAGCCAGTTTCCGGCATTTTGAATGTTGCCAGGGCAACAAAACGTGGCAAAAAAGGGGTGCATGCCCTGTTTTTCTTTTACACGGTTTTCTCGCTGCCTTCGTTCGGTTTGGCGGTTCCGGCAGAGTGTTCCGCGTTTTTCAGCAGCTCTTCCGCCGAAATACCATACAGCTTGGCCAGCGCGATCAGGTTGGAGGTGTTGGGGTCCGAGGTGCCGTTTTCCCACTTGGATACCGCCTGGCGGCTGACACCGATGGTTTCCGAAACAAACTCCTGGGTCATTTTGCAGCGCACACGATTCTCCCGCAGGGCTTCGGCCAGGGACTTGCGGGTGGCTTTCTTTTCTTCCCGCACTTCGTGGGAGTTGATGTAAACCCGCAGCGCCTTGATGACCAGCCACAGCAGGTAGATACCGACAATGCCCATAACCAGCATGAGCGCAAGATTGAATACCGTCCAAAGAATGCCAAATACTTGATATTTCATTTTATAATCTCCTATCAACAGCTTGCAGTGGGCGGTGCACCGCCCGGCAAAACCCGGCCGGATGGTCCGACCCCTTGTGTTTTGCTGGCCTTATTATAGCGAAAGCACCCGGTTGCCGCCACCAACTGGGGCGATACTTTGGGTTGCAGCCTGCTATTTTGCCGGTTTTGGGGCCATTTTGCATCAAAAAGCACCCACCCGCCGGAAAAACCTGGCCAGGCGGGTGCAAAACCATGCGATCCGATTTTGGCAGAATCAGCGCAGCAAACCAGGCCGCCGGGCGGCGGTTGTCTGCGCGCGCAGTGCTATACAGTTTGTATTATTTGTTTAATATATCCAAGTCAAGCATTCTTTTGTTCGATCTCGACCATCACCAGTTCGGTCTTGCCCTCGGTACGAATCTTGTAGCCCCAGGTCCCGGTGCCGCCGCTCACAATGGCGGCGCAGGCGGGGGGGATCTGTTTCATGCCGTAATTCAGTTCATTATAGCGGAACAGCTTTGCCACAAGGCCGGTGGGCCAGATCTGACCGCCGTGGGTGTGACCGCTCAAAATCAGGTTTGCACCGGCTGCGGCATCGGCTTTCAGCTCGCGCGGCTCGTGGTCCAGCAGGATGGTATACACATTGTCCGGGCCGTTCGGCATCAGCTGGGCGGGGGTAAAGCGGTTCCCCTGGGTGTACAGCCAGTCCTTGCGGCCCACAATGCGCACCGGGGTGGCATCTTTACCCACATAAGCCAGCTGGGAAACATCCTCCAGAATGCGGATGTGTGCCCGCGCAAAAGCGCCCTCCAGATCCGCGCGGCCATAGCTCGGCTCCCGCCAGTGGTGGAACAGATCATGGTTGCCCAACACGAACCACTTGCCGCCGGGCGGGTCCAGCGTGGCAAAGAAGGCATTGAAGGAATCAAAATCCGGGCGTTCCACATGCTCGTCAAAAATATCGCCGGTGAAAAGGATCATATCGGGGTTCAGTTCCCGGATGCGGCGGTTCAGCTCCGGGATGCGCTTGCGGTCCACGGCACCTTTGCCGGGGTGCAGGTCGCTGATTTGCAGCACCCGCAGTTTGCCGCCCGGCAGGGGCTTGGTGGTTTGCAGGCGGTAGGTGGTGGTAACCAGGCGCATAGCCTTGAAATAGCTCCAGAGCATCATGGCGGCCGTGCCCACCCAGGCCAGCAGGCCGCCCATCCAGATGGTCTGCCAGATTGTCAGCACCGTTCCGCCGATTGCACGGGCCAGCAACCCCACAATGTCCCCGGCGATATACAGCCCGGTCAGATGGGAGTTGACAATCATGCCGGGGCCGAGCGGGTCCCGCCCGATCCAGGACATCACGGCCAGCAGCAACAGCGGCAGCAGCAGATACACCGCCGGATACACCCCCGCAAAGCAGGCCACAAACGGCAGTTTGAGAAAATTCAGATACAGCACCACCGCCACAAGGGCCTGGCCAATTTTGGGGATGGTGAACTGGATAAAATGCCCGTACATTGCAGGACCTCCGTTCTTTAGTTAGGAGTTAGGAGGGAGGAGTTAGGAGTTGAGAGAATTAGAAATGAGCAATGAGAAATTAGGAATTTGAGGTGGGGCGGGATGACCTCATCCCGCCGGGGAGGAACACAGATCATTTGCCACAGCCCTAAAAACAATCTGTAGGGAACGGTCTTGACCGTTCCGGGGACATATTACACATATGCCATAATGGGATTTGTTCCATGGTTGGTCATACGGCGTAATTGTTTGCAAATGAGCAATAATTTTACGCCCGCCCGGGACGTCGAGGACGCCGTCCCCTACAAATTGGGAAAGATTTGGCACAGGATCTGCAAAGCGTGCCAAGGCGTGGTTTCGGCGTGGTCGGGTGACCACGCCCTACAAGGCCCATCTCCAATTCCTAATTTCTCATTTCTAATTCCTAATTATCCCCTAACTCCTAACTCCTAACTCCTAACTCCTAACTGATATTGTATCACTCGTGCCCGGCAAACTCAACAAACACAACAGGCAGGCTGCCTGCGGGGTTGCGGGCAGCCTGCCTGGAAAAAGCAGGGATAAGTCTTTAGGCAATACCGCATAATTCTAAGTGCCGATACGGCGAGCGAGGTGCGGCAG
>OLSA01001616.1_pt1 | contig 18159 bp, 8 predicted proteins | sample 1672731 | NCBI WGS metagenome assembly OLSA01 (sample SAMEA3136718, study PRJEB25190) | human gut metagenome | biome: human gut; feature: human-associated habitat; material: faeces | place: Austria | collected 2013
TAGACCGCATCGAGCGTGACATCAAGAAGCTGACGGAGCTTTATGAAGAAGGATATCGGTGTGCGGAACAGTTTGTTTTTTGAGAAGTATAGATTTATTTTCCTGAGGTTATTATTGTTTACTAATAGATAAATGGTGAGGCATTAATGACTTTTTTGAGTAAATTGGCATTATATATAAATCCTTAAAATATCTGTATTAAAGAGTCGTGTAGGATTGATTCTAGCACGACTCTTATATTTACTGTTGCATGAGAGGAGTATTATTAATATCCGGGGTTCTGCGTAAGATTTTTATTTAAGTTGAGTACATCGATAGGAATTGGAAATACTGTTGTGTATCCGTTGGCATCGTATACCCAGTCTCCTGCAGAATTGGCATGCGGTACGCCTGGATACTTATCATCTGTAGCCTCAGTGTAGGTACCAAAACGGATTTGATCTTCTCTCCGAACAGGCTCCCACATTAATTCAAGAGCACGTTCATCAAGTAAGTCTTGTAATGTAAGGGTTTCTCTTGGTTGGGCATTCACCCGATTACGAACTTCATTTACCAGTGTAAGTGCTTCTGAAATATTCCCTAGACGATATTGTGCTTCTGCTGCGAGTAGTAGCGCATCCGCATATCGGTATACCACAAAATCTGCATTAGTATAATGAGCCCACATTGTGTTTTTGTCGGTTTTATCAAGCTCCAGTTTTTTTACTCTAGCTCCAGCCCATTTCACTATATATAATCCTTTAGGGTCAGAGTATGAAGTTACGTCATAATCAATACGGGCTTGGAATGGTAAATAGGTTCCATAAGGATTATAAGATTCGGAAACTTGTGAGGCAATTCTTTTTCCGTCAACATACACATCTCCATAGAAAAAGCTCATGTCCCAACGTGGATCTGTTGCTGAATAGTCAGCAGTTTCTGTCGCTTCGTCATAGGTCGCACCAAATATTTTAACAGCTTCTATTGTTGCTATTGGACCGTTCCCACCATTAAATCCCATAGCAGCAGAATGTGCATAATGCAATGAGTACCAATGTAAATTTTGACTAAGGCGGTAAGTGTCTGTATCATTAGGACGAATAAAAATATTTTCAATAGAACCTTCGTTGCCTACAAGGAAATTAGATTTAAAGTTATCAGCTAGTGCATATCCTAATTCTTTAATACGTTGTTTGCAGTATATAACAGTTTCCCAGGCGTTACGTGTAGTTCCTTCAAGAGTGATTGTTATATTCTTTCCGGCATTTGTAATATAGGATTCTACTGCGTTAATTCCTCCAGTGAAGGAGCCATCGTTCCAATCTTCTTTTGAAAAGATTGGTGCATTGATAGCTAGTTTTGCCATCATCATATAACCGACAGCCTTTGTGATACGCCCATAGTATTGGCTGTTTGAATCTGCGGACTTTGCTTCAGGTAGGTGTGGTATGATATCGGTTAATTCATCACGTAAAAAATCATAAACTTGAGTACGATTTGGTTGCTTTACGTCTGCCACTTTGGTATCTGAGGAAACTATAATAGGTACCCTGCCAAAAAGATTTATTGCATGATAATAATAAAATGCTCTACAAGCTCTAATTTCATATTGATAGTCTTTGAGATAATCTTCTCCTCCCTTATCTATCATATCTTGTAAGTCTTCATAAGCAGAATTACATAAACTAATCTGTTTGTAAATGTCATTCCAAGTTGCTAAAAATGCCGCATAAGATGGTGACCAACTGTGTAAGAAAGCATTCTGATGGAAACCGCCATCTACCCAGTCACCTTGACGACCGGGCAACATTGCTAAATCCGATGTGAATTCTGATAAAAAGGAGTAAGGGTATGTACGAAACTCAAAGCAGGTTCCTTGTAATCCCATTCCTGAATATATAGCAGCAACAGAATTGATATATACTAATGTGGGATTACTTAATGCGTCCTCTTTTTGGAATTTGTCATAGGCAACTTCGTCAAGAAAATCAGAACAACTGCTTAGTAATAGTATTGCTATTGTCACTAAACCTAATATTTTTTTCTTCATGGCTTTCTATTTTTATGTTTAGAAACTAAGAATTAACTGAATAGTATATGTTCTATTAATAGGATAGATATTACGAGAATCAACTCCACCTTGAAAACTTGCTGAGTTAATCATTGGAGTTAGTCCGGAATAACCAGTAATGGTAGCTACATTATTACATGAAAGTGCTATGCGAGCATTGGAAAAGACTTTGAATACTTTGGTGGGAATGTTGTATCCCAATGTTATATATTCAATGTTTACATAATCTCCTTTTTCAAGCCAATATGAAGTATGTACAATATCATAGATACCTAAGTCAGGGGCTGTCTTAAGTACATTATATGAAGGAAATAAGTTTAAGTTATTATAATTAAGATGGGTTGCGTTATAAATTTTATGTCCAAATGCGCCATTGAATTGGACAGACAGGTCGAATTGCTTATATCGTAACTGTGCATTAAGATTCATGTTGACTTTTGGTACAACTTGACCAAGTATCTCTCTATCTCCAGAATCTGAGTGGTCAATGGTTCCATCACCGTCTAGATCTTTAAATTTATATGTTTTCTTTCCATCTGAAGCTTGATTGAAGCCATCGTGTACTGGTAAACGGAAAATACCAACGGGATAACCTTCTGCCATATAAGTAACAGCTGTATTTGCGGTAAGCCCTGAACCACCTGCACTTGATACTACTACCCAGTCTGTGGTAGTTAATGCTTCACCATTATATGCTCCTGAAAGTGATATTAATTTATTTTTTAAGAATGATACATTACCTGATAAATTGAGTCCCCATTTTTTATTTTTGATTACTTCTCCTGAAATGGAAAATTCAAATCCTTTATTAACCATTTCTCCCATATTGGCAAGTAAGGTGGGGTATGTAAATGGCGGAACAGATACATTATATGTATACAGTAAATCTTTAGTTGTTGAATGGAAGTAATCCATCGTTCCACGTAAACGACCATTGAACATTGTAAAGTCCAATCCAATATCAAAAGTATATTTTGTTTCCCATTTTAAATCGGGATTAGCATTGGAAGCTACAGCATAAGTTACTACTGACTGATTGTTGTAAGATGAAATTCCATTTGGAGATAAGACTTGTAAAGAGTTGAGTGGTGAAATAGCATCTTGATTACCTGTAACTCCATAACCGGCACGTAGTTTAAGTGTAGAAAATATTTTTTGCTTTTTCATGAATTCTTCATTACTGATAATCCATGCGGCAGATGCGGAAGGGAAAAATCCCCATTTATGGTTAGCTCCAAGTTTAGATGAACCATCTGTACGTGCATTCACTGTTATTACATATTTATTGTCAAACATGTAGTTGAGGCGTGCCATATAAGATAAAAGTGTGTTCTTTTGAGCCCCTGATGATGCATTTCCATAACTTAATAGGGCACCGGCTGCAAGATTATTATATTTAAAGTAGTTGGTATCAAACCCTTCTGTATATACAGAACTATTGAATGTATAGTAGGATTGACCTTCTACTAGAGCTAAAGCATTAATTGCATGTTTGTTAAATTCTTTTGAGTAATTTGCTTGTATATTACCCATCCAATCTTTGCCATGTCGATTGCTGACCTGAGCACGTCCACGATTACCTCTATAAGCATATACATCATTGGGGTAATATGCTTTATTATTTGCGTTTACATACATAAATGAGCCAAAAGCGCTTAATGATAATCCATCGATTATCTTATATGTTGCTCTTGCACTGGCATTAATGCGTGTGCTTTCATTTTTCAAATCGTATTCCATTATTTCTCCTGGATGTACAACCATTGATGAAACATTGTTGTCAATGTCCCATATACCAGTTTCTGGATTTCTTTCAGATGGATATGTTGGATTATAAACGGCAGCGCTTGACCAAACATTGGAACCTGGCTTGGATTCACGGTAAATAGCAGATAAATTAAATTCAAGACTCAATTTATTATTTAGACCATGTAAGTTTGAGTTGAAACGTCCGTAATACGTGGTATTACCAGTATTACGTACTGATCCGGTTCTGTCATTTATACCAAATGTGGCACGCATGCTTCCTTTTTTTGTTGCTTGTGTAAGAGAGACTGTATGATTATTTTGGGTATATACAGAATTTTGTACCCAATCCATCCAGTTGGTACTTGCACCTAAATCTTTTCCTACTCCAGAAAATAAAGTTTGATTGACATGCCTCCATTCGTCAGGTGATAACATTTGTAATTGTTTATATGCATGGCTGATACCGAATTGGCCATTATATGTGATATTGGAAACTCCTTCTTTTCCTTTAGCTGTAGTTACAACAATTACGCCTGCTGCACCGCGTGAACCATATTGGGCTGTTTCAGAAGCGTCTTTTAAAACTGTAACTTCTTCAATATCTTGGGCTGCAATTGTATTTAACATCTCTAGGGATCCGAAGACTCCATCTATGATTACTAATGGATCATTACCTCCTGATAAAGAAGATGTTCCACGAATGCGGACAGTCGGTTCAGCATTAACATTCCCACCGTCTTGAGAAATAACCATACCAGGAACTTTGCCTCTGATGGCATCAATAGGAGTAGCAATATAACCAAGATTCATATCTTTTGCCGTAACACGATCTACTGCTCCTGATACAGATCGTTTATTACCGACAGCATAACCGATAACTACTACTTCATCCAGAGCTTTACTGTCTTCCACGAGGGTTATATTAATTTTTTTTCTACCAGCGATAGCTACTTCTTGGGTTATGCAACCTACGTAAGAAAAAACAAGAGTAGCATCACTGTTTGTGTTGATTGTGTAATTTCCATTAAGGTCGGTGATAACTCCTTGGGTGGTTCCCTTAACTAATATGCTAACACCTATAATAGGCTCATCATCTGTTCCAATAACAGTTCCTGTCACACTGATTTGTTGAGCTAATATGGAATTGGAATAAAGTATGAATAAAAATGTTATCCATATGAATTTTTGGGTAAATATATGTGTTTTCATAATCACATTTTCTAGTTAATCAAAAGTTTGTTATGTGGGCTGTCCTTTTTATAAGGATAGCCCAGCTTTTTTTAATGAGTGGCTTCATTGATTAAATCAAGTAGTCCATTGACAATGGCGCTTTCTGCATATCCGGGTTTTAATCTGGAAGAAAGTACTTCAAATGTCTGAAAACCATAAGCTGCATCATTAGGTATATATCCAGAACGTGCTGTTCCATTTGTTATTGTTGCCATCATTGTGCGTGTATATGGAGATTCATTTTTCAATCTGACTGCTATATAATTAAATATTTCTGCATTAACAGATGTAATAGGTATATTGTCTAGCATAATTAGACCGAGACGGAGCTCAATCGGGTCTGCATCTTCATATTTGCCTTCGTAGCCAGCTCTTCCTTTATTTAATCGGTTACGTCCTGGACAAGTTATAATTTTGCTTCCCGTATTAATTGGAATAACTGTTTCATAACGTTTGATATTACGCATAACATGTTGAACTTCTTCTCCTAACATTTGCCCCATAGATATGATGATATCTTTCTGTTGTTGCATTAGTTTTGCTACTTGAGGGTTGTTCCGGTCAAGCCCTGTGCCTCCTGGAGGCATTGCATTTGAGATATCTTCGCCTCTTTTTGCATATTCCTTAATACGGATATCTCGTAACTCATACGTCTGATTGAAGTAAATCGGGTTTTGGTCACCACTGGCTCCGGTTGACCATACTGCTATTATTTCATTATCAAAAGTGTCTTCTATGTATTTGGAAGTTGTTCCTGGTACATCTCCACTAATCATATCCAACTGCCCTGCTGCAACAGCATGCATTGCGTAATTATAATATACTGCGATGGGTTTGTTATCCATTGTTTTGAAACAGATGACTGCAACTGTTTTATCTGATATCCCTTCATAGTTGGGGCCTTCCCACCAGCCGTGACGTTCTTGATCAAAAATATTGCGATTGATATTGATATATGAAACTCCACTACCATATCCTATTTGGGCAGGTTGTAGTTTGGATGTGGCTTCTTTAATGGAAGAGAATATTTTTTCATTCAAGACTTCTGGTTTTAAACGTGCTCCACTATGTGTATGTGACGCTGTAATCATTATATTATTTTGGGGTATTCCAATTTCCGTCTCAACCCGTTCTGTTATAGTCTTCCATTGAGCATCACTGATACCACCTATATCTACTGTAACCAATGCTGCTTTCGTATGATTATTATCAATTACAATAGCTCGGCTATGAATATGGTCAAGGATACCGAAAGAATTCGGTGGTAATTCATCTTGATTAGGAGTAATGTCCACTTTTGCAGCTCCAACCCTTAATGTTCCTTTGGGACCGTTTTGCGCATAAGTAGGACTTACAAGCATTATGGAAAAAAGCATTATAGCTAATCCATACATTTTTTTTGCTTTACATGTTTTCATGGTCTTAATAATTTGAGTTTAACTTAATATATTATTTATTTTATAACAATGGCAAATATAGCGCTAAGAAAATGAAATGCTTGTCAAATATGTTTCAAAAACTATGAATTTTGTTACCTCAGCATTGTTCTACAATGCTGAGGTAACATTTGTTATAGTAGTTGCAACATTAATTATGTCCAGGCTTCTTTTTTTGTTGTTTCTTTGCAAAACCTTATTAATATAATACCATTAAACATGAAACATTTATTAACACAGTGGCAGATGGCAGTAAAATGGAGTATAGCATTATTCGCAAGTTTGTGCTGTTTACTCTTTTGGGGTTGTAAACAAGCTACTCATTTTCAGATGCAATTGGAGCATATGAATGAGTTGGAAAGTATTATTTATGTGGAAGGACAAGCAAAAATATTGCTTCTTCCAATTCAAGAGTCTGCAGATGAATCTCTTTTGCAAATAGAGAGTGGGGACGGGAATAAAATTATGCAGACTTTAGACGTACATATGGCAGTTGACAGTATAGATTATTTTGTTCCTCTTGATTTAGATAATTATCGGCAGGGTAGTGGAGAGACTATTATGATTCGTATGAAAGGACTCTATAATAATGCTGTTACGTGGGATGCTATAGAGCTGGTTGATACTTTTGATACTACTAACCGTGAAACTTTTCGTCCAATTTACCATCACACACCTTTGTATGGTTGGATGAATGATGCCAATGGATTGGTCTATAAGGATGGAGAATATCATCTTTATTTTCAATATAATCCTTATGGCTCTGTTTGGGGGAATATGCATTGGGGACACTCAGTTAGTAAAGATTTGATGCATTGGGAGCATAAAGCACCGGTGATTGCTCGTGATTCTCTGGGACATATATTTTCAGGTAGTTCTGTTGTAGATGTAGAGAATACAGCTGGTTATGGTGCAGGAGCTATTATTGCTTTTTATACTTCTGCAAGTGAAAAAAATGGGCAAATTCAGTGTATGGCTTACAGTAAAGATAATGGGTATACTTATACTAAATATGAAAAGAACCCTATTCTGACTCCTTTTGATGGGATAAAAGATTTTCGTGATCCCAAGGTCTTTTGGTATAATCCTGAAAAGAAATGGATTATGATTGTTTCTGCTGATAAAGAAATGCGCTTTTATGCTTCGTACAATTTAAAGGATTGGACATATCTTAGTGCGTGGGGAGAAGGATATGGTGTGCAACCTCGTCAATTTGAATGCCCAGACATGGTCCAATTACCAGTTAATGGTAATAAGGATTATATGAAATGGGTTATGATTGTCAATGTAAATCCTGGTTGCTATTTTGGGGGAAGTGCTACGCAATATTTTGTAGGCAATTTTGATGGGACGAAGTTTGTCTGTGATAGTCCTAAAGAGACAGTAAAATGGCTGGATTGGGGAAAGGACCATTATGCAACAGTTTGTTTTTCAAATACTTGTGATAGGGTTATTGCAATACCTTGGATGAGTAATTGGCAGTATGCAAACATCGTTCCTACAAAACAGTTTCGTAGTGCTAATGCCTTGCCTCGTGAGTTAGGGTTGTATGAACAAGATGGTGAATTTTATGTATCAATAACTCCTGTAAAGGAAGTACGTGATATACGTAAAGAAGTGAGGGAGATATCTACATTTATGGTTGATACCGAGTATCATGTGGATACATTGTTGAATGAGAATAGTGGGGCCTATGAAATTGAAATGCAGTTTATCAATGGTACAGCAAATATAATGGGGTTTAAACTATTTAATGAAAAAGGTGAAGAGGTTGATATTTACTTAGATTTATTAGAAAGTAGATTAGTAATGGATCGCACGAAGAGTGGTATTGTTGATTTTGGTCGTAATAGTCAATCTCATATACTTGAAACCCATGATAAACGTATGAAAACTTCGATTAATTATATCGATGATTTTGCTCTTGCTACTTGGGGGCCTATAGTAAAAACAATGAGCCATACTTTAAATATATTTGTTTTTATATTAATAATTACTGCATTATTTCCAGTTACAAAACCAACATAAAACACAAAAAACAAGACAAAATATTTTTCTTTTTGTATTTAAAAACTATCTTTGCGTTGTACGCAGGAAAACATTACCGATACAAAAGTCTCTTTTTACACACTTTGATTAGACATACTAAGGTTATTTTAAAGTTCTTTCCTTTTCGGAAGAACCCTTTTGAGCCACTTTAATTCGTGAGAACTGGGTGGCTCACCTTTTTAATTTCAAAAAATACCTCTATATTTGTAAGTGTATTTATTATTACTTTTCATACAAACATGAATCCTAATTAAACTTTTTAAATTTTATCCAGGCAGTTATCTTCTGAGACAGACCATAGCTGCCACAATAATTACTGAAGGACAACATCATAATTCCGAGGACCATTTGCCTTATGAAGCTAAATGGTTATATTCACATCTCTTGCTTTTTTAAAACAGATAATTTATTTTTGTGCCCAAATACGATAAGCAAGAAATCTCAGTAATATTTATTTCGCAAAATTCAACGTTTGATTGATCAACAATGTTTATTTTAAGTGTATATACAACATTTATTGTGTATTAACTACTACTTTCATTTGTGTTAAGTATAATAATTTTCATGGTTGCTTTTTCGTGTTTTCACACTCTTAAATATTGTATGTAAAACAGTTTTACAGTCATTTAATTAACTGTCCAGTTACCCCATTCGTGAGAATCGAGTAACTTTATTTCAAATTATTTGGATAATCGAAAACTTATTTATATATTGCCTAAACATTTATTTGTCTTTATTAAACAGTAATGCTAACCCTGAAAAGCATTATATATCAGGTGCTTTAAGTAAGATTTTGATTTTGTATCGAAAATTATTCTCAAAGAACCATTCCCTCCGTGAGGACTGAGTGGTTCGTTTTGTTGGTATGATAACATCCCCTTTTATTTTTCACAGAATATACTTATTTTTGCAACGATTAATTATAAGGTTGTTTTATTATCCTAATAGGTAAACAGTCAATTATTTCCTATCTTCAAATCATTTGCTCGTGAGGATTGGATGATTTAAAAACAATAGCCACTGGTGACATATCCTGGTGGCTTTTTTATGCTATCAAACACATAAAATTTCAAGCACAGATATGACCCATATTATACAATTATTTTTAATTTATGATAATATTTAGTTGTTTTCATGAGGAGTAATTCATCATTTTTCACTTGTCGTATAGCGATACGCAAGTTTGTGTTAAACTTTTATTGACAACACCATTATCTTAGCTTTTATCCCTAGAAAACTGACAAGCCACTAGAGATAATGTTTCCCAGTGGCTTGAAAACAGATTCTTCAAATTTTGTATTTCTTTTTCCTTTTAACGAACTAAAAGCCAATAAAGGCCATTGTCTTTCAGTGACTTTATCGAGTTATCTATATTGAAAAAACTTCCTCATCATTCTCTTCTTTTATTAAAGCTGTAACAGAAATCATATTGATTCCAATATATCCTTATTGGTGATAGAAATGATCGCGGCTATCTGTTTTACGTTCTAGTTGGCTACGACATAGGCAAAGCACCCAGCCTTTTCCTTTCACATCAATGCCTTAATCGCTTTGCCGCTATATCCTCGCGAAGAGTTCTTGCAGCCGTCGGTAACGACGATCACACGCACCCAGTCATCTTCTGCCACTTTGGAACGAGGTGCATTGAACGACATTCTCATGGTATCGTACAAAGCTGTTCAGCAATCCAGACGGTAGGTTTCTGCCGCAACTTCTTGAATCTCTTTGGCCGGAACGCAATCTACGGTCTTGACATTGTCATTGAACGTGACGAGCGATACGGAGAAATTCCTGGTCTTCGTTCTTCTTTTCGGCGGAACGAATGGTTTGTGCGGTTTCGTTCACGCTATCAATAGCTTCTTTCTTAATACTCTGCATCGAACCACTCTTATTGAATGATAAGATTAAAAACTTTTGTTTTTCATTGAATTGCTAATATCGGTTTTAATATATCTCCTTTTCTGTTACGCCCCCGCTTTTTCATTCAGCTTTGAATGCCTGATCATTTCCCAAATATGAGCGTTGACAACAGGAGAAAAAGAGATACTTCAAGTTCTACATTACGAAAGCTTCTGAAAGCTACTATGTAATCAGATCGATTTCTACTCCGAATTATTATCTTGTATAATTTGAACGGCAAGTTAGGTTTTACAACTTAGGTAGAAAAAGCCCTGATTGTAACATTGGGTGAAAGTGATGCAACAGCCAATGAAGACGTAGAAGTTGCAACAGTTAAGGTTGTATCTGGCGAAGGCTACGTAACGATCTTCAGTGCTGCCGGAAAGAAAGTTGTTATCAGCAACACCTTAGGCCAAGTAGTAGCTAACACGGTTATCTCTTCCGACAACGCAGTAATCGCTACTCCGCAAGGCGTGGTAGTAGTAGCTGTTGAAGGTGAAGAAGCTGTAAAAGCCATCGTTAAGTAATTGATATTAAACAATACTGTCTGAGGATGGGAAGTTTTCATCCTCGTATGATGAAATTTTATAATCAAATAATTCTAAAATGATTGGCCGTGCGGAATGAAAGTTCCAAGTATCCTGTGAGAAGTGAACAGGCGGTCATGTTTATAAGATATAATACTAATTGTATATTGAATTTAAAAGTTCATTCTGCAGGAATTCTGTAAAGGTAAAATGCAGATAAAAAACAAGAGATTGTCAATAAATGTGCTGGCACAATCTTTTGTTTATAGGTTCACTCTGATGATAAGGGCAATAGCCTTTTTTGTCTAGAACTTCTTGAAATTATCAAGACTAAGATTATCAACAATAGCATTGGCTATACGGATCGAGGCGTTTGCGGCTATGTTCTCATCAATTCGCCCAAGAAAAAGAATTGCTTGGCGAGGAGTGTAAGGACGAAAATGTAATTATTCCATAGCGAAAAACTTTGGATAAAAACAAAGTCCAAACTTGGAAAGGTCTGGGAAAAGGTTGTACCGGCATTTTGACAACTTCCAGTTTACTGGCAATAACAAATAACCAATACACTTTTTGGTTGTACCATATCATGGAAATTAAAGGCGTTGAAGACGATGGAAAAGGAAGATCGGGATCAAGATCTTGATAATAAATATTTATTGTTCTCACATATGGAACAAAAGGGAGTGCCGCTTGTTTTATACGTGCTATTCAATACGTGAAATTAAAAAGAAAATAGTATGAGAAAGGTAACTTTAGCAATCCTGCTTCTTGTGGCTTTGGCCTCTTGTTCAAAAGATGAACCGGAGCAACTACCGGGAGACGATCTCGTTTCCCCCTCACTGTCAGCCTATGTAAGGAACATGGAAGGGGCACGCAACCCAATGACCGGTATCTTGGAGATATATCCTTGCGAGAAAGGAGGGGCGATTTATTACGGGAACTACGTGAATAAGCAATTGACGGTGTTCAATGGCTTCTATCCCATCGAAGAGGGGCATGTTTATGAAGGGTATAACCGCAAATTGTCATTGCCGGATGGTACGTACAACATGGTTTATTGGGGAACGCCGGTATATGAAGACCCCATGTACAGCTCACCGGCGATCCAGACTCCAGGGATCACCCTTGGGGCGGACATGTCAAAATTATACATGTCTCTCCGTAAAAATGCAGAGGATGACACTTATAGCCCCGTATATGACTTGGTATACGCGGTAGAGGAGACCGATATAGGCATAGAGGATCTGAGCGCGTCCCTTCGCCGTGTGGTGGCCGGGGTGAAAGTGGTCGTGACCACCAAGGACAAGGGGGCTTTCAGCCCAATCATTGATAAGATGGAGGTATGTATAGGCGGTATAGCCGAGAAGTTGAATTATTATACGGCCATTCCGGAAAATATGACCAAGACCGTCAAGTTTGAGCTGGTTCCTTCCGGCGATGGCACGCAAATGACCAATGGTACCGTGATGCTTTTCCCTTCCGGGGAGAACCCCTCGTTGGAATTACGTGTCACCCTCAAAGATGGCAGCGTGCATATGGTGTCCCAAAACATATCCACGACCTTGACCGCTGATACCCGCCTTACGCTTAATATCGTAATCGGGGATATTTTCGTGGGTGGTGAGAGCGGCGATTTCACGATCGAGGACTGGAAGGAGGCCACGGAGACGATAGAGTTCCCGATCATATATTAACTTCCTTATCCGTTTAAAACGGGTTTTACATAGATTTTTCTAACTAGGAGGTTGAATTCCAAGCCCTCTTCGGCAGATATACAATCTTACCCAAGTTTACGGACTTCAACGTATTCTTGGGTAAGTTCATATATGAATTCATCAGAAGTATATTAAATATACGGTAAAGACAAAACCTATATTTTTTAGGAAATCAGTTTTTTTTATTTTTCACCGGTCGTTCCAACGTAAAACAATCAATATCCGGAGTCCATGTATAGGCACTGCCGATCTTTACCGAATTATATCCCTGACGCAAATCAATTGGAAGCGTTACATGACAGACACCTTTTGCCGGGTCTGACTCCAATTCGGTAATACAGGTTTTCTGTCCGTTTATCTCCACTTCCAGACGACGGTCTTTTACCTCACGGGCATTACCTTGCGCCGGCACATAAGCGATACGCATCCGATATTCTCCTCCATTTTCGCTGTATACCTCCTTCCATTCCGCATAGTTGGCCGCTTTTCCACCCAAATTGCTGACAATCATACCACCGGAAGCCTTTCCGTAAGGTTTGTACGCAACGCCCCGGCTACGCTTCGCCAAATCGTTGAAACAAGGAAGGTAGGCCCATTCCGCTTCATAATGCCGCGGTTCCAAACGCTCTTCCGCTTTCAGACGAAGTATCTTTACACTATGCGGAGGTACGTCATAGCATAAAGAATCCCGGATCTTTTTCTCATCTCTCTGCTTCACTAAATCGCGTACCGCGACTTTTCCTCCCAATTCCAAAAGCGAAAGCGGCACGGAGAACGCGCAAACCTCGTCTGAGGGATTGTACAAGGCAACCGCACGTACCTTTCCCCGTTTCTGCTCAATGTCTTTTACCAGCACGTAACCGGCTCCTTCATGTTGTACCACATACGCCTGCAAGCCTAACGGGTCTTGATTCAAGGCAATCAGTTCCTTGTTCTTCAGTAAGTTTAAAGATGATTCAGGAATTGTTGTCAAGTCGCACCCGATCAACAAGGGGGAACTCATGATGCACCACATACCGAAATGCACTTCTTCTTCCTCCTGTTTCAGCCCCCTGCCGATTTCCAACATGTCCATATCGTTATAATGTCCTTCCCCAGCATAAGCCGAGAGATACAGGTTTTTATTAATGATAGCCCTTACTGAGCCCCAGTCGGGTGCAATATCCGGACTGATGCGCCATGAACGTGCCAGATCTTTTGCCCATGTTCCCGGAAAAGCCCATCGACAGATATTGACAGAAACATTTTTCTTCGCTGTTTCACGAATCGCCTTTACTATTTCCGTATAACGTTTTTGTTCATCCAGTTCCAACTGCTGTCCGGCTCCACAATAATCAATCTTAATAAAGTCGAATCCCCACTGGTTAAAAAACAAGTCGGCATCCTGACGTTCATGTCCGTATAATCCGACCCCCACACCATTCATATCTTTATCCCAGAGTGAACCGCACGTATTTCCACCCGCATCTGAATAAATTCCGGCCTTCAATCCTTTCGAATGGATGTAATCTGCTACTGCCTTCATTCCATTTGGAAAACGCTTGGGGTGTGTACATAGATTTCCTTGTTCATCCCGATAACCAAAAAATCCGTCATCCACATTGATATAGGTATATCCTGCACCTTTCAACCCTTGATCAACCATAGCATCTGCCTGCCGTTTTATCAGACTGTCGCTAATATTCACCCGGTATGTATTCCAGGAACTCCATCCCATAATGGGAGTTTCTATTTGTGCGAAAACACTTTGTACCTCCAATAAGAAAGCACAAGCAAACAAATAACGAAATATAACCTTCATTTTTTATCTTATTGATGATTTGTTAATACTTTTATTCCTTATCCCGATCAGGAGAAAAGCGGACCGGATCATTATATTGTTCCTGAAGTTTCAATAGCTGTAATTCCTTATATTACCGGTCCGTCTTCTTTCCGACGCATCTTTTTCCTTTACAATGGACTCACTCTCAATTTATAACTCATTTCTTTTTGGGGAATCTTATATTTAGCTATAGTTTCCGGGCCACAACTTGCATTCCCCAAACCACGCAAAGCAGCATCCAGATGAAGAACAATATAAGGACGCTTAGTCAATTCCCATGTGTGTGCTGCTTCCATCAGATCAATATCCGTATAGGGCAATGCCGAAAACGAAACATTTCCCTGTGTTTGAATCCGGATGCCTTTTCCCGAGTGGTCTGTCATTTTCAGCTCACGCAACCCCTCACGATTTCCCATCGACTGAGGCTTGACATAATTTTCGCCCATTTCATCCACTGTTGTCTGATAACGCCCTATCATGCATCCTTCCTTACGATCAACATAGTTCTCCCAAGGACCATAAGCATAATAATCCACCATATTCAATGTCGAATCGATCTGACATACCAACCCACAACGGCGCAGATCTGTCACATGAGGCATAAATTTCACGTCCATATCCATCACTCCATCCGGAGTAAATGTATATACAATTTCAGTAGAACAAAGTGAACCTTCACGGATAGTATGTACCGTTACCTTTTCTTCATTTTCCATCACATCACATGTTCCATCTGCTTCTAGACCGTTTTCCGTATTTTTAAACAAATCATTCTCAATCCAACGGTAATTATCATATTGGAATCCGCCTTCCTGACTGACAATCTCTTTTCCCGCCATAACCAGACGAGTCATTCTTCCGGTCGTTTTATCAAATACTGCGACTATCCGATCATTGGAAACCGATACCTTGCCGGTTTCCTCTTTAACCAGCAACTTGTTTTTCTTATTTCGGACAACCTGTAAAACCGGCAAGTCTTTTCGCGACAAAACTTCAAACTGACCGGTTGCAACTTCGTGTCCGGCTTCCGCCCACACAGTTGGTTTTACTCCATTTACACGCAAATTAACCAGAACTTCATCACCCACTTTTTGTGCTTTCCGCAAATTTATGCCCGGCAGTTTTAACTCTAATTTTACAGAATCTCCCGGAGAAACATTCGCTAATTTCATATGGTCCGTTCCAACCACTTTCCCATTTTTCACAACTTCCCATTTCAACTCAAATTCATTCAGAGATAAGAACCCATATTTATTACGTAGTTGGATTAAAACCTTGTTTTTTGCCGGCATCATCTCTATAAAGTCAAAGCCGATATATTGATAAACAGCCTTGACTTCCTTCAACTTGGCTGATTCCTCTCGTGTAGCCGGTACAATGCCATTCGAACAGAAATTACCTTGATGTGGCCCAGGGAAATCATAACCGGTATGCAATCTATAAACGCCCTGTTTCATTTCCAACGGTTCATAAATGGCCTGATCTACCCAGTCCCAAATAGCTCCTCCTATTGTAGAGGAACTACTTTCAATACTTTCCCAATATTCTTTCAGGTTACCAATCGCATTTCCCATAGAATGCGCATATTCGCAAACGAACAACGGTTTTTCAAAGAGGCTTACATGTTCATTCATCCAATCCATACTTGGGTACATTTTCGAATAAAAATCACTGAAACGATTCCCACCATATGATTTACCGTCACGAGTACCTTCATAATGTACCGGACGGGTGTCCAGCTTTTTTGCCGCCTCATAACAATAACGGAAATTGTTTCCTCCACCGGCTTCATTTCCTAGACTCCAGAAAATAATACTCGGATGATTCCGGTCTCTCAATACCATCCGGTCAATCCGGTCAACGAATGCCGGAATCCATGAAGGCATATCACTGATTGACTGATTGGCATGGTCCTCCAAATCAGCTTCATCCATTACATACAATCCATAATAATCAAACATGGCATACATCTTCGCCGCATTCGGATAATGTGATGTACGAATCATATTGATATTATTCCGTTTCATCGTTACCACATCCCATAACATCGACTCAACAGGTACAGCCCGGCCATATACCGGATGCGTATCATGTCGGTTCGTCCCTTTAAAGAAAATGCGTTTTCCGTTTACGTACAGCAGCGAACCCTTGACTTCAATATTACGGAAGCCATATTTGGTGGAAAACGCCAGTTCGTCTTTTCCTTGCTGGCGCTGAACGACATGCAATGTATAAAGATGAGGGGTCTCGGCCGTCCACAAATGTAATCCTGACAACTCAAATGATACGTTTATCTTACTTGACAAAACCTCTGGAGTATAACCAGCCTTCACCTCCGACTCGGCAACCGTCTTTCCTTCCGGACTCAGTAAACGGACCACCAAATCCTTTGACCCCTTGCTCCGAAGCCGATTATCCAATGTCAGCTCCACCTTCATGCTACCACTCTTATATCCATCTTCTGCACGCAAAGAAGAAGTAATATAATGATCACGTACGCTTACGAGAGGTACATTGTACACATAAACGTCCCGGAAAATACCACTCATACGGAACATATCCTGGCATTCCAAATAAGAACCGTCTGACCAACGGAAGACCTGTACGGCGAGCCGGTTTCTTCCGGTACACAAATAATCGGTCAGATCGAACTCTGCATCATTATTTGCCCCTTGTGTATATCCTACATACTTTCCGTTCAGATAAACAAATGCTGCACTGTAAATGCCACCGAAATGAATGAAGGTACGTCGTTTTTCCCACCCCTGTGGTAAATTGAAATCATGGACATACGAACCGACCGGGTTGATGCCGTAATTTTTTCCGCCATCATTAAAACCTTTACGTGCTTTAATAAAAGGAGGTATATTTGCATGAGGGAATTCCACGTTGGCATAAATCGGACGGTCATAGCCCTGCATTTCCCAGTTCGAGGGGACAGGTATCGTATCCCACCCCGTCAAATCATAATCTTCTTTATAAAAATCTTTCGGACGTTTAGAGGGGTCCGGCACAAAATGAAAAGCCCAGTGACCATTCAATGATAAATATGTTGAGCTATGTATCTCCATCCAAGGAGTATAATAATACTCCGTATCTTTAGTCATTTCCTCCTCTGAAGCATAGGGAATATATGTTGCATGTCCGGGTTCCTTATTTTCAGCAAAACGCGTTTCATCTTCCCAATAATTCTTTTCATGCAGTATCAATAATTCACTTTCTGGAAAAGGCATACTGCTGCTTCGCACCTGAAACAGGGTTGCTTCCGAAGTGCCTGCTTTTGTCCGGTCAACCAATGCCAATGTGCCATCTTCCTGATACGCCACAACCAATGAAGGTGTATTGGCTGGAACCAGGCGTACATATTGCCCGGCCTTTTGCAAAGTCCATAACTGCGCTTCATCACTTCCATTCGTCTGTGTAACGGTAAGTAATGATTTTTCCGTTTCAGCTCTTACCGCCTTATCTTCAAAAACATTCACCAGACAATAACTTCCCGACAATTCACGGATAGACCATTGTTGCAACTTATCCTGTGTGTCCAATGCTTTCAACTTCCCGGCGAAATTTCCAGCTTCATATCCCAAAGCCTTATCCAACGCCTTAAAAGGGCAAATGTTATATAACTTATCTTTTTCATAACGATTCTGGGCGACCATACTCGTTACTGTCCCTATCCATA
>OLSA01001617.1_pt1 | contig 18151 bp, 10 predicted proteins | sample 1672731 | NCBI WGS metagenome assembly OLSA01 (sample SAMEA3136718, study PRJEB25190) | human gut metagenome | biome: human gut; feature: human-associated habitat; material: faeces | place: Austria | collected 2013
CAGGCTCATACATACTATTAATCAGGTCTTCCATTTCTTCATTTAAAAACTCCGGCATATATATTGTTCTTACACTTTTTGCAGTTTTAGGAGTTAATATTAGCTTTTCACCTCTTACCACCTGATAATTTTTAGTAATGGAAACTGTCTTCTTTTCAAAGTCAAAATCTTCCGGAGTTAGTGCTAATAATTCTCCAATTCTTAATCCACACCAATAAAGCATTTCAAATCCATAAAATGATAATGGCTTGTCCATCACACATTCAATAAATGCTTTATATTGTTCCTGGGTCCAAAACATTATGTTGCCTCCTCTTTTACTTCCCATACTGCCGGCAATCTTTGCAGGATTGTTCTTCAAATCATAAAATTTTACAGCATGGTTGAATATTGCACTTAATTGTGCGTGTAATGTTGCAAGATATGACTGGGAGTATGGCTTTCCTTTTTCATCCCTATACTCAATCATTTCTTTCTGCCAATGTCTTACATCCTTTGCAGATATTTCTATCATTTTTCTTTCTCCAAAGAATGGTATGATTTTTGTTTTTACCATTGTTTCCTTGTTTTCCCAGGTTGTCTCCTTAACCCTATGCCTTACATCAGCCTCATAGATTTCATAAAATTTTGAAAATGTCATGTCCAGATTAAAATTTCTTTTAAGCTTTTCAGCATTTTCCCATTCACTTGCTTCTCTCTTTGTTGCAAATCCACGTTTAGTTGTCTGTTTCTTCACTCCGTAATAATCAACGTAACGAAACTTTACATACCAACTGTTTCTTTTTTCATCTTTATAAACTGACATTTTTTCCTCCTACTCCTCGTTGTAAATAAGTTTCTTAAAAAAGTACTTTGTATTTACTTTTCCTCGAACTACGATATATCCTTTTTCTTTTAGTTCAGCATTAAGCATTCTTATGATTTCATATGCCTTTCCTTCTGAAATATTTAGCATCTCTGTTACATCCTGAACTTCCATAAACATCTTGTCTGTCATATTTGTAATCTCCTTTCTTTCTTCTGAATAAATTGTTTTTGTTTGACCGTAGTTCTACTTTAGTCCTTTTACTTTCCAAATAGGAGTTAGTGGCACTATACCTTTTCCTTTAATAAACTTCTTCTTTCTCTTGCAACCAACATTAAACAAATTTGTTTTTTTATCAGGCTTAAAGTTCCAATTCCCTTTATTTATCGGCTTTTCAAGCAAAAAAAGAAGAGCTATTTCAACTTATTAGTCAAAATAACTCTTCTTATTCTTAATTTTGTTCTCAAAATGTTCTCATAAGAGACTTATATTCTGTGTTTTCCCTTTATTTACGGGGTATTCGAACGTGCGTTCCCTTACTCGAACTCTATAGTTCCAGGTGGCTTACTTGTCAAATCGTACATTACTCTATTGACCCCGCGCACCTCGTTTATGATTCTGCTCATTACCTTTGTCAATACTTCGTAAGGTATTTCTGCAGCTTCTGCTGTCATGAAATCTACAGTATTTACTGCACGAAGTGCAATGGCATAATCGTATGTTCTTTCGTCGCCCATTACACCTACGCTACGCATATTTGTAAGTGCTGCAAAATACTGTCCTATTGTTTTATCCAATCCGGCATTTGCAATTTCTTCACGATAAATTGCATCTGCATCCTGTACCATTTTAACTTTTTCGGCTGTTACTTCACCGATGATACGTATTCCAAGTCCCGGACCTGGGAAAGGCTGACGGTATACTAAATATTCAGGTATACCCATTTCTAAGCCGGCTTTTCTTACTTCGTCCTTAAATAAATCACGAAGTGGTTCGATTATTTCCTTAAAATCTACACAGTCAGGTAATCCACCTACGTTGTGATGTGACTTAATTACTGCTGATTCGCCACCTAAACCACTTTCAACAACATCAGGATAAATTGTTCCCTGTACAAGGAAGTCAACTGCTCCGATTTTCTTTGCTTCTTCTTCAAAAACTCTGATAAATTCTTCACCAATTATTTTACGCTTCTGTTCAGGTTCTTTTACTCCTGCTAACTTGCTGTAGTAACGTTCCTGTGCGTTTACACGGATAAAGTTTAAGTCATATGGGCCGTCAGGACCGAATACTGCTTCTACTTCATCACCTTCGTTTTTACGAAGTAAGCCATGGTCTACGAATACACATGTAAGCTGTTTTCCAATGGCTTTTGAAAGCATTACTGCTGCAACTGATGAATCTACACCACCTGACAATGCGCATAAAACCTTACCATCGCCAACTTTTTCACGGATTGCCTTAATTGATTCTTCTACAAATGAATCCATTCTCCAGTCTCCTGAACACTGGCAAATTCCACGAACGAAGTTGTATAACATCTTTGTTCCTTCCTGTGTGTGAAGTACTTCTGGATGGAACTGTATTGCATAAAGTTTCTTTTCTTCGTTTTCTGCTGATGCACAAGGGCAATCCTTTGTGTGTGATGAGATTTCAAATCCCGGTGCCACCTGTGATATATAATCAAAATGACTCATCCAGCAAACTGTTTTTGGTGAAACATCTGCAAAAATCTTTGACTGAGTCTTGTCTATTAATACTTCTGTCTTACCATATTCACGTACATCTGCACGTTCTACTTTTCCGCCTAACACATGCATCATAAGCTGTGCTCCGTAGCAAAGTCCTAACACTGGAACGCCTAATTCAAATAATTCTTTTGAATATGTTGGAGAATCGGCTTCATAACAACTATTTGGTCCACCTGTTAAGATGATACCCTTTGGGTTCATTGCTTTGATTTTTTCAATGTCTGTTTTGTAAGAATATATTTCACAATATACATTACATTCACGAACACGTCTTGCAACCAACTGGTTATACTGACCACCAAAGTCAAGAACGATTACTAATTCTTTCTTCAATGTATTTCCTCCTAAAATGGTGCCTGCACCATACTACTGTAAAAGGTAATTGCTATATAAAATCTAATTACCTGCTAATTTTTAATTCTACCCTATTTTTCTATTTAAAACAAGTACACTGTACTAACTTTTATAATTCCCATAACTTATAACCTGACTGCTCTCTATATACAAAATATTTTTAAACTTATACATCTTTCAGACTCATAATATATTTTCACACGTTCCTAAATTGTAATATCATTTCAAATACTTATAACGAAGTAAGAGCACCTGCCATACTTCCTCGTATGACAGATGCTCCCTATTTCAATACCCTAACTTTACAATTTTGTTAACAACCGCAGGTACTTTTTATTAAATGAATCTTCTCGGGAATTTCTTCTGTACACTATTCGTTTCGATCGCATTCCGAATATCTGTATACCTAGTCTATTCCTTACTATTTGTCCTGCTTCGACTTCACTATCTACCTTAACCATAAGATGTTATTCTTCATTGAATTTTCGTTTTGAATAATTCCTATCCTATCCAATTCTTTGTAACAACTCATCCAATAATTACTACTTAAACAATCTTCCGTTGATTGCCATGTTAGCAGATATCACTGGGTAAAACTCCTTTCACCACTAAACTTAGATACTGTTGTTATTAGGTTGACATCTAATAACAAGTGGGTCGTTAACTTCTTTGTAGAAGTCTTTTTAGGTATTTAATACGTTTTTGTTTGTACGTTCAATATAGCACAATTTTCCCTTATTTTAAAGGGGGTTCAAGCACTTTTTTCATCTTTATAAACATTGCATAAATGCCCTTTTATTTAAACATTTTTATGAATCGTTTTTTTATAAAAAATGACTATTGTCTCTCTAACATCTGCTTAACATACTTGCCGGTATAACTTGTTGGATGTTCTGCAACCTGCTCAGGTGTCCCTGCAACTACAACTGTTCCACCACGGTCACCACCGTCAGGTCCCATATCAATTATATAATCTGCCACTTTTATTACGTCCAGATTATGCTCAATAACCACTACTGTATTACCTTCATCTGTTAATCTGTGAAGAATCTCTACTAATTTATGCACATCAGCAAAATGAAGACCTGTTGTTGGTTCATCCAATACATATATTGTTTTTCCTGTGCTTCTCTTACTTAATTCTGTTGCAAGCTTAATTCTCTGTGCTTCACCACCCGACAATGTTGTTGAAGGCTGTCCTAATTTTAAATAACCAAGACCTACATCATACAATGTCTGTACCTTGTTAAGAATTCTAGGCACATTCTTAAAGAAATCCAATGCTTCTTCCACTGTCATTTCAAGAACATCATAAATAGTCTTGCCTTTGTAGTGTACTTCCAGTGTTTCCCTGTTGTAACGCTTTCCGCCACAAACCTCACATGGAACATATACATCAGGAAGAAAATGCATTTCAACTTTTAAAATTCCGTCACCTGAACACGCTTCACAACGACCGCCTTTTACATTAAAACTAAATCTTCCCTTCTTGTAACCTCTTTCTTTTGCATCGGTTGTTGCCGCAAAAAGGTCCCTTATCATATCGAACATTCCCGTATATGTTGCCGGGTTTGAACGTGGAGTTCTGCCTATTGGTGACTGATCAATATTTATTACCTTATCAAGCTGCTCCATTCCCTCTATCTTCTTGCATTTTCCGGGAATTGTTCTTGCCCTGTTTAATTTTCTTGCAAGACTCTTATATAATATTTCATTTACAAGTGAGCTTTTACCTGAGCCTGAAACACCTGTTACACATGTAAGTACCCCAATTGGCACCTTTACATCAATGTTCTTTAGGTTATTTTCCTTGGCTCCAACTACTTTTAAGAAACCTTTTGGTTTTCTACGTGTTTTTGGAACAGGTATTTTAATCTCTCCACTTAAATATTTTCCTGTAATTGAATTAGGATTTTTCATTAAATCCTCTGCAGTTCCTGTAGCAATAACCTGTCCACCGTGTTCTCCTGCTCCCGGACCTATGTCAACCACATAATCTGCTGCACGCATTGTATCCTCATCATGTTCAACTACAATCAAAGTATTTCCCAAATCTCTTAAATGCTTCAACGTTGCAAGAAGCTTATCATTATCATTCTGATGCAATCCAATACTTGGCTCATCCATTATATAAGCAACACCAACCAAGCCTGAACCTATCTGAGTTGCCAAACGTATACGCTGAGCCTCTCCACCTGACAAAGTTCCCGTAGCTCTTGAAAGACTAAGATAATCAAGTCCAACGTCAACTAAGAATTGAAGACGTCCTTTAATTTCTTTCAAAATCTCTTTTCCTATCTTTAGCTGAGTTTCAGTCAATTGCAATTCATCCAAATACTGGCGCAAATCTCTTACAGACATTTCTGTCATTTCATAAATATTCTTATCTCCAATAGTTACAGCCAACGATTCCTTTTTAAGTCTCTGTCCGTGGCATGTTGCACATGGCGTAAATCTCATAAATGTTTCATATTCTGCCTTTGTTGACTCTGCGCTTGTTTCACGATATCGTCTTTCTACATTTTTAATTAATCCTTCAAAAGCAATATCATAAACTCCAATACCTCTTTGCCCCTTGTATCTTACGGCTACTTTTTCACCATTTGTTCCATAAATCAAAATATCATGTATCTCTTTTGGATAATCCTCAAAAGGTGTATCAAGAGAAAAATTGTATTTTAAAGCCAATGCCTGAAGTATCGCATTACTAAAACTCTTTCCGTCATTTGCACTCTGCCACCCCAATACTACAATTGCTCCCTGATTAATGCTTAAACTCTTATCAGGAATAATAAGGTCTTCGTCAAATTCCATCTTGTATCCCAAACCATAACAGTCAGGACAAGCCCCAAAAGGATTATTAAAAGAAAAACTTCTAGGCTGTACTTCGTCAATACTTATTCCACAGTCAGGGCAGGCAAAATTCTGACTAAAAGTCATCTCTTCCCCACCAATAACATCTACTATCATTAGTCCGTTGCCAAGCTTTAAAGCATTTTCAACAGAATCTGTAAGACGCTTTTCAATTCCTTCACGAATGCTAAGTCGGTCTATAATAATTTCGATACTGTGCTTTATGTTTTTTTCTAACTTAATCTCTTCAGTTAGTTCATACATATTTCCATCAACTCTTACTCGCAAATAGCCACTTTTCTTAGCACTTTCAAATACTTTTTCGTGACGTCCTTTCTTTCCTCTTACAACAGGTGCCAATATCTGAAACTTAGTACGTTCTTCCAGCATAAGAATACGATCTACCATTTCATCAACTGTCTGTTTCTTTATTTCACGTCCGCATTTTGGACAATGTGGAATACCTGCTCTTGCATAAAGCAATCTCATATAATCGTATATTTCTGTTACTGTTCCAACTGTTGAACGTGGATTCTTGTTTGTTGATTTCTGATCAATTGAAATAGCAGGTGGCAATCCTTCAATACTTTCAACCTGTGGTTTTTCCATCTGCCCTAAGAACTGTCTTGCATAAGAAGACAATGATTCCATATATCTTCTCTGTCCTTCTGCATAAATAGTGTCAAAAGCAAGGGATGACTTACCTGAACCGCTTAAACCTGTTACTACCGTAAATTCATCTCTTGGTATATCAATATCAATATTTTTCAAATTGTGCTCATTTGCACCTTTTATATGAATATATTTTTTATTGTCTTTCATTTTATTTTCCTATCTTTTTCTATCTTTGTTATTTGGTTATTTTATATCTTTTCCAAATAAATTCCGTTATAGATTTTTAGTTATCTTCCTGCAACTTTCTTAATTCCGCCAACTTATCTCGCATTTCAATAGCCGTTTCAAAATCAAGTTCTGCTGCAGCTCTTTCCATTTTCTTCTTAACCTTTTCGATAAGCTTTTTAAGTTCCTTATAATCCATTGATTCAGGATCTTTCTCAACGTCGCTAATCTTTCTGTCCACTTCTTTGGAGATGCTAATAAGGTCTCGAACAGCCTTCTTAATAGTTGTTGGAGTAATGCCGTGCTCATTATTGTATTTCTGCTGAATCTCTCTACGTCTGTTAGTTTCCGTTAAAGCTTTATTCATTGAATCAGTAATATTGTCAGCATACATTATTACGTGGCCTTCTGCATTTCTTGCAGCTCGTCCAATAGTCTGAATAAGTGATGTTTCTGAACGTAAAAACCCTTCCTTGTCAGCATCCAATATTGCAACTAAAGCAATTTCCGGTATGTCCAAACCTTCTCTTAAAAGGTTAATACCAACCAAAACATCAAAAACATCCAATCGCATATCTCTGATAATCTGAGTTCTCTCTAACGTATCTATATCTGAATGAAGGTATTTAACCCTAATTCCCACATCGCGCATATAATCTGTCAAATCCTCAGCCATACGCTTCGTCAAAGTTGTTACCAAAACTTTATTCTTCTTGGCAACTTCCTTGTTAATCTCAGTTATAAGGTCATCAATCTGTCCTTCAACCGGTCTTACTTCAACTTCCGGATCAAGCAATCCTGTAGGTCTTATAATCTGCTCTGCACGGCCTAATTCATGTTCCTGTTCATAAACATTAGGTGTAGCTGACACAAACATCATCTGGTCAATCATGCTTTCAAATTCTTCAAAATTAAGCGGTCTGTTATCCTTCGCCGAAGGCAGTCTGAACCCATAATCAACTAAAGTAGACTTTCTTGACTGGTCGCCGGCATACATTCCTCTAATCTGTGGAATCGTAATATGAGACTCATCTACTATTATTAAGAAATCATCTCCGAAATATTCCATTAATGTATGAGGTGTGGCTCCCGGCTCCAAACCTGCCATATGTCTTGAATAGTTCTCTATTCCTGAACAAAAACCTGTTTCTCTTAGCATTTCCATATCAAAATTAGTTCGTTCTGCAATACGCTGTGCCTCTATTAATTTGTCTTCTGATTTAAAATATGCTACCTGTTCCTCTAACTCTTTCTCTATATCCTTAATGGCACGCTCCATCTTTTCAGGTGGCACAACATAATGAGAATTAGGGAATATTGCTACATGTTCAAGCTCGTTCTTAATCTGACCCGTTAAAGCATCAATCTCTGAAATTCTCTCGATTTCATCATCAAAAAATTCAACTCTAATTGCACTATCCGTATACGAAGCAGGAAATATTTCCAGATTCTCTCCACGAACCCTGAAAGTTCCACGTTTAAAGTCCATATCATTTCTGTCATACTGTATTTCAATAAGCTTATGAATAATCTCATCTCTATCTCTAATGGTATTCGGTCTTAAAGACACAACCATGTTCTTGTAATCTATTGGGTCTCCCAAACCATATATACATGAAACTGAAGAAATAATAATTACATCTTTACGCTCCATTAAAGCCATTGTTGCCGAATGACGTAACTTATCTATTTCATCATTAATTGATGAATCCTTCTCAATATATGTGTCTGTGCTTGGAACATAAGCCTCCGGCTGATAGTAATCGTAGTAGGAAACAAAATATTCCACAGCATTATTAGGAAAAAACTCCTTAAACTCACCGTAAAGCTGAGCTGCCAAAGTCTTATTATGAGCAATAATAAGTGTAGGTTTATTTAATTGTTCAATAACATTCGCCATTGTAAAAGTCTTACCTGAACCTGTTACACCAAGCAAAGTCTGGAATTGTTTTCCTTTCTTAAAGCCTTCAACTAACTCTTCAATAGCCTGCGGCTGGTCCCCGGTAGGCTTATACTCTGAAACTAATTCAAAATGATCCATATGATTTCTCCCAATTAGCTCTAATCAACATTTGAGTATTTTCAAACCCAAATCATTTATCAACTACTTTTCTTAGTATTGTTACTTGTCAAGTATATCATTCAAAAGAACAAAAGTACAGAGCAAAATCGAATGTTTGTTCTGTACTTTTGTTATTCTTTTATTATTCCTCTATTAACTTTTCATATTCGTCCGTAGGTATTGGCTTTGAGAAATAATATCCCTGAATCACTTCTGCTCCAATTGATTTTAAGAAGTTAACCTGTTTTTCTGACTCAACACCTTCTACTACTACCGGAATATTTAATTTCTTGGACAATTCTACAATAGACTCAACAATTATGTTGTTTCTTTCATTTTCATTATCCAAATTTCGCATAAACGCCATATCCAATTTAAGTACGTCTATAGGCGCATCCTTTAACATATTAAGTGATGAATATCCGCTTCCGAAATCATCCATCAAAATCTTAAAGCCTGCTTCCTGCAATTCACTTATTATTGAATATATTACCTGCTTTTCCTCAGTATATACTGTTTCCGTAATTTCAAGTTGCAAATCCTTTGGTTCCAAATTATATTTTTCAACCAGCTCCAAAAGATTTGATACCAGATTAGTTGTATAGAAATTTACTCTTGAAACATTAACAGAAATAGGAAGTACACTTCCGTTTTTATCCTTTAAATAACGCAATAACTGACACGTTTTCTCCCAAACATAATAATCAAGCCTTGTTATGTAATTATTCTTTTCAAGTACTGTTATAAATTTAAATGATGGTATCATTCCAAATTTCGGATGTAACCATCTTACCAACGATTCTCCGCCTACAATCTTTTTATGAACAACATCATATTTCGGCTGAACATATATAACAATCTGCCCCTGTTTCATTGCTCCATTTATGTCATTCAGTATGTTCTGTTCAAAGATTAACTGATCTCCCTGTTGTCTGCTATATATACCAACTTTCTTCATTCCTTCTTTTACAGTATCCGTTGCTATCTGTGCCCTGTCACACATAACGTTAATTGGAAGTGTTCTATCATCAACCAAATATAACCCTGTTCGCACAGTTATATTTATTTTCAAATGATAGTCATCAACCAAGTCAAAAGTCTTAATTAAATCGTATTGTTCCTTAGTCAAAAGTGCAAAAAAGTTATCATCTGACATTCTTGCAAGAAGAATATTGTCTCCATCTGTCTGTGAATCTCTGAACATCTTTAATCTGTCAGCCACATGCTTAATAAGCTCATCACCTTCTTCTATGCCATAAATATCATTAACAACCTTTAATCTGTTAATGTTTATGTTCATAATATAAAATTCTTCATCGCTTATTCTAAGTCTTTCAGCAACTTTTTCATAGAAAATATCAATATTATACAAGCCCGTAAGCTTATCAATTTCTACTTTTCTTCGAAGAATTTCATTTTCTTTGCTTTGAATTAATGCATTAGTCTTTTTTGAAATAACAACATATCCAAGAACTATCAATAATATTGCAATTGCAATTCCCAGAATTATCAAAGCAAGATTGTCTTCTATTCGTTCTGTAAGCGAAGCATTATATTTTATTCCGCTGGAATATTTAACACAAACATTATCTATTTCTTCATCTGAAATAGAACTAATCAGCTTGTTTACTACAGATTTCAATATATCATTAACCTGAGCTGAAGCTAACAGACAATATGCAGAAGACTCATTATACTCACTGACTGCTGCCAAACTGTCTGCATAACGTTTACTTTGCATATAATAATTAACTGAATAAATATCATTAATTGCAAAATCAACTTTTCCGGTACGGACAGCCTCCATACATTCTGTTACGCTGTCATATTTCTTAATCTGTTCATCACTGTTTACATATAACAGTTTAGTCTGACTATTATATAATGCATCTTTTACCACAGCTACGCTTGACACTTTATCCTCGCTTATTGAAGTATTCTTACGTTTTACAATTACCTGGTCAACGCTAAAAATATTGTTAGAATGCCAATACTTACCCTTTACTGTTGACACACCTGAGCCCAATGAATTTCCTATGTAAAATCTATTAGTCCCCTCTTCCAGAAACTTTTTCGGATCACTTACATATTCTATTCGAATTGATAATTTGGACTTTCCGCCCATCAGGTCAAGAACCCCTTTAAATAATCCTGTAATCTTATGAGCCTCTTTATAGCTATATGGAATACTGTCAGCTTTTAATCCAACCACAATCTCCTTGTATCTTTCAATATATTCATTTTCCTCTTTCGTCAAAAGGGGCTGATTGGAATATGCACTTTCACTATAATATTTATCCTGAAGGTGTTGCTGAAAATAAGGAGAATCATTTCTAATTTCATCTAATGCCCTATCTACTTCAGCCATAAATTTTCCATTCATCTTTCCTGTCACAATGTAGAAAGGCTCCTGATTAAATCTGTCAACAACTCTCATTCCTTTGTGAAGTGATATACTTCCCACTGCTGCAAGGTCAATTTTGTTATCCTTTAAGGCCTGAACAATTTCTGTTTCAGAATTATAATATACCGGTGTATATTTTATTCTTGTTAGCATAGTTGGTCCATGTTAACATCTGATAGCTGTCTTTTAACATGCCTACTTTTTTGTTATTCATACCTTCTAAATCTTTATAATAAATATTAGATTTAAGATTGGCATATACAATTGTAAACTCGCTTCCAACAGAATAATTAGAAAAAATATAGTCTTTCTCTCTTTCTGCTGTTTTCTGAGCCTGACATATTATGTCGATTTTTCCGTTCTTTAAATCTTTTAAAGTCTGCTCCCATGTATTCTCCACAAACTCATATGTCCAGTTATTGTACTTAGCTATCTCATTCAGATACTCTACGCCATAGCCTTCATAAGAGCCGTCATCCATCTTTTGTATAAATCCCGGATAATCAATATAACCTACTTTAATTACCTTGCTTTCTGCTTTAACAAAAGATACATTAACCGCGCATATCATAAAAAGCATTACTGCAATGGATATTAAAATTTTCGTTTTTTTCTTCATAATTTTGTCCCTTTTTTAATACATCAGCCTCTATAATTGCATATTATAGCATTTTAACGTCACGATAACAATGTAAAACCCAGCCTATTAATATGATTTTTAGACAAATAAATAACCAAAACTTCGTAAAAACTTTGTCTATTTTGACACTATACAAATTTAATTTTTTCATAAGCATTTGTTTGTCAAAATAAAAAGGAACATTTTTCATTTACCCTTTTACTTATTTTATACAGTTATTCAAAGCATAGAAAAAGACCATACATATATCTTCGTTTTCAAGATATATGTACGGTCTTTCTGTTCATTATTTCATTAATTCCATAATTGTTTCTTTTGCCTTTTCAAGCTGTGTATCGCTTGTTGCATTTTCTTCCAATTCTACTTCCACATCAGGAGTTATTCCCTTTCCGTGAATGTTTTTGCCACTTGGAGTATAATAATCCTGAACTGTAAGTTTTACCGCTGAGCCGTCGCTTAATGGAAGAATTGTCTGTACAATTCCTTTACCAAATGACTGTGTGCCTACGATTTTTCCTGCATTAAAGTCCTGAATTGCACCTGCAAAAATTTCTGATGCACTGGCGCTGTCCTTATTCTGCAAAACAACCATCGGCATGTCAAGACACTTGCTGTCTGAAGTCTGCTTTTCCTCATTTCCATATTTATCCTTAGTTGAAACCAAATTTCCTTCAGGAAGTATTTCATCAAGCATCTTGCAGACTGTCTCATATAATCCACCCGGATTGCTTCTAACATCAAAGATAACAGCCTTCATTCCCTGCTTCTTCAAGTCATCCAATGCTTTCGTAAACTGGTCATAAGTAACTTCTTCAAACTGACTTATCTGTATATAACCAATCTTTTTCTTCTTATCAAGCATCTTATATTCAACAGTAGGCTCATTAACCTGATCTCTTGTTATTGTAAAGTCAATGTATTTCTTTTCGGACTCTCTGTAAACAGTTATGTCAACTGTTGTTCCTTTTTCGCCCTTCATTTCAGTAACAACATTGTTAATGTCAACACCAGTTACTTCTTTGCCCTTTACTTTATAAATAATATCTCCGTTCTTTACTCCTGCCTTTGCAGCCGGTGCATCGGCAAAAGCCTTAACTACCGTAATTATTCCTGTTTCAGCATTCTGAGATACCAAAGCACCTATTCCGCTGTAAGTTCCTGACGTCTGTTCCATCATTTTCCGGTATTCTTCTGCCGTGTAATAAACAGAATACGGATCATTTAAGCCTTCCAACAATCCTTTATAAATTCCATCTTCCAAGTCAGATTCATTAACCTTATTTAAGAACTTAGCATCTATAAGTTTATTTATATAATCAAGCTTTTGTGATGTTTTTTCACTGATTGTTTTTCCGGATGTGTTCTGGTTTGCAAAATACAAACCTGTTCCAACACCACCTACCACAACTGCCATGGCAAGCATTCCAAAAAAGAATCCAAGTAAAAAACGGTTCTTATTCTTTTTCATCATGACTCCTTAATTCAAGTTTATTTTAAATAATCCCAAGGATTAACATATGCCCCGTTCTTACGTACTGCAAAATGTAAATGGTTACCCTGTGATGCTCCTGTATTTCCTACAAGTCCAATGCTCTGTCCTGCGCTTACCTTTGTTCCTGCCGAAACTAAAAGTGCAGACATATGCATATATACACTATATACACCATTGCCGTGATTAATACCAATCCAGTTGCCTGCTGTTGTACTATAATTAGCCCACTCTACTGTACCTGAACCTGCTGCAACAATAGTGGTTCCTGCTGATGCCGGAATATCAATACCCTTATGAAATTCAGAACCTCTATATCCATATCCTGAAGATATAGTTGTATGTCCCGGAAGTGGCCATGTAAATCCACCGCCTGAAACTGTTCCACTACTTCCTGAATTTCCACTGTTTGAAGTATCTGTTGTGTTACTTTCTGTATTTGATGATGTATTGCTTGTACTACTATTTGAACTAGCTGCCTGCTGTTTCTTTGCTGCCGCTTCACGTCTTGCCTGCTCAGCAGCTGCCTGGTTTTTGCTCTGTTCTTCAGCAGATGCAACTCTCTTTTCCTGTGCACTGATTTCTGCTTCCAATTCATCAGAAGTAGCCTCATTATGTGCTATCAAATCTTCATAATTCTTAAGTTCCTGCTGCTTTGATGCTGAAAGATTAGTAAGCTTAGTCTGGTCACTCTTCTGCTGTGCCTGTATTGTCTGAAGATTCTTTTTCTCAGTTACAAGAGTACTCTTTGCAGAAGCTATTTTCTCTTTAGTCTTCTTCATCTTATTAAGCATATCTCTGTCATACTGTGATAACTCTGTTATGTACTCTGCCTTATTTAAGAAATCAGTTATGCTCTTTGAATTAAAAATCAAATCTATCATCTGAGTATCACCATTCTCATACATATATTTGATTCTAAGCTTCATGTCTTCATACTGCTCATTTATGCTAACCTGAGCATTGTCCAATTCCTTCTGAGTCTTAGATATCTTGTCTTCTGTTTTTGATAATTTCTGATTAGTCTTGTACATCTCTGTAGCCAAATTAGTTAACTTCTTATCAACTGACTGAATATACTCCTGTGCATCAGACTTAGATTTCTGTAGTTTATTATTTTCATCCTGAGCCTGTTGCTTCTGATTCTGCAAATCTGAAAGCTTATTCTTCTCATCGCTAACTGTTCCAAATGCATTAATTGGAATAGCAGTAACTGCCAATGCTGCCACGAGAACAAAACTTAATACTTTAGATTTTCTCATTACTTTCTCCTTATCTCTTTCCCTGTTAACTCAATTAACTTTATACCTTTAAGTGCTTTCTCATTGACACAATTGATCCTATTAAACCAATACCTGCTCCAATTCCAAGTCCTAATGGAACAAGAACCAAAAAAATCTGATGAACTGACGCAAAAGGAATACTGTTGCCAAGTACACCAAATTTAGTCATAATAAGATCAATTAATTTGTCATAAACAAGTCTTATTATAACAAGCGGAATTATTGAACCTAATAAACCGATTGTCACACCTTCTATAATAAATGGTGCTCTTACAAAACTATTAGTTGCTCCAATAAGCTTCATAATTTTAATCTCGTGTCTTCTTACTGAAATACCAATCATAACCGTGTTGCTTATAAGGAAAATACCAACACCAAGCAAAATAATAATCAATGCAATAGACGCATATCCTAACATTTTGCCAAAGTTTGTAAGAAACTCTCTAGTTGGGTTTGAATACTTAACCTGTCTTACACCCTGAACCTTTTCCATTGCTGTTGCAAAAGCTTTCTGGTCGTTAATACTCTTTAAGTAAACTGTGTAAGATGCTGAATTAGCCAATGGATTCTCTTTTGAAAATCCTTCTGCCAAATCAGGATTATCTTTAAAATAATTCTTCTTAAAGCTTTCCCATGCCTGTTCTGCCGATGTATATTCATAGCTCTTTACACGGGAATCTGACTTAATTGTTTTTCCAATATCATCTATTCCCTGCTGGCTTAACCCTTCGTTAAAGAATATTGTTACCCCAACCTGTTGCTCAACTTTTTTTTCCATAAAGTTTACATTTATAATAATTGTAAAAATTACACCTATTAAAAATGTACATGCAGCAATAGTTCCTATTGATGCAAGGGAAAACAGTTTGTTTCTCTTTATGTTTACAAAACCCTGTTTTAAACAGTAGTTTGCTGTTCTAGTATTCATCTGTCTGTTCCTCCCCTTTGCTGTCCTCTACTTTTACACCTTTCTTCATAGTTATGACACGCTTGTTCATAGCCTTAACTATTTCCATGTTATGTGTAACAACAATAACTGTTGTTCCCTGCTCATTAACTTTTTCAAGCAGTTTCATAATCTCCCATGAATTTTCAGGGTCAAGGTTTCCTGTAGGTTCATCAGCCAAAATATACTGTGGTTTATTGACAAGCGCTCTTGCAAGGGCAACTCTCTGCTGCTCACCACCTGACAATTCTGACGGATTGGAACGATATTTTTCTGAAAGTCCCACCAAAGATAATACTCTTGCCACATTCTTTTTAATCTCTCTTGGTGACGCCCCTATTACTCTCTGTGCAAAAGCAATATTTGAGTAAACATCTCTATCCTGTAACAATCTGAAATCCTGAAAAACAACTCCAACCTTTCTTCTATACTTAGCTGTTCCTCTTGATTTAAGCTTTGATAAATTAACATTATCTACCACTATTGTTCCCTCTGTGGGATTTAACTCTTTAAGAAGCAGTTTGATAAATGTTGACTTTCCTGAGCCACTGGCTCCAACAACAAATACAAACTCTCCTTCCTCTATTTCAAGATTTAAATTGCTTAACGCCGGTGCACCGTTGCCATAAGACTTACTTACACCTTCTATTTTAATCATTATATGCCTCCTAATATTCTGCTCTAAATAGAAATATATAACACAAATGTGTTTTTTTTGTGGGTGGGCAAAGCACGTAACAATCCTTGTAATAAAATTTTAATATATTTTCGAATTGAATTTGCTCCACTAGCACAATATGAAGGTCCATAGTGGGCCTTCATATTGCTACATTTTAACTATTTATTTTCTAAAAATCTGTGTTCTCCATATATTTCATGTACTTAACAACCATAAGGGCAATCTTAAATGTAATTGCATCCTCAAATACTCTTAAATCTAGTCCTGTACTCTTCTGCAACTTGTCCAGTCTGTATACTAAAGTATTTCTGTGAATATATAACTGTCTTGATGTTTCAGATACATTCAAGCTGTTTTCAAAGAACTTATTAATTGTTGTTAATGTTTCTTCGTCAAATTCATCCGGTGACTTTCCTTCAAAAATCTCGCTAATGAACATCTTGCAAAGTGGAATTGGTAACTGATAAATTAATCTTCCGATTCCAAGATTATTGTAAGCAATTACGTTCTTAGTGCTAAAGAAAATCTTTCCTACGTCAAGGGCCATTCTTGCTTCCTTGTATGAACGTGATACTTCCTTAATCTCCTTAACAATAGTTCCGTATGCTACAGTAGCCTTAACCATTGCCTCTGTGTTAAGCATGTCCACAATTGTCCTTGCTATCTTTTCAATATCTTCATATCCCTGTTTTTCTTCTAACTCCTTAACAAGAATAATGCTTTTTTCATCTACTGCTGTAATAAAGTCTTTCTTATTACCTGAGAACAATGTTCTAACTGTTTCTAAAGCAACACTGTCCTTTTCGTTCTTTGTTTCAATGATACAGACACATCTTCTTGCATCCACATCAATGTACAACTTCTTTGATCTATTATAAATATCAACAAGGAGTAGATTGTCTAATAATAAGTTTTTGATAAAATTGTCTTTATCAAATCTTTCTTTATATGCAACAAGCAGATTCTGAATCTGGAAGGCAGCCATCTTTCCTACCATAAATACGTCATCGCTTGTTCCCTGAGCTATCAGAATCAGTTCTAACTGGCTTTCATCATAAACCTTAAAGAACTGGTATTCCTGTACTGACTGGCTGTCTGCCGGAGAATTAACAAAGCTAATTATAGCATGTCCAAACTCATCTCCTAACTGGGAAGTACTGGCAATAATCTTTCCGTCTGTATCTGCCACATGTAAATCTACCCTTGAAATACTTTTTATTCCTTCTATTGTATTCTGTAAAATCTGATTTGATATCATAGGCCACTCCTTGTTCTAAAAAATTCGTACATTCTGTCAAACTATATTTTAAACTAGTTTATGACAAAAAACAAGAGAAAAGAGCTAATCAATAGTACTTTTATCTTGTAATTTTTGCCAAAAATCTTTTTACCCCCACTCTTGACAAAGAGCCTAATAAAAATTCCAAAGGAATTTCTTATTAAGTAAAAAAGACTGCCCAAATCGGGCAGTCTTTTGATAAATATATATATATTAGTTTGTGATAACTTTTTCTGTATCCTTATCAAAGATGTGAAGTTTTGTAAGATCCATTGCCATAACAACTTCATCACCAGGTCTAGCTGTTGTACGAGCATTAACTCTTGCTGTACAATCGAATCCTTCAAGGTCAAAGTATAAGTATACTTCAGCACCAAGTAATTCGTAAATTCTGATTGTTGTCTTAAATGCACTATCAGGTGACATTTCGATGAAGCTTTCTTCATCATGAACATCTTCCGGTCTGATACCCATAACAACTGTCTTACCAACATAACCACCGTCAATAAGCCTTCTAGCCTGTTCAGCTGGTACTGTAATGTATGTTCTAGCCTGTCCAATGTGGAGCTTAACGTCAGCACCTTCCTGTTCAACTTCTGCATCGATGAAGTTCATCTGTGGTGAACCCATGAATCCTGCTACGAATAAGTTAACTGGCTTATCATATAAGTTCTTAGGTGAATCTACCTGCTGTACAACACCATCCTTCATAACTACGATTCTTGTACCAAGTGTCATAGCTTCTGTCTGGTCATGTGTTACGTAG